>Ga0172381_10004497_pt1 | contig 14412 bp, 15 predicted proteins | sample Leawel6488metaG_FD_119754 | JGI IMG/M metagenome (GOLD analysis project Ga0172381, IMG submission 119754) | Leachate microbial communities from a municipal landfill in Southern Ontario, Canada - Leachate well 64-88 metaG | ecosystem: Engineered > Solid waste > Landfill > Unclassified | place... | reverse complement strand
TTGCGTACAGATGAAATTGCTATGATTCTTGCACAGGTGGAAGCGGTGGATCCCGCAGGCATCGTTGCGCTGGAGCAGTTTTTTTCAACGGATTTGCTGGAGTATGCCCGCGAACCCGATGTGCACGAAGACCAGCTTCTCAAGGGTTTTTCTTCTCCTGATGTTCTGGAAGCTTTGCGCCAGACGCTGCAGACATCTCTGCTCCATGATGCACGTATGTTCCTGGGTGATGCGTTGGGTGATGTACTGGAACAGCAGGGGTTGTGGCCTTTGCCTTTTTTACTCATTCGTGATGTCCAAATTCAGCCGGGAGGCGCTGCGGAATGGTTCCGGGTATCGCTTACACTCCACGCATATCATCGCTCGTTGCAGGAATAATGCATGAGAACCTTGCTCCTGGTCTGTGTATGCGACAGTATATGGTTGTATCATCTATTTCTTTCCACCCTACTCTTTCTGCGACAGCGACGCGGGCGTTCCACCGGTATGAAGCAGCAGCAACGCAGACCTCGTGCAAATGAGGAGATCCGTGCGCCGGAGGTTTTGCTTGTTTCAGATGATGGTAGTGCGGAACAGATGTCCTCTGAAGCGGCTCTTGCCCGCGCCCGGGAGGAAGGTGGAGATCTGATTGAAGTTTCGCCCAAAGCCAAGCCTCCTGTTGTAAAAATCAGTAATCTGGGGCGGTATCTATACCAGTTACAGAAGAAAGAGAAGAAGCAAAAGGCACATGCCAAGCAGACGGAGGTAAAGATGCTGCGTTTTGGTTTTCGCACAGATCGCCACGATCTGGAGCGTCTATTGCAGCGTGCGCGTGAGTTTCTTGCCGAACGGCATTTGGTGAAGTTTGTGGTGCGTCTGCGTGGCCGCGAGCTCACGAACAAAGAATACGCGCGCCAAAAATTGCGCAGTCTGGTTGCCGAATTGGCGGATGTCGCCGATATCGAACAGGATTTGCGGTCGCAGGGGAACCAGTTCACCACGATTGTGCGTCCAAAGCGCTAGGTTGTGTTTGCGGCGTATTTTTTGCCCTTTTTCCTTGTACCTTGGCGATCTTCGCTTAAGCTAATCCGGCATGCCCAAGCAGAAGTCCCACAGCGGCGCGAAGAAGCGGGTCCGCAAGACCGGCAGCGGCAAAATTGCCATGAAGCGCAATAGCCGGAGTCACCTGTTGCAACAGAAGAGTAAGCGTCAGAAGAAATTGAGTCGAACACTCGTTGTTGCCAAGGTGGAACACAAGAAATTCAGCGCTCTCTTACCCACTCTCTAGCCATGCGTGTCAAACGCGGTACCGTGCGACACCACAGGCATAAGAAAATTCGCAGCCTTGCCAAAGGGTATCGCGGCATGCGGCGCACGAGTTTTCGCAAGGCCAACGAGGCGGTGATGAAGGCGGGTCAGCATGCATACATCGATCGTCGCAAGAAGAAGCGCACATTCCGTGCTCTGTGGATCATCCGCCTCAATGCGGCTGTCCGCGAGCGTGGTGTTCCATATTCGCGCTTCATCAAAGCGCTTAAAGACAAGAATGTGGAACTCAATCGTAAAGCCCTGAGTGAAATTGCCATCCACGAACCGCAGGTATTTGCGAAGGTCGTGGATGCTGTTGCTCCTGCCGTTGCCCAAAAGTAAAAGTGAATTGTGGTGGGCGTAGGTGTTTAGAAGTCAGGAACGGGTTTTATGCGTTTCTGTTTTCCGGACTCTGCTTTTTCAGGAGTGCATCGTAGAGTTCCATGAGTCTTCTGGTCGTTTCGGGGATCTCTGTGTATTCGATGTCGCCGATTTTGCGTACCGGCATGATCTTTCCCGTTGAGCTGCTCAAGAAAGCGCTGTCATATTCCCCGAGTGTTTGCACGGGAATATCAGTATACCGCACCGGAATCCCTTCTTTTGTAGCAATATCCAGAATGTGTTTTCTGGTAATTCCTTCGAGGATTTTTTCGTTTGGCGGACTCAAGATTGTGCCGCCGCTCACCACGAAAAAATTCGTACGGGTTCCTTCTCGCAGGTTGCCTTCTGTATCCTGCAAAAGCGCTTCGTAGCAGTTCTGTTTTTGCGCTTCGCGGTATGCCAAATAGCTCCCGAGCATGTTGAGTGTTTTTGCATTGGGGATGGTTCGTTGGTATGCGTAGGTGATGACCGGTGCTCCGTATGTATACAGTTTCTTTTCCGGGAAGCGGGGATTAAGCGGTATGATTGCCAGTTGTGCGTCCCCTGCCTCCTTTGCTCCTATGAGGAGCATTTTGCAGTTATAGCGTTCCTGGGATATCTGTTCTATGAGTGTATGCAGCCACGCATGTATTGTTTCTGTGCTAAACGGATGCTGCAGCTCAATCGCAGATGCGGATTCCAGCAGCCGTTCACAGTGTTCCCGGGCGAATATCGGTTTGCTGCGCAGCACCATCACGCTTTCGTACACGCCAAAACCGTAACTGTATTCAATATTCGCAAGAGATACCGTTGCTTGCGATAGAGGAATCAGTTGCCCGTTCAGGATGCACGTTTCCAGTGTGGTGACCATGCATGCATGATACCTCTTTATGGTTCGATGCGCTCTTTGAGTCCCGTTGCGTACGCTGCGGTATTCACCAGTGCATGCAGGATCGGCGTTACGATGATGAGCGCGAGGATGTGTGCCGCAGGCAGGTGGTACACAGGTGCCAGGAATACGAGGCTCCCTGCGATGAAGTCGAGTTCATCGAAAGGGAACCACGGTTGTCCGGGAGGCATGCCCCTGTACCGTTTGATTGCGGACTTCGCCATGTCTCCTGCAATGGTTCCTATGCCAAACATCCCCGCGAGCAAGAGTATGTTGCTATGCTCGTAATCCAGAAGGCGCAGTTTTTCTGCGATGCCGTACTGCTGCAGGATGCGTTGTATCCAAACGAGGAGCAGCGCTCCTATAAATCCGCTCCAGATTCCCCGCCAAGTTTTGTGTGATCCAAAGAGTTGTTTGTGTATAGGGGTTGCTCCGGGCAGTTGCATCGCTTTTGCCAGTACCGGCGCCATGTTCGCCGCGTACGCCGGCAGGATAAAAAACAGTGTTTCCGCTATGACAGTGCCCATCGCAATTTTTGGAACAGGTGGACATCGAGCATGGTCATGTATATGACGAAGACGATGAGTGCCGGTTCCACGATGCTGGTTATGTCCAGCATTTCCATATAGAAGAGCAGATAGAACAGATTTTTTGTCGGTATCGCCCACAGATACGGTTTTTTCTGCATGTCGAGCATGAGGAGCAGCGCGACCATGATCAGATACAGTGCGAGGTATGCGCTCCCAAAGAGAGGGGATATATATCCCAGTCCGACGAGTATGATCATGATGAGCGCGAATCCTCCTTCATCTACTGCGACATCTGTGATGGCGCCGGCAGGCGATGCGTTACCTTGGTATCGTGCCAGTGCGCCGTCCACAGCATCAAAGCAGAGGTGGATGAGAATGAACGTTCCTGCAAAGAGGATGTCCGTGCGTGCGAACCAGGCGAACCCCAGCAAAGCAGCGCCGCCGATCGCACTTAGGTGCCATGGCTGCACGCCCAGATCGTTCAGGATTTTGAGCAATGGGTAGAGTAGTGCTGTACGCGACTGCTCGGAAAGCCGTTTCCAACCAGTCTTTTGTCCCAGATAGTGGAATGCATTAGGCATGGGGCGAGTATAGCGCTCATGTTCGTAGTTTGTCTTCTATTGCTCTATGGCCGCTTTTACTTTCATGGTGGAAATGATGCTCGCGCGCTCGGTTTCGTCCAGTTTGAGCCGGATGTACTTCACGGTTTCCTTTAGATCCGGGATCATTTTGTGTTCCAGGGCATTCACGCGGCGGCGGGTTGTTTCCAGTTCTATTGCCATGTTCTCTGCCTGTTTTTCAATTTGTGCCAGTTCTACCAGTGTCGGAAAGACGTTTTCGAATGCTGCCACCGCCTCATCCAGCAGCGCATTGGTGCCCACGAGGCCGTAGCTCTTCACAGATCCTTCTTTGTGTAGTGAGAACATGGGTATGCGTACGCTCATGACGCTTTTTGTTTCCACGGCGAGTTCCATGCGCGCTTGCGGGCTGCTCAGGGCATTGGCAAGTTCCGCTTCCGACATCCATGATGATGCGATTAGAAATTTGCGAAATGCGCTTGCCAGTTGCTCCTCCATTTGTGTGCGCAGGTCTTTCGCTTGGCGGATAACATGCAGAAATTCCTGCATGAGTCCGTCCTGCTTGTCTTTGAGTAGCTTGTGTCCTCTTTGTGCCGATTGACTTCGGCGCTTTAAGTCCATGAGTGCCATGCGCGTCGGATTGATATTCAGGAGGGCCATAAGAATTACAGGGAATCCTGGATGTGCTTGTAGAGGAGAATGGTGGAGAGGATCATGATGAGTTGTGCCAGTGATGCGATGCTTCCTGTAAGGATGTGTGCTGCTGTCTCTAGTCGGGCATCAGCGACAGGCAAGGCGGCGATCATTGTTTGCAGAAAGAATACGGGTATGTAGATACTGAAGGTCAGTCCTAGTAGGTATAGGAACACTGTCCAAGTTTTGCCGCGGACGATTTGTTTGCTGCGCGTGAGTGCTCCTCTGTACTCCATGCTCTCACACGCAATGACGGGTGCATACAAGCTTGTGCGTACTGCATAGATGATGCCGGGGATAATGAACAGCAATCCCCACAGCATCGTTGCTATGGAACGTAGAATGCCTGTGAGCAGCAAAGGTATGATGAACTGTGCCCCCTGGGAGCGCACTGCTGGGAAAGATGACCGCGAACGACCAGCTGGATTCTTTACCAGGCGTTTGCCTACAACCAGCGTGCAGCCCATGCCCCATATGTTCAGCAAAAGTACGGTGATCATGACCAGAAATGACAGCGCTAAGATAATTTTTCCCCCGTCTTCGTATTGCAGCAGCACATGTGCGATGTAGCCGGTTTCGCGGTTCAGGAGTAATTGCGAAATGCTGTAGTTTGCTGCAAGCGGCAGAATGGAGAACCAGAGCAGCACGTTATTGAGCATCGGTTGCTTTCGGTAGAAGCTCCATGCGTTGCCGATGATTGTGAAGAGGGATGGTATCGCTATAAGGGGGAAATTTACGCCTGTTTCTTGAGGAATTTCTGCATATGTTCTTCTTTGACGCGCTTGAGTTCGTTTTTGGGCAGTTCCGTAAGCAAATCCCAGCCGATGGCCAGTGATTCAAAGATAGAGCGGTTTGCCTGTTCGCTCTGTGCGATGAATTCCTTCTCGAAGCGGTCTGCGAACTTCAAGTATGCTTTATCTGTGTCATTGAGGGATGATTCGCCCAGAATGACCGCCAGTTCCCGCACCTCCACGCCGCGCGCATATGCAGCGGTCAGCTGCGCGTCCATGCCGCTGTGATCTTCGCGTGTTTTCCCTTTACCTTGTGCTTTGCCTTTGAGCCGAGACAGCGATCCCATGGGGATGATCGGCGGGTACGTTCCTTTCTGATGCAGTCCGCGGTCCAGACGTATCTGGCCTTCCGTGATGTAGCCGGTGAGGTCGGGAATCGGGTGTGTCACGTCGTCTTCCGGCATGGTGAGAATCGGGATTTGCGTGATCGATCCTTCTCTTCCGCGTACGCGCCCTGCACGTTCGTAGATTGTGGCCAGGTCTGTGTACAGGTATCCGGGGTAACCGCGGCGGCCTGGCACTTCTTTTCTTGCAGCGGATATTTCTCGTAGAGCTTCACAGTAGTTGGTCATGTCTGTGAGGATTACCGTGACGTGGTATCCCTTTTCGTATGCCAGGTATTCGGCGACTGTTAGCGCGATTCTCGGTGTTGCAATGCGTTCTGCCACTGGGTTATCGGCGGTGTTCATGAAGAGTACGGCACGGGAGAGGGCGCCGGTTTTTTCGAATTCGTTCTGGAAGTATTGTGCTTCTTCGAACGTCACGCCCATGGCGGCGAATACTACCGCGAACTTTTCGGATCCTGCCTGGGCTCCGGATGGTGTTTCGACAGCTTGTCCTTGTTCTACTTCCTCTGCCGCAAGTACGCGTGCTTGTCGGGCGATTTGCGCCGCCAATTGGTTGTGGGGCAGGCCTGATCCCGAGAAGATAGGCAGCTTCTGGCCGCGTACGAGCGTGTTGAGCACGTCGATGGTGGAGATGCCTGTCTGAATGAAGTCGTCCGGGTATTCGCGTGTGAAGGGGTTGATGGGTGCACCGTTAATATCCAGCTTCTTCTCCGGTACCAACTCCGGGCCTCCATCGATCGGACGTCCTGCTCCAGAGAAGATGCGTCCCAGAATGTCTTCCGAGACACCGATTTGGAATGTGTGCTTAAGGAAACGAATTTTTGTTCCTTCGGTTTGCGCGCCCTGTGCGCTCTCAAAGAGCTGCACAATCGCGAGGCCTTCGCGGGCTTCCAGTACTTTACCCAAGCGCTTTTGGCCATTAGGCAATTCAATTTCACACAGTTCATCGTAGGTGACTCCTTCTACGTCTTTTACGATGAGGAGCGGTCCGGCGATGTCTGTAACGGTTTTGTAGGCGGTAGACATGATGGGATTGGGATTAGGGTTAGGATTGGGAATTGGGAGTGGGGAATTGGGAGTGGGAAGAATGTTCCTCTTGTGTGCTGCTTTGTTCGGTTACACCAGTTCCGGTTTTCAGTTTTAGACTGTGCACTTCGGTTCGGATGTGTTCCTCCAGTGTGTTGAATCTCTCCTCCAACTCCTTTTCGTCAATGAGATGTGCTTTGGTAATTTCCTCTTTCACAGGCAACGCTTGCAACTTGGAAAATTCGAAGTCTTCCTGTCCTATCACTTCCATGGCTGCATCCATAAAGATCAGGATCATGCGCAGGAGGCGATACTGTTTTTTGAGCGATGTGTACGCATCTGCAGGGTCAAAGGCGTTTTGGAATAGGAAGTCCTCGCGGATCATCTTTGCTGTTTCCAGCGTGAGTTGTTCGCGAGGCGAGAGTGCATCCGTACCTACCAGGCGCACGATTTCTTCCAGTTTGCTTTCTTCCTGCAGAATATCGGCTGCGCGGATACGGTTACGATTGAAGTCCTCTGCAACTTCTTTGGTGTAGTACGCTGCCAGGTTGTCGGTGTATAGGGAATAGCTCTGTAGCCAGTTGATGGCTGGGAAATGGCGCTTGTATGCCAATTTGGCATCCAGTGCCCAGAACACTTTGGTCACGCGCAGCGTGTTTTGCGTCACTGGCTCCGAAAAGTCGCCTCCCGGAGGCGATACGGCGCCGATGACCGAGAGAGATCCTTTGCGGTCATCGGATCCCAGACAGGTGACAGCTCCAGCTCGTTCGTAGAATCCGGCTGTGCGCGATCCGAGGTATGCCGGATATCCTTCTTCACCGGGCATTTCTTCCAGGCGGCCGGACATTTCACGCATGGCTTCGGCCCAGCGTGAAGTACTGTCGGCCATGAGCGCTACGTCGTATCCCATATCGCGGTAGTACTCCGCAATGGTAATGCCCGTGTACACGCTTGCTTCGCGGGCTGCTACCGGCATATTACTGGTGTTTGCGATCAGCACGGTTCGTTTCATGAGCGGTTCGCCCGTGTTGGGATCTTCGAGTTCCGGGAATTCCTTGAGTACGTCCGTCATCTCATTGCCGCGCTCGCCACAACCGATGTAGACAATTACCTGGGCGTTGCAGTATTTTGCAAGGCTCTGTTGTGTCACGGTTTTCCCGGCGCCGAACGGCCCCGGAATCGCGCCGGCGCCGCCGCGCGCGATGGGGAACAGCGTATCTAAGATGCGTGTTCCGGTTACCATCGGCTCGCTGGGGCGCAGTTTGTTCTTTGTGAGCCGGGGAATACGGATCGGCCAGCGTTGTAGCATGGCGATTTCTTGTTTCCCTTGTTCCGTTTCAATCACGGCAACTGTTTCTTCGATTGTCATGGAGCCGGATTCGATGCTTTGCACCGTTCCGCTGATACCTGCCGGTACCATCACTTTGTGTTCAATGAGCGTCGTTTCCTGCACCGTGCCCAGTATGTCACCTTTCGAGACTTCCTGTCCTATCCTTGCGATGGCCTTAAAGTCCCAGCGTTTTTCTCTGTCCAAACCTGGCACATTGATACCTCGTGTAATGAAGGGGCTCTTCGCTTCTTTCTCGATGAGTTCCAGCGGTCGCTGGATGCCGTCGTAGAAGCTGGTGAGCAGGCCGGGAGCCAGTTCGACCGACAGCGTTTCGCCTGTCAGTACCACCGGTTCGCCAGGTCCGATGCCGCTGGTTTCTTCGTATACCTGTATGGATGCGGTATCGCCGTGGAGCTCGATTACCTCGCCAATGAGGTTTTCTTTCGACACGCGTACCACTTCATACATTTTGGCGTTCTTCATGCCTTTGGCTACGACGAGCGGTCCGGCGACTTTGATGATGGTTCCTTGTTCAGACATGGGAATGGGGATTAGAGGATAGGATGAGTGGTTTGGTTCGAAGCCGGGCGTCCTTGCAGAAGCGCCACGACACTTTGGCGGTCATTGCGTTGCTGCTCTTCTATGCATTGCGGTTCCCTGTGTCGAGGCATTTCTTGGGCATCGGGTCCGAAGCGGGCATCGCACAGTATCTGGTCGGTGGTGTCGAGATATTGGGGACTCATAGAGAATGGGGTTATTGGAGGATATCGCTGCCCACAGCGCGTTCCACGATATGCTTGAGGCGCTGCAGACCGTAGCCGGTGGAGCCGCGGTGGGAAGGCAGGGGGATGATGGCTGGCAGGGCGCCACGAGCGAGCTTCTTCTCTTCTTCCGGAGAAAGGTCGCTCGTGAGGTCCTCGGTGACAAAGGCGATGGCATACACAGGTCGCTCTATACCTTCTTCGTCGCGTTGTGTTTCCTTTTTGAGAGCCAGCAGTGTTTCCATTGCCTCTTCTGGGGAGGTAGCGGGATGTGGTACTACTCCGAGCAGAGAGAAGCCTGCAATGGCTTCGGGGGAGCCGACGATGGCGATTTTGAATGCAGGCATTACTGCAAGATGTAGTTGGTAGGCGGAATGAATGGCGGCAGGACTTTCTTGAGTTCCTGCGGGGCGAGCCCGTTATTTTTGCCGATCATGATGCTGCGCAATAGCGCCACGTCGCTGAGTGCAGTTGCCGTGAAGGCAAACAGCGGTTCGATACTCATGGGCACATTCCACATATCGGTGATATCCGTTGCCAGTACATTGGCGCAGGCGCGTTCGAGTAGCATGGGGTCTTCGCCTGCAGCCATGATTGCTTCAGAAAGGGCGTAGGAGAGCGGAGAGCGGCTTACCGTGTCCAGCACGTTCTTCTCGTTGCCACGCAGGTTTTTTGGCGCAATGGAGCCACCTGTTAGCAGGGCGGATGCTCGTGTTTCTTCGTCATACGCGCGCAGCGCCGTGCGGATATTCTGTAGGTCGATTCCGTGTCGCACGTATTGTGTAATGGGCTTGCTGCCGCTCATGCGAGCGAGCTGCAGGTGCAGATTCGCAAAATACTGAGCAAGGGCTGTGTCAATTTCCCGCGGGGTTGCGCTGGCTGCCCGTTCTTTCCATTCCCGGATGAATGTCACCATATGCTCCGGCAGAGGAGGTAAAGCACCGTTTTCAAAAAGTGCTTCAATGTATTTCGGATCGTATGTCGTTAGGGAAGTTTCCGGTTTGTTACTCACGGCGGAGGTAAACCCTCCATGCATTTTTAGGAGGTAGCTCAGGAGTGCTTGGTCGCCGTTGGACCACAGGATGCCGAATACCGGTTGCTTGGCAGGTGGTGCCATTTCCTCTACTTCACGCCGGATCCATGTCCGCAGCGCATGTAGGATTTCTTCCGCGTTGCTTATGCCCTGATCTATCTGGGATGTCAGAGGGAGTTCCGTGAGGATTTTTTCTGCGTCCCGCTTGTCTTTGGCACCGAGCAGGCGGTCCATATCACTCTGCGTTAGCAGTAGCTGTTTCAGGACGCCTGTGCGTCCGAAGGCGTAGGCGAACTGTTGGCCGATCATCGGAGAGAGTCGAGTCATGCGGTATGGTCAAAGAGTTTGTGTGCCGCTTCAATTTCTGTTGCGGGTCGCAGGTATTCATTCACGAGGTGTTCGTACGTGCAGTCGCGCTCCTCGCGTTCTGCTATGAATCGGAAGCCTCCTGCAGCATCAATTGTTTCATCTACTGTGAACTGTTCCGATGGTGCAATACGCTTGAGCAGGTTTTGGTGGCTTTTACTGGGGTGGATCGCACCCTTTATGACGATGGATTTCAGGCAGCGTTTGAGCAGGGCTTCGGTTTCCTTCTCAGTCAGGGTTGCCAGTTTGCCGACTACTTTGTTATACAGTTCGTCCAGCAATGCACGTTTGCTTCTAAGTTCCGCATTGCGGATGAGCATCGCGCTATGCGCTTGTGCCTTGCGGAGCATCTGCTGTTTACGCTCTTCTTTTTGCGTACCCATTGCCTGTTTGCGTTTAGCGATGGCGCGTTCACTCTCTTCCCGCATCGCGGCAAGTCGTTTCTGGTGTTGCGCACGCTCCTGCGCAATTGTGGTATCAGCGTCCTGTGCAATGGCGTTGAGGATGTCCTGGAGGGGCATGGAATGGAGGAGGAAGAAGGTTGTCCTTATGCAAAGATGAGTGTGCTGAAGCTGTTGAGGAGGAAGAAAGAAATCAGGAATCCGAGCAGAGCGTACGTTTCTACCAATGCGGCCATGGTAATCACGCGGCCAGCCAGCTTGTCATCTTTGGCGAGCATGTGCATGCCGGCGCTGCAGACTTTTGCCTGGAACGGTGCAGATGTAAGGCAAGTAATGGTCACAGGCAGAAAGGCGGCGGCAAGCGCCAAACCTTGGCTGGTAGACAGCACGACAGAGCCGTCGAACAGTGCGCCGTAATTGAAGATGAAGAGCAGGGAGATCACCATGCCGTACAGCCCCTGCGAACCAGGGAGCACCGCCAGGGTAATCACTTTGCCTGCGAGGTTGGGTTTTTCTGTGAGCAGTCCCGAGCCGGATTGTCCGACGGCGCTCACGCCCATAACGGAGCCTACGCAGGCCAGCGATGTTGCGATCGCTGCGCCGGCACATGCCCAGGCAAGACCCCAGTACGTTACGTCTGGCATCATGGCGGCAGATGGTTCCTGTGCCAGTGCCGCAGCCGGGAGCAGCAATGCTGCCGCGGCGATAATATGAGAAGGTTTCATGGAAAAAATGGGAAGGAAAAAAGAAGAGAAGTAATTAAGATGACTGCCGTGAGAAGGGTGAAAACATGCGTCCTCCGCCCTCGAAGAATTGGCTGAAGAATTCGATGAACTGGAGGCGTGCAGAGTGGATGAAACTTCCCAGAGTGTTCAGTGCAATGCTCACCAGATGGCCTACGATGAATATGGTGATGATGACGGGGATGGCCAACCAAATGGGGAAGAGTTTGCCCATTTCAACGGCAACTTGATTCACTGCCATGGCCAGAGCGCCCGTGACGAGGCCAAGGGCGAGGATACGCAGGTAGCTGAGGCCGTTACTGATCATACTTATACCCAAATTCATGAGTCCCAGTGCGCCTGCAAATGGTCGTATGAACCATGGGTTGCCGTAACCTTTGCCCCATATTGCAAGCGCGATTGCTCCGTACAGAATGTACGTTGCTGTTTTTGCCATATTCTCGGGTGCGGCGAATATGAATAGAGCGCTGCCGATGAGCAGATGAGACGTAAAATCTTCCCAGAATGCTCTCATTTTTTGCCCGTGTATCCATTTATGCGCTCCCGACAGGAACATACCGAACATTAAGTGTGTTATACCCAGTACGAGTGAGAGGTACTGCAGGAACTCCACGCCTGTCTGTTGGCTGAGGTTCCATACTTGCCCCACATATTTTGTTCCTCCATCTTTTGTGAGCCAGGAGAGGGAAGCAGGTATCTGTTGCGGTGCCAGTCCTAACCATCCTCCAAACAGTATCCCGACGAAGAATGCCATGATTCCCGACATGAAAAGACACCATGCCAGAGGTGATTGTTCTATCGTTATGTGTTTTTTCCAGATAACAATGCCGAAGATCAGTGCCAACACCAGACCGTATCCCGCATCTGTAAGGCAGAGTGCGAAGTATAGGATGAAGAATGGCGATAGTGCGGCTGTCGGGTCCCATTCATTGGGACGCGGTAATCCGTACAGACTGGTCACGCTTTGGAATGGTGTGATCCATTTTCTGTTGTGGAGCAGTACCGGTGGTTCTTCGTCGTTATCCGCTTTCACTCTGAGTATGGTGAGTGCAGGTGATGTTTTCTGCAGAATATTTTCCAGTCTCCCTACGAGTTTTTTGGGCATCCATCCCAGGAGTGTGAATGTGCTGGCTGTTTCGCTCATGGCCTCGCGTACGGATTGTTTCTCGCCGAGCCATTGCATAAACAGCGCGATGTGTACTAGTTTGGGCAGTTCAATGGAGAGTTGTTCGCGTTGTCGGGCACGTTCCGCTTTTTCCCGGAGCAGGATACCCGTGCGCACTTTAGCATCTTCCAGTGCTGCTAATGCCGTAGCGCTTATGTGTGGTAGGGTCACACTTGTCCATCCCATGGATGTGGCGGTTTCTTCAAATATTTTCTGGTCTCCTTTCCATACCAATATACTGATGTATGCCAAATCGTTCTCTGTGTTCACATGTTCCAACAGTGTTTTTGGCAGCCGGTTTTCCAGTGTATTTTGCAGAGTAGAAAGGTTGGCGGCGGGTAGTGTGCCCAACAGGCGCACTGCCATTGTGCTTTGGTAGGGTGAATCCAGTGGCTCATGCAATTCCTGCCAGGGGGTTAGTGCCGTGATTGTTGCCTGTAATGTTTGCAGTTCCTGGTGTGCGGTTGTGTCCTTCTCTTCCAGCGTGCGTAGTTCCTCTACGATGCCGCGCACGTCCGTATGATTGACGCTGCGGAGAATTGTTTCTTCCGTTGCGGGTTTCTGCGCATTGGCTGCGGTTTCTTTAGAAGCGGCATCTTTTAGGACATCGATGGCGAATTGCACATCTGCTTTGCGGTATGCAACTTCGATGTGATCCAGACGTACGGCATCTTTCGCATCGCGGACTTCCAGCACGCCTTGTGCTTGCAAAATCTCCAACACGTCTTCTTTTATCGACTTGTGTCCCAGGATCGCCACTTTTTGCATCTGTACGACTGCCATTAGAATGTGAATGGGGAATCATCCGATGCCAGCAAGTCAATGAGTTCCTGTGCAAGCTCCTCGCTCTGTTTTGCAAAGTGTGTTTCCAATTCTTTTGTGCGTCGTGCAGCATCTGCCTCTGCCATTTTGAGTATGGGGGCAAGTTCCTTTTCCCGGTACTCCTTTAACTCATCTTTGGCTTTTATACGCAATTCTTCCTCCATCGCTGCTTCGCGTTTGGCACAAGCCTGACGTGCGTTTTGCTCCTCTTCCTGCATTGCGGAGATTTCTTTTTGCACACGTTCCTGCTCTTGTTGTTCCAATGCAATAATGTGTGCAAACGGCGTATCTGCGCCGGTTGATTTTTCCGTTTTTTGGCTTGCTGTAGCCGATTTGTAAGGGGTCATGTTTGAGGATGTAAAGGCGCGCGGACTCTAGTGAAGACTCGGGAAAAAATCAAGGGTCTAAGAGAGCAGATTGTCACGAATCTGCGGGAGTTCGACAGCGGGGAAAAGCGTGGCAAAGATGGCATTTCGATTTGCGCTATGTACCCAAAGTCAGTTGTTTTCGTATGCTTTACCTCTTTATGCGTACGAAACCGGAAACTTCGATAACAGAGAGCTTCTTCTCTTTTTTCTGCAGGATGTCCAGCATCAGGTTTATTCCGATTGTGTCACTGGCCATGTGGCTGCATTGGATAAGGTGGAGGTGACACTTCTTTGCTGTTTCCAGCGATTTTTCGGTTGTGTGCATGGTTAGGATTGTTCCAACGCCGGCTTTAGCCTGTTCTTCTATGAATTCCTCGGGACCGTTGGTGCCTCCGGTGAATTCTGTGGCTACCACTTTGCCTGGACGGCTGTTTTTGTTTCCGTTTGCGATAATGCAGGGATTCCCGCACCTGCCATAGTGGTCGTATTCCGGGATTTCATGGAGTGCATCTATGATTTCGCCGAGCGAATCGTACTCGCGTTTGCGGCAGATGTGTTTTTCGACGAATCTGTATGCGAGGTTGTCTGCAGGTGTGTGCAGGTTGAATGCGGGGAATCCCATCAGTTCTGCGGAGCGTTCTGTCCTAAAAAGGTTATCCGCATGTATGGCGCGCCAGATTTTTTCCATGCGCGGATGCAGCGTGTCTTCGCTCACGTTCACGGGTACGCCAACCTGCGCGAGTAAGTCGATTTGCAGCGGCATCACTTTTTCCAGATCTGCGAGTGCGCGTCCCTCCGGGTGATGGAGCATAAGCGCATCGATTTTCATTCCTCGTTCACGCAGACGGTCTGCCAGCAGGATTTCCGGTGTTTCAATATCAATGCCCACCATGAGTGTGTGTATATCCTCTTTCCCCGTGCC
>Ga0172381_10004496_pt1 | contig 14415 bp, 22 predicted proteins | sample Leawel6488metaG_FD_119754 | JGI IMG/M metagenome (GOLD analysis project Ga0172381, IMG submission 119754) | Leachate microbial communities from a municipal landfill in Southern Ontario, Canada - Leachate well 64-88 metaG | ecosystem: Engineered > Solid waste > Landfill > Unclassified | place... | reverse complement strand
TTCATTTTATTACCACCAGCAGATTGTAAAGAAGCAACAGTTGAGAATACATCAGGAGTATCTCTACTATCTCCCATATTAACGCCAAATATACCACTTACATATTCCATAATATAAGTAATATATTTATGCATTGATAACCATGCTTCTGATAATGGTTTACTTTCAAGAATTGTTGGTGGTTTAGTCATTCCCGGCATTGTAGATACATAAGGTAACATCGAACCGGGTTTAGCAAAATTATGTTTCCATTCATCTAAGTCAGGTATAGAATCTTTCTCATACATTACTCGCAAAGAGTTCATAAGAGAACCATTTACAAGAGCAACCATCATAAATTTATTTAACGTACGTTGTAGCGGATAAAGATACCATACACGTCCAAGTGGATAAGGACTGTCTCGATGATCATAAACAAGGGGGACAATATTGTAATTAGATATGGGATATACTACTTTATAACCAAGTTTACCAACAGAAGTATATTCTGTTAATACTAATCTGCGTTGCTGAACAACTTTAATTTTCTTTTCTCTTTCCATTAAAGTTAATTCAGGAGTCAATTCATTTACTATTCTATATCCAACATCAGTCTGATTATAATTAATTTCTTGAATTTGCGGAACAATAGCATAAACAAACTGATCTTCTAAAATTAATTTTTGTATGAAAAGAACAGAATCTTCTTTACGAGTTCCGGGCATATAACGTTGAGCAAGTTGCTTAGTAGGACGAGGTGCATCTTTTACCCAACCTTCCTCAAATTGTTTCATCGTTAAATCAGGTTCAATTGACTTAACAAATTTATATGCAGCAAGTTTACTTTGCTCCATAGCAACAATCATATTATCAGAATCATCGTAGAAAGGAGATTTGGTAAGTGGATGGGGATAGAAATAACGCCAGTTAAGATGTTTTACATCAACATTAAATTCTCCATATTCATTACGAGGAACAATATAAAATAAACCATGTCCAACATTTGTATAGTCTCTAATAACTCTATCATACTGCAAAGCACCAAGAGAATCATACCAAGACTTTGTAATTAAATAATTGAATATACCAGCAACGGACTTCGAGCGATTAGTGATTGCGTCATTATAAGGATGGATAATCGGGGCTACTTTTACAGTAGGTTTACTAGCTAACATCATTGCTTCTGCTGTATCGCAGATAGCAGTAGTTACAGAAATAGGAAGTGGGGCTTGACGGAAAAGTAATAGTTCTCTTTCTTCAGCAACACTAAAATGGGAACCATAACGAAAATCTTCAAATCTTACTGCATCTCTTTCCCATTGTCCTCTATAAGTGGAATTGTCTCTGAAGTCTTTATAATTTTCTTTTTGTATTTCTTCAGTCCAGTTCTTGGACATCTCTGTGCCTACTTATAATGTAGAGTATAATTATAAGTATTAAAATACTTAGAAATACAGAATTTGTCAATAGATGGGATTAAAAATTAATCTACTATCCAACCTTCGTAGTCATTAAGAAGTGATTTTCTGGCAGATAAATTTTTAGCCAGTTCTTTTTCTGGATCAACTTTAGGATAGCCAAGAGCATTAAATTCTATTTTACGTGGAAATGATATTACCTGTTCTGCAAGATACATACTATCAAGTCTATCAAAAGAACAGTCAGGAAATGAATCAATATCATTTTTAAGAGGCATGAAATCATGACGAGTTACTACTTTACCTTCTTTATCATAAGCACCGGGTAAATAATAAATACCGGATTCAAAATGCATAAGGGGAATTTGCTTGAGTTTTTCTTCTTTACCTTCAGATGGACTAGGTTCAGGAATAGGAACCTTTGGAAACCCTACTTTCTTTAATGCTGCAGCTATTTCATTATAGAAAGTCCATTGAGTTCCAACTTCAGTTTCTATATCTATTGCATCGACATGATATTTCATTGCCATGCGACAAGTTTCTTCAGTAGAACCACGTCTTTTTACTTTTACTAAATCATCAGAAATCATAGCTATATGAGTAGGTTCATGTTCACTATCGAAATATCTATCATGTATATCCCATTTACCAAATGGCTGTTCAAGTAAATATCTATTATGAGCAGAATCAACTGCTTCAACAGTAATAGCACTATCACAAGATTTCTTCTTATCAGATATAGCTGGATCAAGTCCTAGTGTTATATAAACATTCTCGTATCTTAAAGAACCATCAGGATTTCTAAATACTAACCAGTTAATTCCATGAATACGTTGATATTCAGCAAAGTAATGTTTAATCTTATAATCAGTATCAGAAACAATACGATTATAATACTCTTTCAGAAATCCTTTAAGACCACCTAACTTAGGTTGAGTTTCATAAAATTGTTTACGTCTTTTAACTTTCTCAATAGTCCATCTTTTATCCCATAAAGGAACTTCATTATCTAAATCACCTACTCCCGGATAAGTTTTACCTGTCACTGGATCTTTCCTGACGGTAAGTGTATAGAAATGTTTTTTCCATATTGGATTGGATTCATCTAGTAACCTACCTAATGTATCAAGACGATGAACTTTATTGCCAATATATATCATACTACCTTCATCAGCAACAGCACCAAAAGATTCCATCATTACTTCTTCATCTATCTGCTTTCGTCTATCTTCAGTCTTTGTATTTTCTTTATTCTGAACATCATCAAAAAGAAAAAGTTTTGGTCTTACACTTAATATGTTAAGACCTCTACTTGGTTGTTCTATACCACTACATTCAAAGATATAACCATTAGATAATATTAGTAATCCAGCAGAATCTTTAGCTTCTTTCTCTCGAACCTCCTTAAATGTAGGACGTAACGCACCAAATAATGTAGTTAAGATTGGTTTATTAAAAAAATTATTTATGTTCATAATACGTTTCTGTGCTTCTTTATTGTTCTTACCACGTAATACAGTATAATCAAATTCAGGTAATAAGCTACCATTTGAATATATACCATATTGTCCTACACACATTAGGTAAATAGGTAAGAATAAAGAATACCACGTAGTTTTAGAACCTTCACGATGTGTAGCTACAACATGACACCAATCATCCTTAGTCATCCCGGGTTCATAATGAAACCAAGAAGCAAGAGCATCAGAAGCCCACGGAGCTACACCATATTCAGGTTTGAAATCTCGTATAAGTGGAGGATTACCGATTCGTCTGTTTATTTCATATAGATCAAATATAAAACGAGTTATGCCAAGATCATTTGGATTATTATTCTGTTGCCAACGAGGTAAGTATTGCAGTAGATAATTATTAGGGTCTTTACGAACAGGGAGTAATTGCATTTAAGAACTACTCCCCTGATTTATTCGTATCTGTTTTGACGTCTAGCCCAGCAGATGGACAAATAGTAGGTAAATCATCATAATATGGTCTAAAAACAAAATCACTAATTTTTATAACAGTAAGAGGGTCTTTTGGCATACCTTTAATATAATCTTTAATCCAATTATGGAATAATTTATTTAAAATTATGTTTGGATTAATTCTTTTCATTAATTTACTACTGTTAAATTAGATTTAGGTTCTTCAGGTGAATAAATACCAAATATTTCAGACTCACGCATTAACGCATATTCTTTTTCTTCTATTGAAATCATTTGACCAGCATATGCAGGGAAAGCAATGCTATCACCAACTTTAACATTCCTAATCATTTTAGCACCATTAAGATCAACATCTTCTGATACTACACGAACAATAGCTTTATCTAGAAATCTTTTACCTACTGTTTCAGGTATAACTATGCCACCTTTAGTTTTACCTTCTCGAATGATTAACTCAACTACTATATAATTTGATACAGGTTTGAAATTCATAATTATTCCTTTATTTCTTCATAATATTGATGTTCCCATTTTTTAATATCATCAGTAGTATGAGAAGATTCTGAGTCCGATAATGGGTTGGTCATACCATCTACCTTCTCCAAAGCACTTACTACTAATAATCCCGCAGGGTCTGTATTATATTTATTCTTAATCTTAACTATATCTTCCTTACTCCATTGAGCTTTGAGAAAAAAATATGGACTATAATGATTAACTTGATTTTCAAGTTGTGCAACAATATTTTCAAATGCTTCATCAGATATTGGTAATACTCGTCTCATAGAGGCAATATACATTGTAGAACCAAAACCAAGCATAGGAGCATATTTAATAAGATAACCAGCTAATATTTCATCCTGATTTATAGCTTTTAGATGTTGTTCTCTATCTGACCATTTATATTTAGTTTTTAATTTCTTCATCTTCTTCTGAAATTGGTTCTTGTTCTAACATTATGAAAGAATCTATTGAGTTACTCTCTTCTCGTAGTTTTCTCATTAACTTTTCATCAACAGGGATAGCACTGGAGTCAAGTAGTTCCTGAACAACATCTTTCTCTACAATCTTAACATCAGATTGAGTAAGCTGAGAAACAGCAGTAGGAGTCCCTAATGTAGTATTACCTAAAGAATCTGCTGCAGGTAACTGCATATTATCTTTAACAGTTAGATTCTCAGAATATCCTGCTTCTGCAATCTTATCATATACTTGCAGAATATCTTCAACACTTCCTGTTGGTGATTCAGCTTTATCTTTAGCTTTAGTTAGCATACTCACTAAAGAAGCTACTGGAATCTGTTTACGAATTTCCTCTTTTAGAGCAGGAAATAATACTTTACTTACGTTTATCATAGCTCTCTCAAACATTGGTGAACTGAATATTTTATCTGTATCTGCTTTTTTAATCTTATTACCAAAAGAAAGTGTTCTAGCTTTATTTTCATCTCCAAAAGCAGATGATTGAGGATGAAGGTAGGCAAATAAAAACTTATACATATCTACATTTGGTTTTATCCTTGTAGATAACTTTATCAGTGATTCAGCGTATTTAACAGAACCTGCTGCAGGTCTATTGTTAGTTTCCTGAACAAATTGAGTTCTAACTGCACCAGTAACTTCCCATTTAGTCATACCAACTGTATTAACACCAGTGCTTGTAAAACAAACAATGCGAGTAGGCAAAGCTATAATTGCATGAACCTGAGTATAACAACCATCAGTAGGTATAGGATTATTTTGGTCATCTACTGAGTATTTAATATTACCGGAGTTATCTACTGAATCAGGAAGATAATTATCGGTTGTTTTTAACCATATGTTCTTATCAGATAAGTAGGTAAATCTACGGCTCTTATCATCCATGAAAGCACTAACTGATTTATATTGTAAATCTATATTTAGATCACGAAAAATGATTAATAATTCAGGAAAAGCACTAGCGACATATACCTGATTACCTGCAGTATTAATTCTAAACTCTTCAGTATTATCGTATCTAATCATTGGCTGAGCAACTACGTTATATATATCAGCATATGAAGGTATTTCTTTTATATCAATTAGTCTCATGCAACTTTCTCTAGATATGGTATATTATTAACGCTAAATAGTTTCATTAACGAATGATTAACTGCTTCAATTTCTAAAGTGAACATAGGACTAACAATAGGAGTTATTCCTGAATTTGGATATAGAATTGAAGTGTATAAACAGTTATTATATTCATATATAACTAGAATATAACTGCTAGTTTTTAGTATTTTATGTGATGTTAATAACATTAAGCTACTCTCTTCTTTTACTTCTTATCATTAAATCTGCTAGATTACAGTTCATGATCTCTTGTCTAAGAGATACTGCTAAAGGATGTAAAACAGCTTCGCACATTTCTCTATCATAATCAATAGATACAAAGAAATAGTGGTATTTAAGTCTGTCTATATCATCTTCCTGATGATAATCAGGAGGTAATATATTCACTATCTTATCAAGTCTAGCATCATTAGGATCAGGTATCTTAACTTCTCTATGAGCAGGTAAATAATATTTCTCAGCTCGTTTTTCTACAGAAAGTCTGTAATTTTCCATTTCTCTTGTCTCTATCATCTATCTTCCTCTATCCTTGTTTTAATTCTAAACCCAAATTTAACGTCTAAAACCCTTCTTGTCAAGTATATGATACTAAAAATAAAATATTTTATTAACAGGTATTGACAAGATTAGATTTATCCCTTACCTTTGCGGGGTCAAACCCGCTAAACTAATTTATACTAGTATATATAGTATAAACTAGAATAAACTAGTATAGATGATCTATACTAAGTTTATATTAGTTTATAGCACACCCCAAAAATATATGTGAAATATCTTGTTATTATGATTTATACCTAAAGAAAAATGAAAATAAAAAATTTATGGAGAATAAATTATATGAAAAAATATAAAAATAGAATATGGGAAATATAAAAAATATATGTAAAAAAATATTAGAGATGGTAGTATGTATATATAACATATTTTCCAACATCCTTCTTATACATATCCCCCCTATATCATATTTTCATGGGAAAATATTCCGTATAAAATACTAAGTATCAGTATGTTCTTTATATAATTGGAAGGAATAAGTTTAGCAGGTAAAAGATAGTCCTTCCATTTTAGTTCTTTGACAATTTGACTAAATAACTGAGTCTTTACATAGACTCATCAAAGTTATTATTTTTACATCATAAAAAAGGAGTAATAAGATGGATCAAATAGTTATTCATCCGTATGATAAGCTAAGCGAGGCAATAACGACTGCCAAACTTAGCTTTGAAGAAACAAAGCAACTTCAACTGCTTGAGTTGAATGAAGAGAAAGCCAATCTACTTGCATCTTTTAGGGAAGCAAGTGATAGTGAGATTCAAGAAAAGATAATTCAAGCTGTAGAGCTTGACAAATTAATTAATACAATAGCTGGACAAAAAGCGGAGGATTTAGTTCCTCGTAAAGTTCTGTTGTTTAACAATCAAATTTATAACCTGTCACCTGAAACCGTTAAAAGAGTAAAGGGAGCAGGTAAGTTTCAAGCAGGTCAACGTGTTCGGTTAGAACACGATGGAAAGACAAGTGAAATATACGTTGTTGGCGAGGACGGCAATGCCTACTTAGACAATAAACCTTATAAAGCATCAATACTAACTAAAAAGTTTATTGTTGAAACATTAGGTAAGCCGGACAATGGGTGGGATGTTGCAGGATTCTCACACGCTTATTGGAAAGCAGTTGAATAGTATAGCAGGATAGTTCGATTAGCTCGGAGATACAAGACAGCAGAACTATCCGCAAGTAACACAAACAAAAAAGGAGATAATATGGATTACCAAGCTCTAACAAAAAAGACCGCCGATTGTAATGACTGGTTAGCAACTCAGAAATGCAGTCTAACCATAGCACCTCATCAATTAAAGGTTATTCCAGATTGGCATAAAAAACTACCGATTGACTTAATAGCTGAGATTGCAGAGATATTAAATAAAGCAGTAAATGTTTCTTGATTTGTATTATGTATAAAGCATAACAATCAGTGGGTTGGCAATAAAGCGGTAAGCCATTAAATCTATACCGGCTTGACTAATTAGAATATGCAAAGTTAGCACTCCATATTTATGTAGTCAAATAAAACAAAGCCCACTTAATATTAATATATTTAGCTTGGTAACTGTCTAAATCTGGAACGTATAACTTGTTGTGATACGGCGCAGTTCAACTCTGCGAGGCAGTTCAAATATTATATCAAATTGTGAAGAATATTAATCTATAATTAAAGAGAGGTGCAAAATGAATCCAAATTATTTTATTGCATTAGCTGAGCAAATGCAAAAGGCAGGTATAGAAGATTCAAGTGATGCTACTATATATGCTAAAGAAGGAGAACCAGCAATTGTGATTATAAGTAATGGGATTAAACAGCAAATCTTTAGACAAGATATGGAATTAACTAAATTAGAATTAGTTAGCTGTTTAAAATTGGATGATGCTGAAGGAATTGCCATTACTATTCATTCAAATGGTAGTGAAACTATTGAAGGAAAAAATATTAATCCATAATTCAGATGCGGTAATTAATATGACAACGCAAGAAAGACTTATTAAATGGGCAAAAAGAAAAGGTTACAGGACGATAAATAATTATTCTGGACGTAATATGTATGGAAAATTAACTGTCGCTGTAGTAATACCAACTTTATTTGATGCTCCAAAACATTTACCTAATCTTAGATATGATGATTTTGGCAAAGAATATGTAGTCTATTTTCAATAACTCACTTTAGCCATTGCTAGCCCGCCAGCTATCTTGACTGGAAACTGCTGAGTAACCATCAGGAACGCATACTGGAAAGAGACATAGATTACTCAATCCACGTTGTATGTAGGGAAGGTTCAACTCCTTCCAGCAGTTCTAAATAGCACTTAATTGGAGATATTATGAGTTATAATAAAATAAGAAATCTGATAAAAGATTCAGATAGGCTTACAGAGCAAGAAAAACAGAAATGTCTTAAAGAAATTGAGACTGTTATCAGAAATAAAAAGTTAAAAGAAGCTACATCTATAAGCTCTGATAAAGAGTTTAATACAGAACGTGGGATTATTAGTGCATTTCTATTCATTCATATGCCATCAGGACTAGGTTTTTGGTATGATATATACTATAAAATGAAATGAATATAATTGATATAGTTCATAAATATCTTCTAGTTACATTAGGTGGATATTTTCTTGTATTTGTATTATACTGTCTATATAAAATATGGAGATTAAAATAATATGGACTATAGATTTAGCAATGAACAAATCGTAAAAGCATGGTTTAACTATAAGAAAAATAATAAAAATGTAAAAAGTGTAGTCGATTTTGTTGCTGGTTATAACGCAAGTAATACTGATTATATGGAATTGCATAAACCATTCGATACTGTTAAACTTTTGCTTCCTTATTTATCAGACAAAGAAAGAATATTATTATTTGATAACTATTGTAAATATTGTGGCTCGAATGATCCTCGCTGTCAATGCTGGAATGATGACTAAAATAGGATAATAGATAATGAACTGTAAAAAATGTTTAGAACTACAACAAATTACAGGTAATAAAGCAAGTCGCTGTATAGAACATGGACTTAGCACTTTATTACGCAGATATGAGAAATTAGAGAAAGAAAAAGAAAAAGCATTACTGCGAGAATTACGCAGAAATAAATAATCTTATCTAAAGGAGATAAAATGACTAAACACGAAGCAGCAGTAATATCAGCTTATACTGGTATTATGGTTGGTAGTTTTTCCGATATGCATAAATACGCTGAGAAAAAACTTAATAGACCAATATTCACACACGAATTTGCAGATAAAGATTTGTATAAAGAATTAAAAGAAAAATCTCATGATGATTTAATTAAAATATGTGAAAATATAACAGAAAATGAGGAATAAAATGGAAAGAAGAAGGATGATACCAACTCTTAGTTCAATACATACAATGTATGGTAAAGAGGTATATGATAAAACTATTGAGGCTTATCATAAACTAGCAAATCAACTGGAAAATACAAAGAAAAAAGTAAATGATGATACAGCATCTGTAGCAATAAACACAACAGAATTTAGTAAATCTTGTCTGGAAGAAGCTAAAGCACTTGGAACATATCCAGAAATGATTGGCTATATCGCTGGTGCGTTAAATTCTGCTATATTAGGAGAATATCTTCTGCTTCAGATGGTAAGCGAAGCTCTTAATCCTGTTTCAATATTAAGAGCAAGATTAAGCCAACTAAAAGAAGCAATGGAAAAAAGTATGGATATACCCAATCCTGATGATCCTTTGGATGCTACTAATCTCCAGAAGATGATGGAAGAAGCATCTGAACATAATTGTGATGAATGTCCAGAAGATATAAAAGCAACTTGTAAATCATTAAATAAACAAGACCCTCTGGCAAATTAAGATGAGACTAATTTTTAACATCATACTTGGTTTATTTTTGATGATTTTATTATTAATCATTATTTTTGGTTAATGGTTGATAATATCCATCATATCTCCTAAGCAGTGGTTTAATCGCCACTGCTTATATATTTTACGGAGTGTTTTCTAGATTTTCACTTAACCAAAATCTAAATCAAAAGGATAGTATAAGTTAATGGTAAACCCTGAGATTAATTTCCACGTTAAGATAAGCACATAATACTTGCTCTGATCAATAGTATTTTATGATAAGAGACTGAAAAGTTACTAATCATTTAATTGCGATCTATGTTGCAAGTCACGTGGTTGAGCACTGAATTACGTTATGTTATTAATCGAGGCAATGTCAGTTCGAGTCTGGCTACTATCCCAATATGAAAACGCATCTAAAAGATAACATATTTATTCTTAGGATATTAATTATTCTGAGTGTATTATTTATTTTAATAGGAATCATAAAAGCCATACTAGAAAAGTATGGAATATAATAACAAAAGAAGGAGCCAAGTGATGGCAAAGAAAGTAGCAGTAAAGACAATTTCAGTAAATTTCCAGCGTCCGGGTTGTTTGCCGGAAGTTGTAAAAGTTCCAGCAGAATCAACAGTCGCAACATTTGTTAAAGATATGAATATTGAAGGATATTCTGTATCTTTAAATGGATATAGTGTTGCAACAGATAGTAATGCTGTTCTATCAGCTAAAGATGTAGTTCGTATCGGTGTTAAAACAAAAAACAACCGATGATCATCTAATTCTAATTGGAGATGGTAATATTACTGTCTCCAATTTATTAATTAATAGGAGAATAAGATGGGAAAACCTTTAGGCAGACCATGCGATCTGCCAGAAAAAAGGAAAATCGCTGTTGCAATATTTCTGAATAAATCTTATGAAGAAGTGAGCGAAGCTACTCAGAATATATTAGCAGTGAATCGTAACACTTTCAATTATATAGCACGAACATATGACAATGTATCATCCATTAGAGCTAATACATTGTTCTCAGAACCTTTTTATTATGTAAGTGAAGAGGGGATAGTTTATGATAAAGTAGAAGCATGTCTAATAGCATTATTAATTCCCGAAGATCAAGAAAATGCTATAAAAATATGGAATAAATGTTCTGGCAATATTATAAATGCTTATGAGTATTTCAACCGATCAGCTGAACTTTATAATGAATATCTAAAAATATTAGAACAGAATACTATAAGTTATACTCCAATAAACTGGAAAGAATTATTTACTTATGGTAAAAAATTAAAACTAAAAATTACCCGTGAAAAATCACTATCACTTATCATCATTGAATTTGGTAAAGTTACCATCGGTAATGATATAGAGGGATACATAAAATATAAAAATATTATTCTTACTTTTGATGATAATTTCACACTAAAACGTTCTCAATTCTTTTTCACTAACTGGGAATATGATTCTGATTTGGGATTAGATTGGTCATTACATCCTCATATTAAAGATTATATTTGTTATGGAAATAGAAAAGAGGATTTTGTCATCTACCAATCCACAAAGAACTTTGCATTTTTACTTGACTTGATAAAAGAATCGGTGAACAGTTATTATCCAGACCAACCCTTTATCTCTGTTAAAAAACTTGCGAGTAGGTTGCGTGCTATGGAACGTGCTTTACCGTTACATAAAGCAGCTAATCCAGAAAGTGAAAGAGTTGAATCATTACTTGAATTTGCAGAAGCACATACTAGATATTGTGATTGTGGTAATTATATGATAAATAATCGTTGCACTGGAATTACTTGCAGACGTAATCCTGAAGCACAACTAAATTGTGCTCATTGTAATACTCCTCTTGTATGGAGTGCAGAACATAATATACTTATTTGTCCACAGCAAGGATGTGAGAATCATGTTTTAACTGCGTCAACAACAGCAAATACTGATGATAATAGTATTATATATGAAGATTCTGATGCACTAATGGATGCAATAGCTCCCGATTCTTCTCATGCAGATTCTGAAGCAGCAGATATTATTACTTTAGAAGATGTAGAAGATGTAGAAAGAATTGATGCAGCAAGAGAAGATATAGTAAGAACTATAACTGGTGAAGATATAGCAAGATGGTAAGACGTATAGGAAATGCAGAAACTCAAGAAGAATCTGAAAATTCAGCTAATAACTAATTATTAAAAATGGAGGTTTAAATGTCGCAAAAATTAAAAGCTGATTATTGGAGAGGTTTAGATTTTTATATGCCTTCCAAAGATAAGCTATCACACGTGATAATTGTAGGTTGTGGAGCAATTGGTTCTTATGCTGCTCTAGGATTTGCTCGTATGGGCGTAAAGAGACTTACGCTTATCGATCATGATACAGTTGCTGCTCACAATATTCCAAATCAGTTCTTTGCCGAATCATTAGCATTAACTGAGGATTTATTAAAAACTACGATTCTGTCAACAACGATTAAATATATCGTTCCTGATGTAATTATAAAAGAAATCCCTATTAAATGGGAAGAAATTATTGATTATGGAGCAGAAATTGGAGAAGCATCAGCAATTATTACTGCAGTTGATAAAATGGAAGTTCGAGGATATATTTTAGATAACTATTTTGTTAAAAGCTACGTCCATTATCTACTTGATAGCAGAACTGGTGGGTTATACACAAATATCTTCAATATTGATATGAAGAAAAGTGCAGAAAGAGATTATTATAAATTTACACTTCATACTAATGAAGAAGCATCACCCCTAAGTTGTTCAGGGCAATCGATTGTCGATGTCAGCATGGGAGTCGCTGCTGATCTAGTCGGGATTTATAGAACTCTTATAATGAAAGGAACGCATCCTAGTATGCACACTTTTCATGATTATTCAACTGGATTAAGCTGGATTCAACAAGCACGTAAAGTTGAACAAGGTCAGTTTATTACTACTGAAGAAAATATACTAGCAGTAGGAACTGAACCAGAAAATACGGAGGGTAGATAAAAATGGAATATAATATCCCTCAAGATTTCGATAAAATATTTAATGGTGTTGCATATACTACAAAACCAGTATTTGATAAGTGGTTTAAGAAAACTATTAAAAATGGAGATCAAATAAAATTCACTTATTGTAGCTGCTTAGAAGATAAGTTTGATAAATGTTTAGAAGAAATAGGATTAAATTTTTATTCTTCTGTTTTTGATGGTAAGAAATTCTATTTCAGATTAGAAGTATATGATAATTCTGCTGCTTCAGATTGCGATGTAAGATATACATATATAGTAATACCAAAATCAGAAATAACAAAATTGCTTCAAGAAATAAAAAAGAGGTTATAATGGCTGAGAAAATACGTATGCCAATAAATTCCGCAGCATTCACTAAAATGTTTGAATATGCTTTCTATGCACATAAACATTTTAACGCTGAGATTGCAGGATGGGGGCATTATAGTAAAACAAAAGGTATTTATAAACTTGCTCCGCTGAGTAAGCAGATAGTAGAAGGTGTGGAAGTAAATAACTTTCCTGATGATATACTTAATGATATTAAATATGATATATCAGACATGATTGTCCAGTGGCATTCTCATGTTAATGGGTCATGCGCTCCTTCCGGTGCTAATGGAGATGAAGGAAATATTGTAAAGATATTAAAAGTAATGCCAGTTGTAATATCTATTATAGTGAATTGCAGGAATGAGTATTCAGCTAGACTAAGTTATAGCTCAATTAAAGGTTCTACTTATTCATTTGATTTGCCATCAATCATATCTTATAATCTAGAATTAGTCCCTTATTATGATAATTCAAGTATTAGTAAGGAAGTGCTGGCTAAATGTAAAAGACCGAAACTTGTAATACCTGTCCAAGCACCACTAATACAAACTGAAGAAGAGTTATTTGATGATTATATTCCACCGTTTAGTGAACAGTATGAATTGCAATCATCTACTCCCGGATTTATGGTTATAAGCTCAGATACATTTAAAAAAGCTGCAGAAATCCTAAAGGATATAGCTGGTTCTTCACAAAATCTAATTTATAGCGGTAATGATGAAAAAGCAATATATTCAGTATTTGATAATCTTAGCCAGATTTATATAATTCTTACTCCAACTGATTGTAATGTAAACGGGACGAAACATGGTTCTGTGTATATGAATATATTAAATTTTGTTAATATGACTGGAATAGATTACCCAAAGGAGAAAATAAAATTATGGTAAGGAAAATAGAAGTATTTTCTAATGGTCAAGTAATATTGCGTGATGAAAATGATACCATATTAGGTAAGCAAGATTTGCTAGACCCACTAATAAGAGAATTACTGAAGGAAGAACAGATTGATTCTGAAACAGTAATATCAACTAAATTTATGCAAGTTAAATTATCAGAATGGTATCCGTATATGGATGAGGAGCCAACTAATTTTGATGAAGAATCAAAAATAGATATACCTGCTACTTGACAAAATCGAATTTTAATCTTAAATTTGTTTTAACAAAAACCGGTTAGATTATATATAAATTTATTATATTATAAATCTAACCTATTTATAAATTATAATATGTAAGGAAT
>Ga0172381_10004495_pt1 | contig 14415 bp, 26 predicted proteins | sample Leawel6488metaG_FD_119754 | JGI IMG/M metagenome (GOLD analysis project Ga0172381, IMG submission 119754) | Leachate microbial communities from a municipal landfill in Southern Ontario, Canada - Leachate well 64-88 metaG | ecosystem: Engineered > Solid waste > Landfill > Unclassified | place... | reverse complement strand
GTTACAATTTTTTTGACGAAAGAATATAAATTAGATATGGATAATTGAAAATATTAGATATATTTGCCACAATTAATCATAAATTAATGAAAATAATAGAAGCAAATTGGATAGCATTTCATTATGTTACCCGAAGTAATACTACTTGTAAAAATGCAATGGAATTAATCAAGAAATGGAAACTTGAAGATCAATATATTAAATTTTATTATGTTACTCGTGCTTATCAAACTCGTCATGGTAATGGATATATAACCAATGAAGGTCTTGATATATCATATATTAAAGAAAATCCAGATGAAACAAATACCGATCATGGTATGCAAGGTAAGTTCAGAAAAACTGTATTAGATTTAGACTTACTTAAATATGCTATTTCTTGTAATGAATATCATGGTCAGAAACGTGATTATGAAATAGTAATGACTTGTCTTGATCAAGTACCAACAAAAATTCCGGTAACTATTAACGGAGAATTGATTAAGCTTGATACTAATCAAATTGCAGAACATTTTGGTTTATTTCATCTTATCGAATGTCATTCAGATAAGGGTTTTGAGATATAATAAAAAACCTTTATATTATTAATTTTTCATATATATTATTAATTTTTCATATATTTGATGTTTGGTTTTAATAATAATTAAATATTATGAAGTTTTTAATTCAAAAAATAAACGGGAAAATTACTCATGATTTTTCTTTTACATTATTAAAATCAATTGAATATCAAAATTGGTTGCACCGGGATTCCTTCATTAAGTTTAAATATTTCAATACTATTTGTCCGGATGGTGAAAATTTTAAATATTTTGAATTTAATTCTTCTCATAAAAATTATGTGCCTGTTGGTAGTGTAGAATTTGTAATAGTATTTTTAGAAAAATTCTATGGGCTTACACCAAAACCACTTAATGTTCCCGAAGAACTTTTTGATCCATATTATTCTTCTCGTCCAATTTTTAATGAAAATAATACGAGTTTGAAAATATATAATGATTTTAAATGGTTTGTTAAAAGTAATGATAAAATAAAGGGGTTTTCAGAAATTATTAAACTATCAAAACCATATTCAATTCCAGAAGGTAATTATCAAATTTCAGAATATATTAATATTTATAGTGAATGGCGTGCGTTTATATATAATGGAAAATTAGTTGGATTACAAAATTATTCTGCCGAATTCACTAAATTTCCAGACATTAATAAAATTCATGCTATGATAAAAGCATATAAATCAGCACCAGTAGCATATACTTTGGATGTAGGTATTGATGGTTCAAATAATACATTTGTAATTGAATGTCATGATTTCTTTTCCTGTGGATTATATGGATTTGCAGATCATAGAATATATCCACAAATGTTATATAAATGGTTTAAGAATTATATAAATAAAAAATAATGGAATTTCCAAAACTTTATAAAAAAACCAGTACTGGTGCAATTCAGGAATGGAATGTTAGTGTTGTTATAATTGATGATATAATTAACATTGTCAATAAATACGGACAATTAAACGGGAAAATTCAAGAAAGTTGTGAAAAAATTCATGAAGGTAAAAATACTGGTAAAGCCAATGCCACAACTGCTATTGAACAAGCCGAATCGCAAGCTAAAAGTCGTTGGGAAAAACAACTCAAAAAAGGTTATGTGGAAACTATTGATGATGCCAAAGCAGGTAAAATTAATGATATTATCGAAGGTGGTATCTTTCCGATGCTTGCACATAAGTTTTCGGAGCAGGAAAAGAAAATTAAGTTTCCCGCATTAGCACAACCTAAATTGGATGGTCACCGCAGTACAAGTCAATATGAAAATACTGTGGTTACGATGTGGAGTAGAACACGTAAACCAATTTTAACTGTACCACACATTGTTAATACTCTTGAAAATTGTGGTCTTGCCGATAGGTTCGATGGTGAACTTTATAATCATGATTACCGTGAAAATTTTGAAGAATTAACTTCGTTAATAACACCGGATGAACCCCAAGAAGGTTACGAAAAAATTCAATATCATGTTTATGATTTGGCACTTCCTAACCTTAGTAATTATGATAGATATTTAATCCTTGAAGGATGGCGATCTCAATTCGAAAACACTCCGGTTCATATTGTTGAAACTCGTATTGTTAATAATAGAGAAGAATTGATGCAAGCATATGAAGATTTCATGGAACAGGGTTATGAGGGTGCGATTGTTAGAAATTTTGATGGAAAATATGTTTACAAACGTTCGTATGATTTACAAAAGGTGAAATTCTTCGATGATGATGAATTTCGCATTGTAGATATAAAAGTTGGTACAAAAGGTAGTATGGCTGGTAAAGCAGTCTTTATTTGTGAAAGAATTAGAGAAGATCAAAAACTTCCAGAAGGTATAACTTTTGATTGTAAACTCAAAGGCGATATGAGTAAACTCAAAGAATATGCAGATGACCCATCACTTGTAATTGGAAAAATAGTTACTGTTCAATATCAAGGATATACGAGAAAAAATATGAAACCAAGATTTCCGGTTGCATTACGATTTAGAGTAGATTTATAAATTTTAATATTATGTCAGAAACTAAACAACTTACAGCTTATTTGGCAGGTCCGGATGTTTTCCGTAAAGATGCATTAGAATTTTTTGCCGAAAGAAAAAAACTTTGTTTACAACATGGTATTCAAGGATTATCACCATTTGATAATGAAGATAATTTTGGTGATGAATTGTTTTCTAAAGCACATAGCACACATGTATTTATGGGTAATCATAACATTATAGGATTGTGTGATATTATTATTGCCAATTTGATTCCGTTTCGGGGAGCATGTGTAGACGATGGAACAGCATGGGAACTTGGGTGTGGATATGCTAAAAATAAATTATTGTATGGTTATACACCATTTATTAAATATAATTTACCGAGCATTACCGAAATTTCAACATTATGGTTGAATATTAGAAATACTGAATATCCAAAAATTGAATCTTTTGGTAATAATACAGTAAATTTAATGCTTCAAGAAAGTATTGAATTAAGTGGTGGTAAAATATTTTCAACATTTGAAGAATGTTTAATTAATATTAAAAATAGATTCAAATAATTAACATTATGATAAAATTTTTAAAAGAAAATGGTTTTCCGATGACATTAATCCTTGATACTGTTGAATATAATGATAAAGAAAATGAATTCAATGGTTTTTTAACGATTATCAATGATGATCAGGAAAATGAAATTATTAAATTTACTCATACTGATCTACGTGCCAGAATTCATTGGGTTGAAGGATTTTTTACTGCATATAAAATGTTTAAAAAAGAACCAATTAATTTACAATGAAATTTAAAGCACTTAGAAAAAAAGATACTAAAGAATTCATTTATTTTCTCGTAAATGAAAATTTAAAAATAAGTCTTGGTACTTATATAAGTAAACTTCCTAATCCAATGGCTATTACTGCAACAATGGAAAATGTGAAAGAATATTATTCACAATTCACATCAAATTTTGATTTTAATAATATTGAATTAATTGAATTTGATATGTTTGAATCAGATGTTGTTGGTGCAGATATAAGAAATAAACTTACACCACTTAAAAATCTTCCAGCAATGTTAAAAATATTGAAAAAACGAAAAATAACTAAAGAACAAAGAAAAAAAATAAAAGAATTAATTGAAGTAGAAATAATAAGATGTGAAAAAAATGTTGATTATATCGCAAATTTATTATAATTTTATGAAAAATATTTAAAATAATGGCAGGGCATTGAACCCTGATGTGTTGTGTGGTGGAAGGGTAGACACTCCGGGCGCAGAGATACTAAAAAAGCAATAAAATAAAAACTATTTTAGTCAGCCGGAATAGCGAAGAGTCTCTATAATGCTAAGTGCAGGTTCGAGTCCTGTCACAACCTCAAAATAGTTCTTTGAAAATGTTAGTCTTTTTACTGAAAATAAATAATGATTACACCCTAAAAAAACCAGAGTCACAGGGAAAGGTGAGGCGTGGCTCAATCATAGTTAAACCAAATTAACACCATTTATTGTAAGATATTTGTCGATAGACAAGGAGTATGTGGGTTTGGGCACATATAAATATTCTGTATTTTGGAACAGATGAAAAGACTAATTTTTATGATCGGATAACTTAATTGGTAAAGTCATATTTTGAGTTGAGTCGTCCAAAACACATACACGCAAATCCTTGTCAGCGAAAGCGAATATAAGTCAGTATGTGATATGCTAAAAGGATAAAACATTAACCTTTTAATGTAAGTTCGAGTCTTGCTCCGATCACGAATCCTAACACGGTGGCTACGTGTTGAAATGTCGGATAACGTGCCTGATAGTTATAAAACTGAAAGGTTTGAATGCCAAAAAGAAGGAACGACAGGAAGGAAAGTTTTCGCTAAACCTAAGTTTGCCAGTTTTATGAAGACAAAACTGGTTAATTTGAATGATTGGCAGAATGTAAAATGCTACAGTTGAAAGTTTGGCAATAGGCGTTGAGTACAAGTCCATACAGAAGGGCAGGAAAGAAAATGCGATTATGTCCAATACTGGAACGGTAATGTAAAACCGTGTGGGTTTAAATCCCATATCATTCATTTTATAATAATTTCTAAAAGATCAAGATATTCATCGGACAATTATTGATAAATTTTTTCTGAAAAATTTTTTTCAATATTCAAAAGGATAGTCAGCCATATAGAGATATATTAACATATTTTCTTATATTAAAACAGTATTTATATTAAAAAGATTTTATGATTACTTTACATAATTTGGAGCTACAAAAAATTATTGAACATATGGCTATTCATATTCATGAACAAGCAGTACAAATTCGTAAAGATTATGAAATTCTTCCCGGAATGATAAAATTGTATGCAGATTTTGCAATTTATTGTACTGATGATAATAAATATTTTTCGTTTCATTATGTGGTTTATGTTGATAATAAAGGTGAAAGATTCCATATTGTGACTTGGACACCTGCAACACAGGATGAGTTTTTAGATTCAATTAATTAAAAAATAATAAAATTTAATTATATTTTCATTTATTTTTTGTATCATTGTGTAATAAAAAATAATTACATATATGAGACAAGCGAGCACCAATTATGGAATTATAATTAATAATGATCAATTTATCGGCATTTCTCTTGGTTATGATTATTGTTCTGAACATGAATGGGGAATAAAAGACATAAGAAGATTATGTGGTATTCCAGAATCAACTAAAAAAATTATGGGAGTTAAATCTCGTACAATAACTGTATGTCCTCCCCTTGTTTTTAATAAAACAACCATTAAAAAAAGAAAATACGCTTACCTATATACTGGAAATTCTTCGGATACTCAAGAAAAAATGGAGAAAAATTTTCCTTATGAATTAAAAGATTATTCAGAAAGTCTTATCTATAATGAAGAATGGAATATTAAACATTCGGAAGATAAAGAAAGTAAAGACTTAATCATCACTGCTTGGGATGAACATAGTTTTGGTATTGCGGTCATGGGTGAAAAAGAAATTAGTTATCTTCAAGAACTTTACGATGAGTTTCAAAATAAAAATATAACTATTGCGGTCATTAATCATCGTGTAACAAATCCTTTTGCTGGCACTGCACTTTCTTTAATGATTACTGACCGTCTTCCTCAAGAAATTCTTGATATGATGTATGCTGGAGATAAAGAATATTTTGATCGTGAAGATTATGAAGAAAAAATTGGTATGAAAAAAATCATCCAAAAATATGGAAATAAAAATGGATATAATGGTTTACATTATTTTATGGCATGTTCTCCAAATTGGATTGATTATAATGATGAAAAGAAGCGTGAAGAATATAAAACAAAATACAATACCAAGTATAATATTAAATATTGGATAAATTATAGTGATGATGATAATAATTGTGGTTGGTATACTGTTGAAGAAATTGAGAAATGGCTCACCGGAAGTAAAAAATTAACCGAAATAAGAAAGGGATAAATACATGATAAAAACAATAAAAATAACTCATTGTATGTTTCAATGTCCCTTTTTACGGAAACTCAATTGATGGAATGATCAGTAATCATCCTTATTGGAAAGATTATGGAGCATATGATAATAACACAAGAAAATAGTAGAGATAGTAAAATACTGGAAAAATGTCCTTTAATTAAAGAAGAATTAACTATACATTATAAACTAAAATAATAAATTATGTGGGGATTTAATATTTATCGGAAAAGAAAAAAATTGGAAATTGACATTGAAATGCAAAAGTACAAAACAACAGCGATTAAAGAAGTTGAAACAGTTGCTTTAACATGTGCAAAACAAATAGGTGAATATGAACACACATTTCATTCAAAAAGAGAAGAATTGGGAATCGTCATCGCAAAAATTGAAGCAAGTAAAGAATCAATGACTAAAGAAATTGAAAATCTTCAAAAGATTATCGAAATAAAAGATTTAGAAATTGATAGGTTAAATAATATCTGTTTAGAATCTGTAGAAGGAAAAATTATAATTCAAAAATAAATTTTATGATTACTGCAGAAGATAAAAAAATATTCGAAGAATTCGATGAAGTAACCAGTTATTTCTTTATTGATATGGTTGGTGGCATTATATGGAGAACTGGTCATGATGCTGGTCATGGTAGATATGATATTACTCCTGAAATGCAGGAAGACCTTAATGTTCTTCATGAAAAACAAGTATTTTGTGTTCAACAATTAGGTAAGTTTGGAGTTGATCCTGAATCAGCAAACAACAGACCTGATGGTGATTATTGGAAATGGTATACTCATTGGGATAATTGGAAAAAAGCAATGAGTGATGAAGAATGGAATACTCTCAATAATAAAATGAGTCAGAAAGAAGACATTTCCGATTTGCTTCCAAAACATAAATGGAACGAAGTAAAGAAAAACGAAAAAATGGAAGAAAAAATACTTGAACTAAGAGCATATTTTTTTGTACCATATAATATAAGTGAAATGCAACGTGGTGTACAAGGAATACATGCAGCATTCAGATATGGTAGAAAATTTGCAGAAGACGAAATTTTTAAAAATTTTGTTGATAATCATGAAACTGTTATTATACTCAACGGTGGTACAACTAACGATGAGAGAGATTTTGAAGGATTCGCTGCAGGTACTTTGAATCATATAGGTGATCAACTAAATGATGAGGGTATTCCTTTCACATATTTCGTTGAACCTGATTTAAATCATGCACTTACAGCATTGTGTTTTATTGCAGATGAAAGAATATGGAATAAAGAAGATTATCCAGATTTTATTGATTATCTTACTAATTCAAAAGATATTGTTGATGAATCGTTTACTGCACTAATTACAGCACCACCTGAAGAACTTAAAACCATATTTCCTGATAAATATAAAGAATGGGTTCGATTAATCGGTGGAGTAAAAAATATATTTTTACGTGAACTATTAAAAGGTAAAAAATTAGCATAAAAAGTATAATGACTAAACCCAAACTTATTGCAATTGCTGCCGTTGCTTTAGATGGTACAATTGGTATTGATGATAAAATTCCTTGGAGAATACCTGAAGATTTTAAACATTTCAGAGAAACAACTATGGGGAATTTACTTATTGTTGGAAACATAACGTATCATACTCTACCAGATAAAGCATTTGAAGGTAGAGAATATATTGTTTTAAATCACAATCGATTTAAAACTGATAGACCTAAAGTATATCAATTTAGTGATATTGATATGGTTTTAATGTTATTAAATAATCTTCATTTCGATAAGGTTTTTATTGCTGGCGGTGCAAGCATTTATAATGCAATGATTGATTATTGTGATGAAGCAATAATTACAGTAGTTAATAGTCCTTTCTTAAATGGTAACAAAAAATTTCCAATAGAAAAATTAGTGAGTGATTTTGAAATACTTACTGGTAATGAATGGGTAGATAATAATTGTGAAGAATGGTTAATTAGTAAAACTGGAATAGAATATAAAATTATCCATTATATGAGAAAATTTAATGAAATCCAAGATACAAAAACCGATTAAGATTAAATCAAAACAAATTACTACCATTGAAATGGAATTTGCAATTTCAATTTTATTTGGTATTAGAAAACACATTATTGTACCTAATCTATCTTGGGGTTTTGTTTCGCATGAATGTGATATTTTTTTAGTGAAAAAAAGTAGATATGCTGTTGAAGTTGAGATTAAAAGAAGTTATAGTGATTTTATGGCTGATTTTAATAAAAGTCATCATCATAAAGAAAGAAATAATAAAATTGCAGAATTTTATTATGCATTCCCTTCAACAATAGTTGATAGATGTAGAGATTTAGTTCCAGAAGGAGTTGGAATTATTGTTTGTGAAAGACAAAAAACTACAGAAACAATTTGGGCAAGTATAGAAAGACGACCAATAAAAATAAAAAATTCAAGAAAATTAACAATAGAAGAAGTATTAAAAGTAGCGTCTTTAGGTTGTATGAGAATTTGGAACTTAAAAAGTAAAGTTGTTAATTTACAAAATCAAATTAAGAATGGATAAGCCAGTATTTAAAAATAAACCTAATGAACATATAATAATTCGTCATGAATTTAAAAATACTATTAATACTATTGATTATTGGATTAGTCGTGCTGTGGCTGTGGTCGGAATCGTATTCGTTATACCGTTGGTTGGTGGCATTCAAACTCTTATCACCAGAAGAACAATGGAAATGCCTGATGAAGCCGGAAAATTTGGTTTACCTTGTGGTTATTTGGATTTTGATGAAACTGGTTATGATGCTATGGTGAGAGAAGTTTATGAAGAAACATCATTATATCTTCCTAAATATAAAAAATATTTAGTTTTAAATAATAATGAACAACCATTTACTGTTCATGATAAACCATCCAGAGATTCAAGACAAAATGTTTCTTTAATATATCTTTCAGTTTATGATTTTCATGAAGCAATGGATCAATTTCCATTAGATATTTTAAAATATACAGATAAAGAAACCTCGGAAGTTAAATGGATGTTATTAACTGATTTTTATTGTAAATTTGATAGAGAATATGAATGGGCATTTAAACATAATGAAACCATAAAAGAAGCATTAATATTTTTCAATAATAAATAAAATGAAATCACCTGAAAATCAATTATTATTATCAAGTGGTAAAATAATTACTTTTAATCCTGAACAGCTTGATGGATTAAATAAAATAAAATCTTGGCTCAGAAATGGGCAAACGTTTTTTACATTAGCGGGATCGGCTGGTTCAGGAAAAAGTACTATGGTAAAAAAAATTTTAGAAAATTATCGTGGTGGGGTTGTCGTAACTGCACCTACACATAAAGCAGTTAAAGTAATTTCAAATATTACTAAAAAAGAAGGTAATACACTGCATTCATTACTTGGACTTCGACCTGATGTTGATTTAATAACATTTGATCCAAATCGTCCTCAATTTAATCCAATTGCAATTCCAAAAATTAATGACTTTAATTTTGTAATTGTTGACGAAGCAAGTATGATAAATAAGGAATTATTTAATTTAATTAATGAAAAAGCTAAAAATAGTAGTATTAAAATTTTATTTATTGGAGATTCTGCTCAATTACCACCAGTTAATGAAGACATTTCTATTGTTTTCATTGAAAATAAAATAGAAAAACACATATTATTTAAAATTGAAAGACAAAAAGATGGTAATCCAATTTTAATTACATGTGATAATATTAGAAATAATTTAAATATTATTGATGGTGGATACGTAAGAGAAACAAATATTAATAACATTGGAGATGGTATAATATTTACAATAAATAAAAATGAATTTAGAAATTTATGTATAAAAAAATTCACTTCCGAAGAATATAAAAAAGATATTGATTATTGTAAAGGTCTTGCATGGAGAAACCAAACGGTTATGGAATCTAATAAAATAATTAGAAATATTTTATTTGGTGAAAAAAGTGATATTATTGAAATTAATGATGTACTAACTGGATATAGAACAATAACTACCGAAAATCAAAATACTATAATCATTCAAAATTCTGGAGATTATCAAATAATTGAAAAATTCAATATTGAAGAAAATTCTTATGGAATTAAAGGTTTTAGAGTTAAACTTAAAGAAAATCTTTTAAATGGTTTAAATAAATTTCAAGATATTTTTATTATCGATATTAAAGATCATCAAAATTTACATTTATATGGTGACATGCATGATTATTTTCGTGATATGGGTAAGTCAAATAAAAAAATGTGGAAAAAATATTATGAATTTAGAAGAAATAATATTTTAATGTGTGATATTAATAAATATAGTAATGGTCAATTAAGAAATAATTCAGATATTATAGTAAAAGATATTGATTATGGTTATTTTTTAACTGTACATAAAAGTCAGGGTTCAACATATAAACATGTTATGGTTATTGAGAGTGATTTAAATCTAAATCGAGATGTGGTTGAAAAAAATAAATTAAAATATGTTGCATTTTCTCGACCAGAAAAAACTTGTACTGTTCTTACTACAAAGATTGATAATTATCAATAATATATTTTTTCCCTCCTAAACGATTTTTATTGTTTAATTTTGCCAATCTCATTTTTTCTTTAGATATTTCAGTGTGTTTTTTTCCAATCCAATGATTTTTAAATTTTTTGGTTTCTTTCATTTTATTTTTAGTTTCATTAGTATGTTTTTTATTTAACCATAATTTTAATCCTTTGTGACCGATGCTAATTTTTTCTTTACTTTCATTAGATTGAATTAATTAATTTAGTATCTTTATCCAAAGATAATTAATATAATTGGAATAATTAATATGAAAAAATTTACACATGGTATTGTAGTAATCGATCCAATACCTGATGAAAATGATGAAGTGGAAATAGTACATTTTATTGGTTTATGGGAAGCACCTACTAAAGAAGTATTTTTACAATATGAAAAAGAAATAAAAACCGATCCTGAATTTGGTTTAATTGAAATTATTGATAGAATTGAAGTTTTACCTGCATCAGAAGAAATTTTAGAAATGTATAATAAAATGGTACAGGAACATGAATTAAGTAAATTAAATTAATATGGAAAGAATAACTGATACACATGTATTTTTTTGGGGTGGTATATTATCAAATTGGTATCCAATTAAATTTAAATATAAACATTTCACTTTTTTTAATACAGAACAAGCATTTATGTGGGAAAAGGCTGTTTATTTTGGTGATATGAATATTGCTGAAGAAATTATGAAAACACCCAATCCAAGAGAAGCCAAAAAATTAGGACGTAAAGTTATTAATTTTAATGCAGATACTTGGACAAATATTTCATATCAAATAATGGTTGATGTTAATTTAGCTAAATTTGAACAAAATAGAATTCTTTCACACGTATTACTTTCAACCGAAAGTAAAATAATTGTCGAAGCAAGTCCCAATGATCGAATATGGGGAATTGGTCTTCATTGGAGTGATGATAAATGTCTTGATAAAAGTAATTGGCAAGGCACTAATCTATTAGGTAAAGCATTAATGGATGTAAGAAAAGAATTAATTAATAAATATAATGAAGATTGAAACACTAAAAGTAACATGGAAACTCATTTGGAAGGGAAAATATGATAAAAGAAAAAAAGTTTCCAAAATGAATACAATTATCAATAGTTCAGAAAATAATGAAACTAAAAAGAGTTATTGTAGATATATTGCTGAAAATGATAAACATAAACATGAATTAAAAACTATAGAAGGTACAAAATTATTTGAATTGCTTCAAGAAACTGTGATTCAACATAATAAAAGTAATGCTGAACGATTTGAAAAATGTGTTTATGTAGACGGTGTATATTTTGCAGATAAATTGTTATTCATAAAAAATCCAAGGGTTGTGTAACAGACATTAAAAAATTTCGTATTATTAAATTGTAAGAGATATATAAATTATGTCACTAAATTTTAATTCAAATATATGTTAAAATTAAACGAAATTAAATCAATAATTAAACCTGAAAACGGGATTGAATCTGCAATCATAACCAATGTTGAATTTATTGAAGGAGTAAATTGGGGTAAAGTCAGACCCGGACATCCAGAATCACAAGTCATTTACCACATACAACAAGTTTTGGATAATGTTAATAAATTTTATGGTAAAGATGATGATAGATCAAATTTACGTTTAATTGCTATATTGCATGATAGTTTTAAATATAAAGTTGATCATACTCAACAAAAAGTTGGTGAAAATCATCATGGGATGATAGCCAGAAGATTTGCGGAAAAATATGTTAATGATTATGGTTTGTGTAAAATTATTGAATTGCATGATGAAGCATATAATGCTTGGCAAAAAGGTAGTAGACGTGGTGATTGGTATGGTGCAGTAACTCGTGCAAATAATCTTATTAGTGGATTAATGATTGAAGGTAGGCTTGATTTATATTTGAAATTTTATCGTTGCGATAATGCAACTGGTGATAAATCAAGAGATAATTACGAATGGTTTGAGAATTTAATAAAATAATGAGTTTAATTCCAAAGTTTTTATTTTTGCTCTTTCAAAAAAAAGATGAACCAGAATTATATAAAACAATAATTCTGAATAATAAAGTTATGAGTAAAGCACAAAAAGAGTTAATTAAATCTTGTAGGAAAATTCTTTCAGATAATAATGTGCCTTTAAATAAAATCCGATTTATTTTAGAATCATCATTTATGTATGATATTGATAAAAATACTATTAATCCCACATATAAACAGTTAATTCCTAAAAATAAAAAACGTCCAATTATTGAAATCGATAAACCCAAGAATCTTATGACTATTTTCTTAGGTGAATATGAAACTGAAAATAATTTTGATGTGGTTAAAACTTTATTAAAAAAAACCAAAAAGGGTTTAATAATATTAGCTAATAATATTGATTATAATTTAATTATTTCCATAGCAAATTTGGATGATGCTATTATATTTTATAATCAACAAATTGTTGATAGTGTTTGCGATTGTGAATAATATATTAGTAATGATAAATGATAATTTAAATATTGAATATAAAAAAGCTAAAAGATTTATAAAAATTATTTCAATAATTAAATATATTGTTATAATAATTTCTATATTTGGAATAATTATTATAATTATTTTAATTAAATAATTTTTATATATCATGAATAAGCAAAGAATAATTGATGCGTTTAGTAAACATTCTCCAATAACTCCAATGTCATTGGAAGAAAGTAAAACATTTTTAGATATTTTATTATCTAAAGATGAAAATATTAATTGTGATGTTAATAAAATTGATAAAGAAAGTGAAATCTATAAAATACTTGAACCATTAATAAATTCATTTCAGGCACAAGTTTTTTTAAAAAGACTTAAACTTTTTACCAGTCTTCATATTACAACAGGTGCTTTAGTCATATTAATGTATCATTTTCCAAATCCTGCTGTTTGTGTTATGTACGCTTTTTATTTACATAATAATCTCCCTGCAGATACTTTAATAGATGTTAAAAAATTTGCAGAAATATTTCCTTGGGGATTCTTTTCAGTAGACCAATTAAATACAATTTGGAATGAATTAAAAGTACGAAAAACTGATAAATTGGATGAATGTCATTGTTATGGTGCTCCTGACAAATTATTGGATTATATTGAACCTTGGGAATATACTGATCCCATATTAAATTAAATGAAATGGCGGTAATTGGTATAAATTATGATGAAGGAAGCGATAAAACTGATTTAGGATATAAATCTGTTGATATTTCTTATGGGAGTCCAAGTGAAGTTAAGGTTTTTGAAACCGGAAATTTTGCAATGGATTGGTATAATATGCGAAAATTCATGATACAAAAATTAACAGAAATCGAATTTCATTTTTGTCATTCTTCAAGTGTTGATCATTTTATAATGGACGGTGCACCATATGATAGTATGTATTTAAAATTTGATAGTGAAAATAAACCATATTTAACATCAGAATATGATGAAGATGGTATTGAATTTTTTGTCCCGGAAGGAACGACTCCAACATGGGGAGAACTTAAAAAAATGTATGAATGATATTAACACTTAAAATAATATTCTTTTTCTTAGGATTGTGGTCAACAATATCTCTTATTGAAGACGCAATAGAAAAGATAATTATTCACACTAAACAAGATGGATTAGAACTTCATCAATTATATACACATGGTTTATTATCCACATTTAATGTTACGATATGGATATTATCTATGGTATTTTGGACTGGATTTTATTTAGTAAATCAATTATAATGGTTGAATTATTTTTAGGACATCTTGCAGGAGACTATTTACTACAAAATGAGTGGATGGCGTTAAATAAAAGCAAAAACACTCGTATAGGTTGGCTTGCAGCATTTATTCATTG
>Ga0172381_10004494_pt1 | contig 14422 bp, 13 predicted proteins | sample Leawel6488metaG_FD_119754 | JGI IMG/M metagenome (GOLD analysis project Ga0172381, IMG submission 119754) | Leachate microbial communities from a municipal landfill in Southern Ontario, Canada - Leachate well 64-88 metaG | ecosystem: Engineered > Solid waste > Landfill > Unclassified | place... | reverse complement strand
CTGCCTATAGCCGCCATGTTTTTGAAACCGTTGGCGGATACGATGAAAGGTTAGTTAGAACAGAAGATAATGAGATGCATTATAGGCTGAGGAAAAACGGGTTTAAATTCTATTACAATCCAGAGGTTAGGTCATTTCATATTTCCAGAGGTAGTTTACGCGCGTTATTAAAGCAAAAATATTCCAATGGCCTCTGGATTGGCTTAACGATGGGCATACAGCCGCGATGTTTTAGTTTGCGGCATTTTATTCCGTTATTTTTTGTGTTAGTCCTGTTAGGTTCTGTTTTATCAGTGATGATAAAAAATTTTTGGCAGCCTCTTATTGTTCTTGCTGTAATTTATCTGATATCAGCTTTATTTTTTTCGTTTGAGTCTATGAAAAAAGCCAAGCCGAATGTGAAAATTATTTGTTTAGGTTTACCGGCGGTGTTTTTCTTGATACACTTTGCGTATGGCCTTGGAACAGCAATCGGTTTAATTAAGATGCCGTATTTTGTTTTGAAAAATCATAATTATAATCTACCGTTTCCGATAAAAGCAGAAAAAGAGGAGAGACAGAATGGCTAAACTAAACCATATTCCTTTTCACCGCGCTTATATGGGTAAAGAGGAAATTAAAGGTGTAATTACGGCAATTAAGTCTGGATGGATTACGATGGGGCCAAAGACTGTAGAGTTTGAGGAAAAATTTAGGGCTTATACAGGGGCAAAGCATGCTATTGCGGTAAACTCATGCACTGCAGCCTTGCATCTGGCTCTTGAAGCAATCGGGATTAAAGAAGGCGATGAGGTAATTGTTCCGGCAATAACTTTTACTGCCACGGCGGAAGTCGTGTGTTATTTTAAAGCTAAACCAGTTTTTGTTGACGTGGAGAAAGATACGTTAAATATTGATTCTACAAAGATTGAAGAAAAAATTAACTCCAAAACCAAAGCAATTATAACCGTTGATTACGCAGGGCAACCCGTAGATTATGATGAAGTAAGAAAAATTGCAAGAAAACATAAATTATTTATTATTGAAGATGCCGCGCATACTTTGCCTTCAGGGTATAAAGGTAAAAATGTTGGGATGTTGGCGGATATCACTTGTTTTAGTTTCTATGCTACTAAAACTTTAGCTACCGGTGAAGGCGGCATGATTGTTACAAATAATTTACGTTGGGCCAAAAGGATGAAAATTATGCGCCTCCATGGCATGAATAAAGATGCCTGGAAAAGGTATGATATGGGAGGCAGCTGGTATTATGAAGTAGTAGGAGCAGGCTATAAATATAATACTACAGATATTAATTCCGCCATAGGCATCGCACAACTCAAGAAGCTTGAACTTATGTGGAAGAAACGCCAGGCAATTGCCAAGATGTATGATTCCGGTTTTAAAGAAATACCGGAATTAATAATTCCGGTTATCAAAAAAGGCCGCGTAACCAGTTGGCATTTATATGTAATTAAGCTTAATCTGGAACAGCTTTCAATTGATAGGGCAAAATTTATTAAAGAATTGGTCAAACAAGGAATTTCTGCAAGTGTGCACTTTATACCACTTTATAAACATCCATTCTATAGGGATAAATTTAAATATAAACCTCATCAATTTCCAAATAGTGAGTGGCTATATGAAAGAATTATTTCTTTACCCATCTACCCGGGGATGAGCAACTCTCAAGTAAAACGAGTTATTGATACGGTTAAAAAAATCATAAGACAATACAAAAATGTATAGATTATTTGGAAAAAGATTATTTGATTTAATTTTATCGTTGATAGGTGTTCTTGTTTGCCTACCGATGTTTGTCATTGTTGCTATTTTGATTAAACTTGACTCCCCTGGCCCCATATTTTTTATACAAAAGCGAATGGGTAAAAACGGAGGCCTGTTTTCTTTATTTAAATTCCGGACAATGTTTGTTGATGCTGCTGCAGGCATTTTAATGTTTGAACCGGGGAGCAAAAATAGAGTTACAAGAGTCGGGAAACTTTTAAGGCTTACTAAAATAGATGAATTCCCCCAATTGCTAAATGTTCTGATGGGTGATATGAGTTTTGTGGGGCCGAGGCCGGAAGTCCCGAAGTATAAAGAATTTTATTCCGGTGAAAACTCCATAGTCTTAACAATACGCCCGGGGATTACAGATATGGCATCAGTCAAATATAGGCACGAAGAAGAAATGCTTGCCCAAAGTAAAGGCCCCGAAAAGTTTTATACCGAAGTTATTTTGCCCGATAAATTAAAAATAAATAAAGATTACATACAAAAAGGAATAGGGTTAGTTAATGATTTTAAGATAATATTAAGCACATTACTGGAGATAAAATGCGCAAAAAAGAATTAATGCAAAATTTACTGTTATATTATCGAAAAGGGCTTATCGTAGCCGCGCATTTTGTAATAATTATCTTTTCGTATTTAGTGAGTTTTTCGCTACGTTATGAATTTACTATTCCTGAAAACGAACTTTCCGCATTTTTCTTTGGTTTTCTTTCCTTAATTATCGTAAAACCAATCGTATTCTTGTTCTTTAGATTGTATAGCGGGTTATGGGCATATGCTTCAATTGACGATTTGTGGAAAATTATTAAGGCGAATTTGCTTTCATCCACTATTTTAATAGCGATTGTCTGGGTTTTGGGAGGGTATGGCTTCCCAAGATCGGTTTTTATGATAGATTTTGTTTTGTGCACAAGCTTGGCCGGCGGATTAAGGTTTGCGGCACGCTTTCTTAAGGAAGGTTATTATCGTAATTATGATTTGAGTGCTACAAAAGTTTTAATTGTTGGCGCCGGCGCAACGGGCATTATGCTTCTTCGCGAATACCGTAAAAATCCAAGCATGGGCAGGGTAGTAGGATTTATGGATGATGACCGGGTGAAATTAAACAGAACAATACAAGGAGTAAAGATTTTAGGAAACCGCAAAGCCATACCGAAGATTGTAGAAAGATACGAAATAGACGAAATTGTTATTGCTATGCCTTTGGTAAGGGGCGATGAGATGCGCGACATATTATCATATTGCGAGAAGTCCAAGGCAAAAATTAAGATAGCCCCGGAGCTAAATAAAATATTAAGCGGTAAGCTGGTTATCAAGCCGCGGGATGTCCAGCCTGAAGATTTACTTGGCCGGGAAACCGTGTCTATAGATTTAAAAGATGTCAGCGTATATATTAAGGATAAGATAGTATTGATTACCGGCGCCGGAGGTTCAATCGGTTCGGAAATAGCGCGCCAAGTTGCGCAATTTTCACCAAAAGAGGTTATTCTTTTTGATCATCATGAAAATTTTCTTTATTTTTTAAATATCGAGTTTAAAGTTAAGCATCCTAATGTTAAAACGAAAACAGTTATCGGCGATGTCAGGGATGTTGGCCTCCTCAAGCAGCTTTTTTCGAAAAATAAACCCCAGGTGGTATTTCATGCTGCCGCGCATAAGCATGTCCCGCTAATGGAAGAAAATCCTATTGCCGCGGCAAAAAATAATATTTTTGGCAGCCGTAACCTGATTTATGCGGCAAACCATTACGCTACGGAAAGATTTATTCTTATATCCACAGATAAGGCGGTTAACCCAACGAGTATTATGGGGATGAGCAAACGTATCGCCGAAATAATTTTGCAAGCCAGGGCAAAAGCCACCAAGACTAAATTTATGGCTGTTCGTTTTGGCAACGTTCTTGGTTCTTCCGGAAGCGTAGTCCCGTTATTCAAGAAGCAGATTGCCGAAGGTGGGCCGATAACCATTACCCATCCGGATGTAGAGCGTTATTTTATGAGCGTAAAAGAAGCTGTGATGCTGGTATTGCAAGCCGGTGCAATAGGTAACGGAGGAGAGCTTTTTATCCTTGATATGGGCGAACAAATTAAAATTGTTGAGATAGCTAAGAATTTAATTTCGCTATCCGGGCTTACCCCTGGAAAAGATATAGAAATAAAAATTATCGGATTACGCCCGGGAGAAAAACTTAGCGAAGAAATACTTTTGGATAAAGAAAAAGATAAAGTTACTAAACACGAGAAAATTTATATCAGCCAACCCCAGGATTTTAACAGTGCGGCTATCCGTAAAAAACTTAAAGAACTCAAAAATCTTACCGATATAATGGATAGTGTAAACGTGGTCAAAAAGATGAAAGAGATTATTGGGTAGTTTTTAGGTTGTTAGGTTAGTAAGATTGGGATTAAGGAAAGAGTCATCGTAAAGCATACAAAGAGCCAAAAGCTATGAAAAACAATATTAGCGAAAAGCAGTCAAGGGGCGAAGTTGTCATTTATCGAGCTAAAGACAAGGAAATACACCTTGAGGTTAAGCTGGAACAGGAAACGGTCTGGCTGACTCAAAAACAAATCGCGCAATTATTCGGGACACAAAGGCCTGCGATAACAAAGCATCTGCATAACATATTCAAAACAGGCGAGTTAAAAGAAAATTCAGTATGTTCCAAAATGGAACATACTGCCATGGATGGCAAAAGATACCAGACTAAATTTTACAATTTGGATGTAGTTATTTCTGTAGGCTATCGGGTCAATTCTTCTCGCGCCACGCAGTTTCGTATTTGGGCAACAAATGTTCTTAAGCGGCATTTAATAGATGGTTATACGCTAAATGAGAGGCGTTTGAAGGAACAGGTTCTCAAACTTCAAACCTTGCAGAGGGCAGTAAAGTTTATTAGCAGCATGAAGGATCGTAAGCAAATTGAATACCAAGAAGCTATAGGGTTGCTTGAAGTTATCAGCGATTACAATTACGCGCTTGAGTTGTTAGATGATTATGATTACAAACGGCTTAAGATAAGACAAACTTCAAAGGAAGAAAAATTTGTTTTGAGTTATAAGCCAGCATTGGCAGCTGTTAATGAACTTAGGAAAAAATTTTCCGTTTCAGATCTTTTCGGGGTAGAACGTGATCAGTCTTTTAAAAGTTCAATAGCCTCGATTTATCAAACATTTTCCGGAAAAGACCTGTATCCCAGCATTGAGGAAAAAGCCGCGAATCTTCTCTATTTTATTGTCAAAAATCATTCATTTATTGACGGTAATAAACGAATAGCGGCTTCAATGTTCTTGTGGTTTTTAGAGAAAAATAGTATTCTATATAAAATAGATGGCTCAAAACGTATAGCTGACAACGCTTTAGTCGCCCTTACATTAATGATTGCGGAGAGTAAACCCAGCGAGCGGGATATTATTATTATGTTGGTTGTGAATTTGATTAATAAAAATAATTAAAAAAGGAGCTCGAAATGAAAAACATATTTAAAACACATATTTTTGCTGCAATGATAGCTATAGCTGTTATGGTGTCTGCCGGATGTGCTAAGAAGCCGGACAAAAGCCAGGTAGTTGCCCAGGTCAATAATTATCAGGTAACCATAGATGATTTTAAAGAGGGAGCCAGGATGACTATGCCTTGCGCGTCCAAGGAAAAAATCTTGCAGGATATTATCGCTAAAGAACTTCTTTTGGAAGAAGCTCAGAAGATGAATCTCGATAAAGATAAAAAATTTATGAAAGAAATCGAAAATTACTGGAAACAAGCGCTTACTAAAAGAATTATTGAAAGAAAAGGCAATGAGTTTTTGGCTGCAGCTAAAGTAAGCGATGAAGAAATTAAAACGGAATATAAGCGCATGGAGCAGGAAGCCGGGGCTAAGTTGGAGCCATACGAACAGGTATCCGGGCAACTTAGAGATAGATTGAGAGTGGAAAAAGCTCAAGGTATACTTGATTCTTGGATTAATGATTTGGAAAAGAACGCCAATATAAAAAAATATAAGGATATATTAAACGGTATTGAACTTAAAAAAACGATTAATCAAGAGGGAGGGGCAGATGAATAATCATATGCACGAGAAAAGAAAAATTCGCATTGTGCGGATGAAGTTCCAGAGAAATTTTATTCTAAAATTTTGCGCAATAATGATTCTTTCTTCTTTGATTATCACAGCTATTGTCTATGGGTTATCTGCTTCAAGCGTAACCACTGTATTTGAAAATTCGCGGCTTACGATTAAAAGTACCGCTGATTTTATCCTTCCGCTTTTGATACTAAGCAGTTTGGTGGCGATAGTTGTTGGAGGGATCATAACCATTAGCGTTACTTTATTTATTTCTCATCGTATTGCCGGGCCGCTATACAGGCTGGAGCATGATATTACCGAAGTTGGCAAAGGTAATTTAAGCATAAGAATCTATGTACGCAAGAAAGACGAGCTTAACGATTTAGTAGGATTTTTGAACCAGATGATTGATTCCATACGAAAGATCATAGTCGACGTAAATACAGAACTTACAGGCATATCCGTAGCTAATATTTCAGGCAATGCCCAGCAGAAACTGGAGAATGCTAAAAATTTATTAAAGAAATTTAGGTGCTAATTCAAACAAATAAAAATGCGAATATTAAGTTTAGCCATTCTTGGGTTCATCCTTCTGGGATGCGTTGCCCTCTTTGCTGAAGATTTAGCTATAGCAGAAGAGGCAGCAGCCGGATGTATTATCCATGGGAATGGCCAAATTTCTATTTCATATCCATCAGATACTAATCTTAAAAAATTGGAAGCACGGCTACGTTCCCGGTATTTCTCGGTTTCGTCTGCAGAAAAAGATTTGTTTACTAACCCTGCCTATAGCATAGAAGATAGAATTGTTTCACGGCTTAACTCGATATTGCTACGGGTAGAGCAAATGCTGGCGATGTATCCGAATCATATGGAGATAAAAATAAAGATATTTAGCACCCATCGAGAGCTAAATGAAGAATATTTCAGTCAATTTGGCACAACTGGAGATTACAGGTCTTTTTATATCCATCCACTTGGGACAATTTATTCTTCAATGCAGGATATTTCCGATTCCGTAATTTCTCATGAAATGGCCCACGCGGTTATAGATAATTATTTTAGGGTAATGCCTCCTGCAAAAACTGCCGAACTTTTAGCAACCTATGTTGATAGCCACCTGGAAAGAGAATAAGATACAGAACCGTTCTTAGATAAGTTTTAAACTTTAAAGCGTTTAAAAAACTGTACACCTTTGATTCCTCGCTAGATACACCGGGCTTTAAGTCCGGGGGATGAATGTGTGTTGAGATTTCTGCTTAAGAGGGGGTATTGACCCTTAGGCCCCTGGGGTTCCATCTTCTAAATAACAAAAAGTATAAAATACTTGACAAAACGGCTAAGTATAATATAATCGTTCCTACTCTTTTTTACACGATTTTACACGGTTTATGACAAATAATATTATGTATTCAAAAGAATCCTGTCTTACACCTATACAGGCAGCAGAAGTGCTTAATGTCAGCCTTTCGACATTGAAAAAGCTTATTTATTCAGGTAAAATCAGCACTTTTAAAACTCCCGGCGGCCACCATCGCATTACAAGAAGTTCATTGCAGCACTTTGAAGTAACCGCTAGCCAGGTGCATAACTTTGAAAAAGAAGAGGAAAGGTGTTTGCCGGAAATCATTGAAGGATTTATCAAAATTACGGAAGAGAAACTGAAATTTGGGAAGAACCATTCAAATTCTACCGCAAACTTAAGCGTCCTGATTGGGCAAAAAATGGGTTTTTCTTCGGAGCAACTCCATAATATAAAACTAGCCGGACTCTTGCACGATATAGGTAAAGTAAATATCGATCACAATATTCTCAATAAAATAACGCCGCTTACCGCGGAAGAATACAACATGGTTAAAAGGCATTCTCTAATCGGTTTTGATATATTAAGTTCCATTCAACCGTTTAAACATTTGGCGTATATTATCCGGCAGCATCATGAAAAGTATGATGGCTCAGGATACCCGGAGGGTTTAAAAAAGAAAGAAATTTGCATTGAAGCGAGAATTATTAGCATAACAGAGTCGTTTGATACAATGACATCGGCTGACTCTTATAGAAAACCGTTAGCCGTAAATATTGCTTTAGATAAAATCAAAGAAAGCGCAGGAACGTATTTTGACCCGGAAGTTACTTTGGAATTTTTACAGTTAGCCAAGCATGACTTTGCAGAGGTAATAAAGTGAGCCTTTATTCCAGACGGTTTCTTCTATTGATTTTGTGGTCCTTTACATATTTTTCCGGAAATGTTTATGCCTACAAAATAGATAATTTGGAGCTTAATGTAAATGCCGGTGCTAAAGAAACATACGATGATAACGTTACTTATGTTAAAGAGAACAGGAAGAAAGATTCGAGCACCACTATGCTTTTGGGTTTTGATGCTAAATATGAAAACGCGCTGCGAAGTTTAAATGCTTCCGGTAATATTTATCACCAAATGTTTAATAAATACACCAAGTATGACAATACAAGCCAGGATTTTTCTTTGGATTTTAAAAATGAATTTTCAAGCCGTATGCGTTTAAATATTACTGATAATTTTCTTCATGCTTATGAACCGCGCAGTTTTGAGCAGGCATTTGAGGCTGTGCCCGGAAGGTATGCGTATTTTCAGAATGATTTCGGAGCTATATTTGACGCGGATATAAATAAAAGGCTTATTGGTAAAATTAAATATGCCAATTCTACGGATATATTTTCCCGCGCTGACTTAAGCGATTCATATTTAAACCAGGGCGGATTTGGTTTAGAATACGAACTTTCCGAATTGACAAAACTGTTGGTTGATTATGATTTCGCTGAAAGAGATTTTTCTCCGGGAAACTCCGCTTCCGCGCACATATTATCCGGCGGGGTTAAAACCAATCTTAATAAGCGCTTGTCTATCGAAGGCGATGTCGGCGTTGACATTATAAACTCTTTTAATGATTCTGATTATGCAAAGCCACACTTTAAAGCCACTGTAAATCATGATGTAGACGAGAAAACTATGGCTACGCTTTCTTTTTTAAAAGAATATTCTACCACCGCCTACACCGAAGATATTTTCAACCATTGGCAGGTTTACGCGGTATTAAAACGCCAGCTTTCCAGAAGATTCGATGTGTCACTTTCTGCCTTTTACGGCGAAGGACGGTATGTCAGCTCAGATATTCACGATGGGTTACGCGGGGCAAATGTGGATTTGATATATAATTTTTCTGAAAAAATAAAAACCACCTTAGGTTGCGCATATTCCCAGGCCGATTCAAGTGACAGCAGCAGAGAATATACAAAAAATCTGATATCCCTGGGCTTATTGGTTCAATTTTAATTTAAAAAAATAACATGCTTAAAGAACAAGCAAACATATTCAGGAAAACAATTATCTTCGCGGACATCCTGCTTGTGCTTTTATCTTTTATCCTGGCTTATTTTTTAGGCGACGAAACAGAATACGGATATACGGAAAAAGTGTATTTTAACCTTTTGGTGCTGGCGCTTATTTTCTGGACGGCCGCGCTTTATTTTTTTGGAATGTATACTTCTTTCAGGACGAGGAAGATTGCCGAAACTGTAGGGATTGTAATAAAATCCGCTTTCTTCTGTTTTATCGCTTTTATTAGCTGTATGTATCTTTTAAAATTAGATATTCATAGGACTTTCATAATATTTTTATTCGCGTCAAGTGCGTTTTTTATCAGCCTTGAAAAAATTATCACGATATTATTTTTTAGATATATACGTAAACGCGGCTATAACTATAGAAAAATATTACTTATCGGTACCGGTCAAAGGGCCCAGCGATTTATTAACCTTGTTCACAAACATAGTGAGTGGGGCTTAAGGATAGTCGGGCTTATAGACGCGGACGCAACCAAAGTAAATAGTAGTATCGACGGATATAAGGTTATGGGTACGTTTGATGATTTGCCTAAAATCGTTCATGATAATGTCGTTGATGAGGCGGTGTTTGTTGTGCCGCGGTCCTGGATTGAAAGGATAGAAAAAATGATGCATTTTTGTGAAACCGAAGGCATACGTATAAGCGTCGCGGTTGATTATTTCAATCTTAAATTTTCCCGTCAAAGCCAGACTGATTTTGACGGTTTTCCCCTGTTAACTTTTGAAAGCGCGCCGTCTAAAATGTGGCACCTTTTTATAAAGCGATTGTTTGATATAGTTTTATCTAGTAGCGCGCTTATTATGTTGATTCCGGTATTTATAGTTGTTAGTTTTTTTGTAAAGGTTACTTCCAGCGGGCCAATATTTTTTAAACAGAAACGCTGCGGTTTAAACGGGAGAAAATTTGTTCTATATAAGTTTAGGACCATGTCAGTTGATGCGGAAGAGAAATTAGAAGAGCTGCTTAAACATAATGAAATGAGCGGCCCGGTATTTAAGATGAAAAACGATCCGCGCCTGACAGTGATAGGAAAATTTTTAAGAAAAACAAGCTTGGACGAATTACCGCAACTTTGGAATATATTAAAAGGCGATATGAGTTTAGTCGGGCCCCGGCCGCCCATACCGGCAGAGGTTCAAAAATACGATAACTGGCAAAGAAGAAGGTTAAGCATGCGCCCGGGCATAACTTGCCTGTGGCAGGTAAGCGGCCGCAATAAAATTACTGATTTTAACCAATGGATGAAGCTTGATTTGGATTATATTGACCGCTGGTCGTTGTGGCTGGATTTTAAGATTTTGATAAACACTATTCCGGTAGTACTTTTTGGGGTTGGAGCTAAATAGAACTTAAATGTTTTAGGTATAGGTAATGGAAAATAATAAAAGAGGAGGATGCATGCGTATTGCAATATTTATGACGATTGTTTTTTTGCTTGCAGGTAGCACAGGTTATTGCCAAGCTAACAATGATTACAAAGTCGGAGTGGATGATATTCTTGATGTTAGCATACTTCAACCGGAAAAAATGGAGCTTTCGGTGACGGTATCGCCCGATGGTTCAATAACATTCCCCTATATTGGCAATGTCATGGTAAAGGGAATGACACTTGGTGCGATACAGCAAGAAATTCAAAATCGTCTTGCAGACGGGTATATGAAATATCCGGTTATCTCAGTATCACTTAAAGAGGCGCGCAGTAAAAAGTTTTTCGTTTACGGTGAAGTTATAAAACCCGGCACTTACATTCTTAACGATAATACAACCGTGCTCAAGGCAATAAGCATTGCCGGTGGATTTACGAAATACGGTTTAGCAAGCAGGGTAAACATCTTACGTCCCAAGAAAAATTCTTCAGGGTATGACAATATAAAGGTAAATATAAAAGCCATTATAAAAGGGTCTCCCGAAGAAGACGTAAAACTTTTACCGGGGGATATTGTTAATGTGGAAGAGGGAGTGTTTTAGGCAGATAATAACTTTTCTAAAGAATTGGAACAAATTTCATTATCCTGGTTCACAGAAAAATTATATCCCGTTGTTCCGGTAGTTTCGATCCAAACTTTGTTTAGGCAATCACCTTCGAGGGTGATTCAACTAAGGATTTTTTCTGCTGGTGCATAAAAAGTCAAGGTTTCATTATTTGTACTATTATTTTTTCGCGCGTCATACGCTTAGAAGAAAGACGTGCTCATTAAGGAGGTTTTAAAATGGATGAAGTAACTTTACGAGATTATTTGAAGGTAATTTTTCGTCAGAAGTGGGCAATAGTCGTTACCATCATCACAGTGACTATTGTAACCGCATTAGGATTATGGATAAAAACACCTGTCTATGAAGCTCAGGTTAAGATGCTTGTTTCCGCGCAAAAAGGTGTGGAGTCTCCTTATTACAGGGATCTTGTGGGCTATCAGAATATTCAGGTTGCTCTTACGCAGAGCGAAATAGTCAAGTCCACCCCCGTTATGGAACGAGCGTTAAAGATAATTGGCCCAAGAGGATTGGATTTTGAAAAAAAATATGCCAGTTTTCCCAAGAAACTTTTTATCGGATTCCGAGCATTTTTGACTGAAAAATATTTCAGCTGGAAAAAAATGAATAAGCAAGAAAGAGACGATACGGCGCGCCGGCTAGAGCTTAAAGCGCTTAAAAATAATACAAAAGTTGAGCCGATTAGGGATACTAATCTTTTTGTGCTTTCCTATAAAGACCTTGATCCCAATGCAGTTGCAACCATCGCTAATGCGATAAGCCGTTCGTATGTAATATTTGATCTTGAGCAACAACTCGCCGAGCTCCAGATAAAGTACGGAGAAAAAAATTTTTCTATAATTCAGCTTAAAGAGAGTATTGCTAAGATGGAACAAAATTTAGCTGGGACAGCATTATCGAATGTTGAGGCAATTGGCCCTGCCAGTGTAAAAATAATTGAGCAAGCAACGCCACCTATTAAACCAGAAGGTTTGTCAAAAATAACTATTTTGGCGCTCGCATTTTTTAGCAGCATATTTCTCGGGATTCTGCTTACTTTCTTTCTAGAATACATGGAACAAACATTTAGGTCGCCGCAGGATATCGAAAAAATATTACAGATTCCTTTTTTGGGCTCGATTTCTAAAACACCCAACCCCGAGGCTTTCCAACATTTAGCCGAACAAATATATTTTGAGATGAAAGATCGCAATGTAAAAATTGCGCTTGTAACTTCAACATTTCCTAAAGAAGGTGTTTCTCTGGCAGTCACGGAAATAGCCAAGCATCTTTCTCGTATAAAAGGACACAAAATTCTTGTAATAGATGCAAATTTACGTAACCCGACAATACACAAAAGGTTTGGTTTAGACAACGAGACGGGCCTCGCAGAAGTTCTTGAAGAAAAGATAACTTTTGACAAAGTCCGCGCAGAAATTAATTCAAACTTATACATACTTACTGCGGGCAAGGCGGAACTAAATCCTATGGTTCTCATTGAGTCAAAGAGGATGAGCGACTTTTTTAAATCCATAAAGGAGAAGTTCGACGCTATTATTATCGATAGCCCAAATTTAAGAGAAACCAAAGATGCTTTGGGGCTTTCTATAAGCGCGGAAGGGGTAATTCTTATGATAAATGAAGGTAAGACTCGTCGACAAACCGCACAATGCGCGTTAGAAATGTTAAAAAGAAAAATGGGGAAAGCAATTTTTATAGGTGCTATTTTAGGCAACCGTACTTTTGTTTTGCCAAAAAAGATTTATGAAAGAATATAGTTTCAAGTTATGAACTTCATAAAAATTTCAGTCATTGTTACTATTTCGGTTGTGCTGGGGATGCTATTATCTCAAATCACTGTGTTGTCTGCTAAATTACTGACAATGGTATTCCTGGCATTTGCTTTGATTATTCTGACTTTTGCTGCGAGGTCTCTAAAGACTGTACTTCTGGGGGTGCTTGTATTTTCATTTTGCACGCAGCTCGATTTTAATCCCTGGTATTCAACCTATTACGTTAACACAAATGCTGGCATAGCCTTTTCATTAACCGAAATGTCTCTATGGCTACTCTATCTGCTCTGGTTTTTTGAAATTTTTTCTGGAAAACAAAAATTTATAAAAACAACCCCCGATATATTTATATTACTTTTCCTGGTTTTTTATAGCGCAATATCATTTTTTATAAGCACTAAGATTAGTTTTACAATTCTTCAGTTTCCCAAAGTTATAGCCGCATTTCTAATCTATTATTACGCGCGCGGATTTACTATTCGTCAAAAAAATATAGATTTTATTATTAATATTGTTGCGATAAGTATTTTGTTTTCGTCGATTGCAGGCATAGGGCAATTTTTCTTTAAGGGATTGTTCGACCTGCCATTTATAGGTTCAGCAGATAAAGCTATTCTACTCCAATATTCAAAAAGCGAGTTATTCAGGTCGTCCGGATTCCTGGGGCATCCGAATATTTTTGCTGATTTTTTGATATGCTGGATTCCGCTTATGTTCTTTGTTTTTAGTATATCGAAAGATGCAAAAAAGAGGTATCTTTGTTTGTCGGCATATCTATTCGGCGTTATAGCGTTGATCCTTACTTTTTCCAGAGGAGGCTGGATAGCTTTTGTAGTTGCTCAACTATTTGCCATGGCCTTACTGATTATACGCAAAAAGGATCGTATTAACAGTATATTAATAAAAGCAGTGGTAGTCGTAAGTTTATTATTATTAGCGGCATTGCCTTTTGCAGCGAAAATCTATCAAAGGTTAACATATTATGATTTTGGAGCAGGGCTAAGCAGGTTATCGCTTATTGGCGAATCGCTTGAGCTTATATTTGAACACCCTTTTGTTGGAATGGGGTTAGGTTATTTCATGAATTTTAACCCCGCTCCTGTCCATAATATCTATTTACATATTGCATCAGAAATGGGCGTCCCTGCGCTCGTTCTTTTCTTGTGGTTTTTATTCAAGATATTTAAAAAGGGCATAAGCAATTTAAAATGCAGCGATGAAAACGTCTATATATTTTCATCAGGGTTGGTGGTTGGGTTTTTGGCTTTCTGTTTACACGGCTTATTTGAACCGGGGACAATCGGGCATCAAAGGTTTTTATTGATATTTTTCATCAGCGGTTTAATTGCTTCAATAAATATGGCATATAATTCTTCTGAAAAACAAAGGCATACAGATGAAAATTGCATTTGACGCTCATTGCATCGG
>Ga0172381_10004493_pt1 | contig 14424 bp, 17 predicted proteins | sample Leawel6488metaG_FD_119754 | JGI IMG/M metagenome (GOLD analysis project Ga0172381, IMG submission 119754) | Leachate microbial communities from a municipal landfill in Southern Ontario, Canada - Leachate well 64-88 metaG | ecosystem: Engineered > Solid waste > Landfill > Unclassified | place... | reverse complement strand
GGTGAGGTTCGCCCTGGTGAGGTTCGCCCTGGTGAGGTTCGCCCTGGTGAGGTTCGCCCTGGTGAGGTTCGCCCTGGTGAGGTTCGCCCTGGTGAGGTTCGCCCCGGTGAGGCTCGCCCCGGTGAGGTTCGCCCTGGTGAGGTTCGCCCAGGTGAGGTTCGCCCTGGTGAGGTCCGCCCCGGTGAGGTTCGCCCCGGTGAGGGCCGCCCTGGTGAGGTTCGCCCCGGTGAGGTTCGCCCAGGTGAGGTCCGCCCTGGTGAGGTTCGGAATCACGTCAGGATTTTCGCGCCTCCACTCATTCCACTTTCGCGGGCACTCTTTCAGTTTGTCGTAGTGCTCTTGGTTCATATCCCTATTCCTCCCTCTCTCATCTCGTTCACGATCCGGGCTAACTGCCCCGTCATGCCGCTACTCTCTTCGACTTCTGCATGGCCTTGAGATCGGCCTGCGAGTAATACAGCCGGGATTCCCCGACGTTGTGGCTCGGCTTCGGTAGTTCCCCGGTGCGAAGTCGATGCTCAAACCAGGATCGCGTCACTCCCAGGTACGCCTGCGCCTCGGCTTGGGTGTAATACGCTTGTGCTCCGCATAGTTTCAAAATGTCGCCTCCGTGCGAAAATTGCTTGCTACTGTAGTATACAAGCTAATTTTGCTTGCGTCAAGGGCTTTCGCCAACTATTTTCAACTATTTTTGCGGGCGTGTTTTTGGGTGGGTGTGTTGTGGACTGATGGGAGACAACCAGGGGGGGGCATAGTTCCGGGGCGAGGGGTCTGCGGGGATAGGTCAGCGGACGCGCTAGAGGGGCAAGGGGGCGCGTGACTGGGGCAGGCGGCTATGGATAGACGCCTGTAGCGCAGGAATCGAATCCTGCGGGGTCATTGAGACTGAGGGGGAGTATCTGGACTATAGGAGGGGCCGGGACTCTACGCGCTAAACGTGAGGCCCCGACCAGGCGGTCCGTAGACCGCAAACACCCGACATTCGAGGCTAAATAAGCAGTGGACCTAACTCAACGGCTCCGTCAACACATAGGTAGCGCAAACCGACCGCTTCAGCGTATCCCACTTCCGACGCCCGACACCGTGACCGCCATAGCTCTCGATTGTACGGCCGTTGATGCACAGCCAGACATGCCCGTGCCCGCCGGGTTTCGCACGCATAAAGCATATCCGCAGGCGGCCATCTGTCAAGGCGCAATTACCGAATTCCGTAAGTTTGAAATTCGACTCCCGACACCACGCCAACTGATTCTGCGAACCATCGGGCATCGTGGTTTCGCCGTGGGTGATGAAGTGGACAAGCCATCGCGCCCAACCAGAACAGTCTATCTTCTTGATGGCCCCCGGTTCTGCGTCGAGCGGAACCTTGGCTCCGAGGTTATACGTCACCCGGTTCTCGCAGGACTCCAGGGCTTCGACAAGGCGGGTGCGGTCAACAGGGATGGTTTTCATTTCTTCACCAGGCTGTTCAGTTCATTGACCTTTGTCCAAGCCTTGATGATACCCGCCAGTGCCGGGATTGCCCACAGGTACCACGTCTTCAAGGTGAACGGATTCTGGCCCGTGCCCATGAAGTCCAGTGCGGCATACATCAGAGGCCCCACGAGCCACTTCAGGGCGCTCTTGACGGCAGCATTGAGTATATTGACGCAGTTCTCTTTCAGTAGCACGTAGTTCACGACTGCACCTCCTCGATAGCGGCGAATATCTTGCCCTCTACATCTCCGCTGACCACGGGCAGACCGTTGAGTGGCATCAGCCCAGCGGCCAATGCTCGGTTCACCGCGGAGTCCAGGTCAACGGCCACAAGGGTGAAGTGGATAGGCTCTTTGACGGTGATCTTCCAGAAGCCGAACAGAGTTTTCTTCACAGACACGAAGCCATCAACTCCGAATCTGAAGCGTCCTTTGGTCATCGTAATCTCCTTCCGAGTTTGTAGCCAACGGGGGGAACGGGTTTTGCGCCCTCGCGAGGCGGTTCCGGTGGCGGGCTGAAGCTCAACATTCTCAACGCCTCATAGACCGCCGGGGACACATCGGTAACGGTAATAGGGGCGTTGACCTTGGCTTCTATCGCCGCAAGCCTGAATCGAATATCCAGGGCGATAGAATAGCCGCCTGCCGCCAGCAATATGAATGCCAGCAGTGACATGGCCGCCCACTTCTTGAAGCCTGCCCAGGTATCGACGTGGGGGCCAGCGTAGTTCATGAAGTCATAGACCTTGGTGTGGAATGCGTCACACGTGCGCTGCCTCCCGCATTCGTGATCTTCGAGCAGCTTCACGCGGGTTTCGATTGCTTCGTCTGTCAATAGGGTGTCCCCTCTCTCAGTTGGTCTATACAATTAGCTTACGGTTATCTCGGAGCCGGGCGTGAACAGCAACTGCGCGCCGTAAGTGACGATAGAACCGCTCACTGACACATTGCCAAGCGGGTTGTTCAGGTTTAGCGTGTGTCCGGGGTAGCATATAGCGTCACCCAGAACGCGAGCGATCTCTCCGCCCTCGGCGTTCCATTCGCCGCCGTAGCCTACAATGTTTGTAATGGCGCCGGCGTTCCAGTGCCCCAAGCCGCCGCGCTGAGTGACAAGAGCGATGGCCCCGATGTTCTGCGTCCAATCGCCACCGTCCAGCACAAGCTCGGTGGCTATCGCGCGCTCGTTGGTGATAGTTCCGCCTGAACAGATAACCGTATTCGGTAGCGTCTCCGCGCTGTCGGGCGCGTGGATGGTGGCTATCACGTCCGAACTGCGGTTCGCTTTGTACCGGAACTCACAGGAAGTTACGATTGTGCACGTGTCCGCTATGTCGATTTTGCCCTTGAGGAATATCGGGCTGGTGATCTTACCGTCGAGATACAGCAGCTTGCCGATGGCAGGCCCGTCGAGTAGCAGCAGGTTCGATATACCCGCCGTGCCACTGATGCCCTTGAGGTAGATGTTGCCGGCATTCGGTGCGTCGATAATCACCAGTGGGCAGGTCGTGATAAGCGGGTGCGTCGGATCGCCGATGGCGTAGTTGCACAGCGGTCCCATGCGGAGCGCGGCAAGCGCCGGATACGTGAATCCGCTCATATCCATATTGGTAGAGGGTGCAAGCGCGGGCGCGGTGATCGCGGCGTCGAATATGACTTCGGGATTCGCCGCAGAGCCGGGATAGTCGGCCTGGATGTGAGCCGTGCCGGTTTCGTCTATCCAGTTCCGGCCGTCGTTGAGGTCGCTTTTTGCCCCCGCGCCGTCTCCGCGCCAATAGTATTGTGTTGATGGCATAGGTTTACCCTCGGTTCAGTCACATAAAAGGCCGGAGGTTGAAGTTCCGGCCTGAGAGTGGGCGCATCTGGTTTTTCGACCGCTTTTACTCCGCGATGTCTAAGCTAACCAAGTGCCAAGGCAGCGCACCGCCGGAGTAACTGACCGTGCACGCCCAGTTCGTACGCAACGTCGCGCCGAAACTGTTCTCTGAATCCACGTAGGCAATAACCGTGAACGTTCCGATTGGGCCTTCCGTGATCGAGGCGTCGCCGGAATACGGGAAGTCTGCAGTTGCAGGCGCTTTCAGCCTTGCCCGAACAAAGTTTGTGCTCGCTAGATAAGCATCGGTTTTCATCTCTCGCGCACGGTCCTGCGCAGTGGGTGGCTCGGAGCCACAACCATCGAATAGCACCGGCCAAAAGAGGAAAACCAGAATCAACACGGCGCAACCTGCGCACGCCTGCATTCCATCCGCGTTCTTGTTCTTCATGGCCACTCCCCAGTTATGTTATCACGGCTCGGTTTCCGCCGCCGGGGATAGTATAGCACGTCCGACAGACCACATGTGCTTATGCGGGCGCGAATTGATTCCGGTTCCGAACGCCTTTGACTCCCGCGAACAACAAAGCCCCGCCCCACTGGAAACTGCTGCCGTCACTTGCAGAGACACGGCCATAGTTGGAAGATGCATCGCGGGCGTAGGGCTTCTCCCACATGTGCGAATAGTTGTGCCCAATGTCGGCTTCAACCACGACGGGCGAATCATCATCATTCAGACAGCAACCCAGACCTATGCCGGTGTAACTACACTCGCCAACGGAATACGTTCCCCCGTCCGCATAGACCTCTTCGTCGGACACGATGCCCGCTTTGTTGCACTTCACCGCGCGGATGATAGGTTCGTGGAACGCCTGCCAGTCGTTTGCATAAGCGAGCGCAACGTCTTCGTTGGCGTCGATCCCGCCTATCAGGGGGGCGCGTGTCGCATTGATGGGCGAAGCGATATGGACAGCAGTCCACGCCCCCGCCCCCGTGCGATAGGCCGCCGCGAGGTCAACCGGGTAAGCGAACGTGCCACTGACCCACACGTCCCCAGCAGGAGAGATGGCCAATTGCAAGGATGACTCGCGAACGCTTCGGGTGGTACCGAGCGCATTCCCGCTTGCCGTGATCGCCTCGTCTACTCCGTCTTCGTTGGCGTAGTGAGCACAGAAGCCCAGCGTGTTATCCCACGCGACATACAGAATGTGCCACTTGCCTGCGGAGTCCAAGCAGAACGAGTTCACGCGCGACTTGAACGCCTCTGCGGGTAACGTGAAGATTGCGCTGCTCGACCACGTTGACCCCGACCGCCGCAGGCTGTAGACAGTCGCGCCGTTGACAGCCAGGTCGTGATAGACGATGTACGGATTGCCGTCGGGATCGATCTGGAGGAACTGGTATATCGCCGCCGCGCCCGGAGTGATTCCCGTGTATTCCGTTGCCCACCCAGAGCGATAGTTCCACGTCGCGTACTGGCCTTTGCCTGTGGCAGTCTCCTGGATAGCGTAGTGCAGAAGCTCCGCACTCAGCGCAAAATCCGCGCCGAGGTCCGAGTAGACAATAGGCCCCGTCGTGTAATCGTCAACAATGGTACCGTCAGCCTTGCACACCCACGCATACGCTCTATTCGCCGACCCGATCCACGCGAGGAAGATGTCCGTCGCGATGGACACAAACAGAGGCGGGCGCACAACATTGAAGAGCTTTCCGAGGCTTGCCGGCTGAGTCTCAAAGCCGATTCCCGGAAGGGCCTGGTTAGCCGCAAGCCACTCTCGCAGTTCATTGAATGCCCGCCCGATCTGCGAGTGCGTCGGGTTTGCCGGTAGATAGTCCGGGAACTTAGGCATTGTCTTCCGCCCGCTTCAGGACGTTGAAAAACAACCCCAGCCCACTAGGGATCGTGACAATCCCCTCCCCAGGAAGAGCCTGGTTAGCCCGCAGCCAATCAAGAAGCTGGTTGAACGCGCGGGCAAGTTCTGCCGCGCTGGGGGTTCCGTTGATTCTCTGGGGGAAGGTGCTCATCAGATCACTACCACGCCTAGGTTTCGATAGTCGGCGATGGGGTAGTTTGACACGTTCACCCATTCCCCGGTTCCGCTATAGACCACGATGCCTGAGCCGTTGATAATCTTTTCAGGCGCGCGCCAGATCCAATTCCAGCCATAGCCGAGCGCCTCATATTCCGTATACTCGAAGCTCAACGCGACGTCCAGGAGGTACAGGTTTAGCGATGGACTGTAATATTTGCGCCAGTCGGGAGTTCCCATCAAGAGGGTTCCCGCTGCGAAGTACTTGAACGTATATTTATTGGTAGTGTTCTTCAGCGGAAACAGCACCGCCAGCACGCCTTCGTCCCATACAACCGTACGCCGATACTCGTACACGCCTTTGGATATGTGGATTAGGTTAGGTTGGTTCATCGGGTCGCCGTCCGGCCAAGTAGAGCCAGGCCCCAAGTCGAGCAGTTCCGTGCGGCCCTGGAACGATTCTGACGGCTTCCCCTCTTCCGTTCGCTCGTTACTGGAGTAGGTTGCGACAATCTCGCAGTAGGGTGTGGGCGCAATGGTGTCCACTCCGGGAATGCCGCATCCCACCCAGTCTTTTTCCACGTTGACACAAATCAGACTATCGGCCTGGGCTTTATCGTCTCCAGCGAGACCAGGTATGCCATCGGAGAACCTACTGCGGCCAACCGTGATGTACGGCTTCAGTGTCGGTATGTCGGCAGACTCAACGCAGAACGTCTTCTTTCCAATGTCGCCGTTCTTCGTCTCCGTTATCTTCCGGGTCCCCCCGGTCTCAACTATGCTACCCAAGGTAATCACCTGTCATATTCTTGATGGCCTCGGCAAGTGCCCGAATCGCAGCCGTCAGCGCCGGGTCTGACTGAACTGTCGGCTGCTGGCCGGGCGAGCCGGTCGCGAACGCAGGAGAGAGTCGCACGCGGGACCTCGCCGCCGTCTCCATGCCCATCCGCCAAAGGTCGGTTATGGACATCCAGCGCACCTGAGTCTGCTGTGTTGCCATTATCTCTTTGCGCAGTTCAAAGATGGACTTCCGAATGTTATCCGCGCCGGCCTGCTGCCCCAACTGCTCAGCCACGGCAAGCTGCTGCTGTAGAAGCTGGAGCTTGTCGCGTTCCATTCGGATAATCTGGGCCTGGGTCTGCCGGGTATCATAGCCCCCGGCCTCCTGCATGGCTTTGTAGGCTCTCAGTGCCCCAAGGGAGGCGTCCCCCCGTGTCATCGCCGCATCGTCAAGGCCCTTCTTGAGCGTCGCCGCGTTCTTGGCTACATCCAAGAGCGACATCCCCAACTCGACATACTTCTCTGATGCTTTCGGCGTGACGGACATGGCGTACTGGATAGCCGCCGCAACGTCGAGTTGAGCCTGGATCGCGGCCTCGGTCGCAGTGTTGGCGTCCGATGTAGAACCGAACTCCTTTAGGTAGTCGGCCCACCCCGAAGCCATCCCTGCCCGACTCTTGGCAGCGTCGATAGTCGATTGCAGCGTGGAGTTCTTGCGATCCTGGATTCGTGCGAGAGTGTTATTGATCTCGGCCTGAATCTGAAGCTGCTCTGTTTCGTCTTTGGTGTCAGCGAGGCGGTGCTTGAGGATAACGAGCCTGTGCTCATCCGCACCCTGGAGCTTCACGATCTGGGCTATTTGTTCCAGCAGTCCGCCGCCCTTGGACTTGATTCCGCCCATAACAGAGTCGGCAAGTGCCAACTGAGCATCAGCTACGGCCTGGGCCTTGTCGTTGGCGGCTCGGATTGCATCGTCCTGGGCTTGCTTGGCCTCTACTTTTGCGGCTTCGCGGGCTTTACGCGCTTCGTCACGCGCCATATCATATTGAGCCTTCGCCAGCGCACGCTGATTGCCTACTGGCTGGCCTTCGGCGGCGAGCTTGTCCAAGTCGCGCATTTGCTTCTCATACGCCTGCCGCGCGTCGAGTTCCATCTTGTCGGCGGGAGTAACTCCCTTGTTGGTTCCGAGCCGCAGATAGAGCAACTCCTGAGCCGCTTCGAGTCCCTGAGAAGCCCACTCCGCTGCCTGTTTCGCCTTGGCGTCTTTGATCTCGCGGAGCTTCTTCTGGTATTCAGCGTAGGCGAGTTTGATTCGCTCCAGGACAGGCAGGTGTTGCTTCTTCTGCCGTTCGAGTTCGGCGAGGGTCTTATGTAGTTCGGCCTCGGCGGTCTTCTCTTGGAGCGCAAACCCCTCAAGCCCTTTGGTGGCTGCTATGAGTTGCCAGGCGGCCTTGGCGTCACGCTCAGACCGCACGGCAGCTTCCCATGCGGCGTTTGATTTGGACTCCTTGGCGACGGGTTTGTCCGCGCCCAGGTTAGCGGCGGGAGTGGGATGCTTGAACTTCCTGACATCCGCGCGATATTGGTCCCACGCGGCCTTTTTCTCCGCGTCTGTCAGTTGAGCGTAGACCTGCTCGTCTGTCATATCGGCGAGGTCTCCGTACGCCGTGCGTTTACCGAGTTGTGCCCGCTGTATGTCCTGCAAGACAGGTCTACCCTGTGCCGCTGCATTCCCCTTAGCCGCTTGCCAATCGGCCTCCGCCGCCTTCTCCGCACCGATAGTCACGTTGTACCACGCCAGCGCGAGAGCCCCCACCGCCGCAACCAACGTAAGCACGGCTCCGAGTGGCGTAGTGACAGCCAATACTAACGCGCCGGTGACGCGCCCAAGAATGAATGGCAATGCCGTCCACACCAGCTTCAGCGCACCCCAGACAGTGGTGAGTGATGCTACCATCAGTGCCATTGGCCCCAAGGCAGCCAGAAGCTCCAAACTGCGGACGATGGTTGATTTCATCGCAGGACTCAGTTGCTTAAACCAATCAGCCGCGCCTTGAACTCGCTGTGTGAGGTTGTCCATCTGGGGCAATAACTGTTCACCCACTACCATCGCCATCTGCTGGAATCCTTCCTCCAGCTTCTGCATCGTACCAGTAGCGGTCTGACCCATCGGGGGGAGGTCCTTGAGATACTGGGATATTTTGCGGAAGAACTCCATCGACGTGACGCCGCCGCCCGCAATCTTGTTGATGTCCGTCGTGCCCCATATCGCCTGCATCGCGGGCTGCATCTGCGGCACGAGTCGGGGTATCCTTCCGATTGCGCTCTGGTCGAGTTGTGGTCGGTTGAGCGCGGCCTGTATGCCCTGCACAACCATTTGCAGGCGCTCGCCTTTGCCGACTTTCGCGAGTGCAGAGCCGAATCCCTCGATGGCTGTCATCGCGTCCGTGGCGCTCATCTTGGCGTTTTCCAACTGGGAAAGCGTCTGGGTGATAGCCTCGTCCGTCAAACCCGGAATGCCCTTTTCCGTGAGCTTCTCGATCTCTTTCCATTGCGCCTGAAACTCGGACTCAGAGCCAACGGTTGCACGAAGCCCCTGCTGGAGGTTCTGGAGTCCCTCGAACATTCCCCACGCCTGCCTACCCAGTAGCATCAAGGGAGCCGTCACGCCGACAGACATGCCGATCCCGAAGTTGCGGACTCCCGTATTGAACTTCTTGAACTTCTCCTGCGCAACCTCGGAAGCAGCGCTGAGTGCGTGCATCTTCTGTTCAACTTGGCTCAACTGCTTGCTGAACACATCCCAGACATGCGTGCCCGGCTCGATTCGTGCGAGCTTCAACTTCAGCGTTCCGGCCTCGATACCCAACGCTTTCAGGTCATCCTTCAGCCGCTTGGCATTGAACCCGGCCTTGTCGAACGCAGCCTTGGCCTCATTACGAGCCTCTATGATTATTTCCAGCCGTCTTTGGTCCACTTCAGGATTTCCTCTGTTTGTAGAGCTTGGCTTCCTCTTCGGCTATCGCGCCCCGGATGACATCAAAGAAGAACATCGTGAGCCAGTCCTGCGCGTCGAGTGCGCCCGCCCTGGGAAGGACGTGAAACGCCTTGCAGGAGTCGTACATGTTCAGATAGTAGTTGCACACCCCACCCCACTTGTCGGGCGCAACTTCGGGCAGGTTGGGGCTTACCCCGAACACCTGCCCAATAATGTCGACCGCTTCTTTGAGACCCTGCCCACTGCCGCTTATTTGTCCGGCAATGAGCTTTCGGAGTTTCCCGCGACGTCCTTGACATCCTTGACGCCCTCCGGTGTCTCCTTGTTGACCTCGGCAATCAGTTCATCCACGAAGTCGGCCATCTTCCCCGACTTCCCAAAGTGTTCGTATACGTTGGCGTTCCACTCCGGCTTCCCGAACAACAGCACCTTGCCCGTCTTGTCCTTCAGGCGGTAGTCGATGATCGCCGTGTCGTAGTCGTATGCCGCCAACCGGTCGTAGACTATCTGGACCTCGGAGTCATCAGTGCCCACCTTGGAGTATCGCGCCCCGATGCCTTTGCGACGCTTCTGCTCTGCGTCGCTGAATCGCCGGACCTCGATGAACTGGTCGGGGTCCCAGGGCAATTCCTTGCGCAGCGTTTCATCACACCAGTCTATGCTTGCAACGTCCTCCGTCGCTTTCCTCTGTGACATTTTGGTCTCCTTGTTTGTCGAGTCGATAGTGTGTGGATTTGAAATCCACACACCTACACGATGGTTATATCCGTGAAGCTCAGCCCGATGCTGTAGTCCACATAGTCATTCGGCTTGAGCGGTTGTCGCTTCTCGATGTATGCCCCGCCGGTCAAGGTGATAACCAGCGTTCCAGGTGTCCCGCCGCCGCATACGTCGGTGTAGGTGGCTTCGAGGGTTATGTCGCCGCTCACGCAGCCCTGGGTGTCGGCTTCCAGGTTGAAACTCGGCGCCGCGTATGTCTGGATTGTGCAGTCGATCTCCAGCGGGCCTTCGGTGAGGTACTTGAGTGTTCTGCGCTGGTTGGTGGTCGCGTTGTCCACACCCTTGGCGGTCAGTCCGTTCTTGATGCTGATATTGCAGGATACCAGGTCGGTATCCTCGACAGTGTTGATCTTCAGCACCAGGCCGTCACGCCTCCAGATCGGGACCGTTGCGGGGGAGTGGCCGGCGCTTGAGACCGTTGCCGCGAGGATGGACTTGAAGATACCGTCGAGAGTCGCCTTTAACGGGTCTTCCTCCGGCAGGTCCAGCGTGAGGGTGTTCCACTTCAACCCGACGCCGTGCCAGGCGGCAGTCTCCACGCCGGCGGCGAAGTTGTAGCTATCCAGTGCGCCGTCCGTGCGAGTGATAGCCCGGTTGAGTTGCGCAGCGGTCGGGGCAGGCAGGACTACCCGCACGCTGTTGTCCACCTTGCCGGGGTACTTCGCCTGTGCAACCTGCGAGCCGATCCCGAACACCTTTTTGATGTCGGACTTCTGCCCGATTTCGCCGTCTTCAACGATCCCGATGACCGCCCAAGTCGGGCTTCCTATCGTTTCGCCGTAAGTCGATTCTGCCGCTTCGTGCAGTTTGAATATCTGGTTTTGTCCGTTGGTTGGCATGGTATTCCTCCTACGCCGCTAGGCGTTTATCCATTCCTGGCACTGTAGTTCTATCCGGGCGTAGTGGCATAACACAGCGCCGCCCTCCGCGCCGTACATCACAAAGTCATTCTCCTGGAGCCTTGGGGGTATGGTCTTTGAGCAGACGGATATCGCCGGATCACTCTTGAACTTGTCGGCGATTGCCGCGATATAGCCATCCCACACGCTTTCCGAATCGGCTTCAAACGAGTGCGGGAAGTAACCCCGGATCGCATAGGTATGCTGCATCAGCTTCTGCCCAAGGGACTGCTTCAGGCACTCGGACTGCGCGAGCTTGACCGTCCACAACGGCAGAGGGTGAGCGATAGTGGCATCCTCCCACGGCAGTCCCTGGGTCATACCATCGCGGGCTTCCACAAAGCCGATATCCGTAATGGTCTGCATCGCCACTATCACGGCTGCCTTAACGGTTGTCATGCTCATTACTGCGCCATTGCCCTATCCATCGCGGCCTTGAAAAAGCCGTCGATCCTGCCCTGTTCCGAATCCGCAGCGCGCTGAAAGAAGAATTGCCCTTCGGTTCCCCGCTCGGCGATCTTCTTCTGAATGACTTTGGCGACCGCCCACATGTGGGAGCCGTCTAATCCCATTCGCTTATGCACCCAACGCAGAAGCGGCGCTATCGGCATCCAATGCGGCTTCGTGCCCGTCTCGACGCATATCCCATACGGAGCCGCCGGGCCGACTGCCACGACGCCGCGAATGTCGCTACCCATGCCCTCGATACGCGAGAAGATAGCGCCCCGAAGGTTCCCGGTATTGTTTGGCGCATTCTTCACGGCCTCCCGGTGAAGAGCGTTCACGGACTGCCGCATCGCGTGACGGAGTTCCGCATCGGCAATCGTGCCCCACCTATCACAGTAGGCTTGGAAGTCCTCGAAGCCCGCCGGGTGGACTTCGTAAGTGATTCCGTCTGCCATCTACATCCTCGCCAACTGATCGCCGATTTTGTACCGTACGTCTGGGGTGGCCTGGTGGGACTCTTTCCATCCCCACGTAGCGACTGCGGAATGGGGCTTGCGCCCGTCCGGAGTCCCCAACGCACGCCAAGCGGCTTCCCTGTACACCTTGGCCTGCCGGTTGAAGTCACTGGCCCGCATTTTGTAGTCCACTGAATCCGCCCCGATAACAGAGTTGGATTCGTGGGCGTAGCGGGTCGCGATGGTCTCCGCAGCCGTTGCAGCAGCCAGAAGCCCGACAGCATCGAAGTGTGTCGGGGGTATCTCTGATTCCAGCACAGGCCGGGTATAGTAGAGCTTGGCGCTCTTGCCCGTAGCCGGAGACCAATCAGGACTCCATCGCCAATGCGCACCCTGGACATAGATGGAACGCCCGTCAAGATACTCTGGCGGCTCTTCCCCGCTCGGATACTCGAAAAGCTCTATCGTGCTCAGGCCGTAATCCCAATCCGCCGGCAGGTCATACTCATACGTGCCCGTGGTTTGCGCCTTGGTCTCTGTGGCGTGGGTTGGGTAGTTGCCGGAGTACTCCAGCAGAGCTGCCGTCACCGCTTGGGCATAGCTGGCCTGCGCGATGTGCACCGTCGCCGTGTCCGTCGTGGGCATTGCCGCTCCACTTGCGATTGCGGAGATGACGAGGGTAACGGTAGCTGACTGACCCGGCGCTACATCCGCCTGATAGGTCTCCGTGCCCGTTCCCGCACTCGCGTAGACTCGGTACCCCCGCGCCCGCGGAACCTTGCCGATGGTGACGGTGACTTTGTCGTTCGTAGCCGCCGTGATAGAGACGCGGGTACACGGCAGTGTCTCGCCAAACTCAGTGAGCGCAGAGACCCGCACGTTGACCGCGCCTGCTGACAACGCCCCTCCGGTTGTCTTCGACAGTGAGGCCACGGGCGCGCTGCATACATCGTGACAGAGCTGCTTGACTCGGTCGATAAGCGCCATGTTTGCGGCGGGCGTTGGTGTCGGGGAAGTCCAGTCAGACATTAGAAGTCCTCCTCGTCAACTGCGTAACCGTAGCCGCCGTACTTGTTGTAGAATCGGCCTCTGTCCACGCCAGTCCGTCCTATCCAGTAGGTCCAGCCATCTATATCGCTGACTTGCGGGCCATAGAGGGTATTCGGTGTGTGGGTATAGGCCATCAGGACCTGAATCCCAGGCCCATAAGTTCCGCCCGGCAGTTTCGAGCGGTACGCCTTGACCACCCAGCCGGATCCCGCCGCGCCATAAACACCTGCGAGTATCCCCTGGATGACACTGAGGTTTTCATCGGTCCAGCCCGCGCCTTTCATTGCATCGAGGGCGTCCGTGATCGCGGTCTGGTCAACGCTCACTTTGCCGTCCGCATCGGTGACAAGCAGATTCGCCGGTATTGCAAGAATCTTTTCTGCAATCTCGTCCGGGGTTGGCGGCGTCGGGATCGTGATTCCACCTACTGCCGCCTCTATCGCACCCGCGCTCGACTCTGTAGCTATGCCAGTGAGGTCTGTGGGCGTCGAATCCATCTTCCCGTCAACCAACGCGGCGGGAATACGTCCACCAAGGTCGGTTCCCAGCACGGTATCCGCCGTTTCTTCCCAAACCCAGCCCGCAGTTGCGAATCCTGCGACGGTGGCAGTCACATAGACCTGCACAACGTCGCCCGCCGCCAAGGTTGGAAGCGTGACGGCCCATTTATACGGGTTCGCGCCCGTGATCGTGACAACCGCCGCGTTCGCTACGCCATTGACGTACAGGGTTCCGACTGGCCCGGCTGTGGCCGCCGAAAGCTGGCCCAACGTGTCCTTTGTGACAAATCCGCCCGCCGCCGCTTGTCCGGTTTTGACTGGCATACTAACCCTCTATGCTCACGGAGCCTTCGCCCCAGTATTCGCCCGTGACGCTATTGACAATCTCATCGTGCTTTATGATGCTTGGGTCCGGCGGAGGCCCCCAACTTCCAGGCACACCCAGGATTGTTGCGCCGTCGCGTACGTCGCCCGCCGCTGGCGCTGGCCCCCAAGTTCCCAATTGAGTTCCCGATTGCACCCCATCCTTGATATTCGCGGCGGTGAGTCCAAGCGGATAGTCAGCAGTCGTTCCCGCGCCGGAGGGCATCCGCACATAGTCAGCAGCGCCCGGCTGGTAGTAGAACGACACAAGTCCGCCGATGGCCAAGGCTTTGCCCGCCGTCTGGAGTATCTTGACTCCCGCGCCTATCGTCACGATCCCGACGTTGCTGCAGTAGAGCGCATTCGCCCCCGCCGCAGAGCCGCCTTCGAGAGTGACGTTGAGCAGGCTGACCCCGCCCGTTGAGTTGGTCAGTCCATACACGTTCGCGGCAGTTCCGCCGGCAACACTCCCGCCGTTCATGGTGATATTGCCGGTGGTGGTGTTGTTGATGCCAACGCCACCCGCACCGCCTACCACCGCGCAGTTCACCAGGGCGAACGTGCCAGTGGAACCGTTGCGCAGGGCCATCGCAGTAGCGCCTGCGCCGCCTTGGATCGTGCCGTTATTGATCGTGACGGTTCCTGTGCCGGCCTTGTTGATGCCGTGCGCGGAAGTCGAAGTCCCTGCAGTCACGTTGCCGTTGAGAGTCCAGGAGCTATTGCTCGCATCGGGCACGCAGGTTGTCGTTCCGGCCAAGAGGTTGGCTGTTATCGTGACTCCAGCGCCTACTGCGTTAAAAGAACCACCTGCGGCCCCGGTTCCCTCAGCCGCAG
>Ga0172381_10004492_pt1 | contig 14427 bp, 15 predicted proteins | sample Leawel6488metaG_FD_119754 | JGI IMG/M metagenome (GOLD analysis project Ga0172381, IMG submission 119754) | Leachate microbial communities from a municipal landfill in Southern Ontario, Canada - Leachate well 64-88 metaG | ecosystem: Engineered > Solid waste > Landfill > Unclassified | place... | reverse complement strand
CGATACTCCCGCTGCAATAGCCATTTCACTTTGTGAAAGATCCATTATCTCTCTTAATGTCCTGATCCTGTCTGCTATCTCGGATATCTTAGGTTCCATTTAGTCATCCTCCCATAAAATTGTAAGGTTTTCCGTTTATTATATTTCCCAGTATATAGTTTGTCAATAATCAGCAAAAATGCATATATATAGATGAATTTTCATATTTTCTCATACTTATCCAATACCGACCGTACCGATGTTGCCGTGACGTCACTAATAGGCTTCACTTCAACGGGATCTTTTGTGTATGCGCCTATCTTCTTTACAAGGCACAGCACATCCAGCCATTTATCACCTTTATATCCCGTATTTTCATAGATCCCGACTTTTTCAAAACCCAAGGAACGATGCAGCCCCTCGCTTTTTGCGTTCGGCACCGTTATACCTGCATATACGTTCTTTATATTCATCAGCATAAGTATTTCGATCAATGCGGAATATATGACTTTCCCAAGACCTTTACCTGTATATCTGTTATCTATATATACAGTTGACTCCGCATTCCACCTGTATGCGGCTCTTTCCCTCTGCCTGTGAGCATATGCATAACCTATGACTGTCCCGTCCATCTCACAGACGATATACGGGTAGAAAGATGATATATCTTTTATACGCTGTTGGAAAGCTTCCAAAGAAGGTTTCTCGCATTCAAATGTTATGACTGTATCTATGTATTGGCTGTATATTGCTAAAAGAGCTCCAGCATCACTTTTATCTGCCATCCTCAGCTTTATATCATTCATTTTCCACCTCTGTATCCCGTATTATCAGAATTATAATCCCTCGAAGACACTACGACAATAACATTTTTGAATCTGCATATTTCGTGTTTCATTTATTCAGATTTAGTGATATACTGACAAATAAATATTTTCAGGTATAATATATCAAGAGAACATTATATCTTAAGATATAGTATATCTGAAGATATTATATATAAATATATAAGGAAACGGGAAAATGAAGGAACTGAAGAAGATAATAGTCATATGCGGGCACTACGGAAGCGGTAAGACCACTTTTGCCATGAACCTTGCTGTAAATATGAAAAAAGAAGGCAGGGATATCACGCTGGCTGACATGGACATCGTAAACCCGTATTTCCGTTCCTCAGATTACACTGCATTTCTTGAAGCTGCAGGGATAAAGGTGATAGCGCCGGCTTTTGCAGGCACAAACCTGGATACACCCGTTATTCTGCCCGATGTATACTCTGTTTTTGAAAGCAAGGGCTATGTCATAATAGATGCAGGAGGAGACGATGCAGGAGCTACCGTGCTGGGCCAGTTCTTCAGGAATATGAAGGACCGTGAGTATGACATGCTATATGTGATCAATAAATACAGATCGCTCATATCCGATCCGGAAGATGCCGCACAGATCTTAAGGCAGATCGAATATGCATGCAGATTAAAAGCGACATATATAGTGAACAATTCACACTTAAAATCGTTGAGCACGTTAGACACTGTGCGTGACTCACTGGATTACGCAGACAGGACATCAAAATTACTGGGTCTTCCCATTTTCTGCACGACGATACCAAGAGAAATATATGATAATAATATATCGTATTGCAGTCTTGGAGAAAAAACACTGATAACAGATGATCTGTACCCCATAGAGACATATGTAAGAACACCCTGGGGAAGCTGATAAGGAGGCTGTACAAATATGGCAAAGGCAATAATAAACGAAGCGCTGTGCAAAGGCTGTGAGATGTGCGTCATAGCATGTCCCAAACATATCCTTGCGCTCTCTTCAACAAAACTCAACAGCAAGGGATATCATCCTGCGGAACTTACGGATGAATCGAAATGCATAGGCTGCGCATCATGCGCGATCATGTGTCCCGATGTTGCAATAACTGTGGAAAGGTAGGAAAACGTGATGACAAAAGTACTGATGAAGGGAAACGAAGCTCTCGCTGAAGCCGCATTACGTGCCGGCTGCAGGCATTTCTTCGGATACCCCATAACACCGCAGACTGAAGTCGCGGCATATATGGCTAAAAAGATGCCTTCTCTTGGAGGAACGTTCCTTCAGGCTGAATCGGAAATAGCCGCAATAAACATGGTATTGGGAGCAAGCGCAGCAGGTGTTCGAGCCATGACATCATCGAGCTCACCCGGAATAAGCCTGAAATCAGAAGGAGTATCATACATGGCGGGAAGCGATCTTCCGGGCCTCATAGTGAACGTACAAAGAGGCGGCCCGGGTCTGGGAGGCATACAGCCTTCACAGGCGGATTACTGGCAGGCGACGAAAGCTCTCGGTCACGGTGACTACCAGCTTCTGGTATTTGCACCTTCCACAGTCCAGGAAATGATGGACCTTGTCATACTTGCATTCGATCTTTCGGATAAATACAGGATGCCTTCAATGATACTGTCAGACGGCATGCTTGGACAGATGATGGAGCCTGTCGAACTGGAGGATGAATCATATGAGATGGATCTGCCTGATAAACCGTGGGCAGCCACAGGACATCAGAACAAAAGAACCCATAATGTCATCAATTCGCTTTATCTTACGCCCTCGTCTCTTGAAGACCTCATAAGGGAAAGATATAAAAGATATGATTATATAAAGGAAAATGAACAGAGAGCGGACGAATACCTTTGCGACGACGCGGATATAGTGATCGTGGCATACGGAGCGTCTTCAAGGATATCAAGAACGGCAGTAAACCAGGCAAGGGCTTTAGGCATAAAGGCAGGGCTCCTGCGCCCGGTGACCTTATGGCCTTTCCCGGTAAAAGCCATAGAAAAGCATATCGCTCATGCCAAAGCGTTTCTGACGGTCGAAATGAGCATGGGTCAGATGGTGGACGATGTCAGACTGGCTGTGAACGGAAGAAAACCAGTACACTTTTACGGAAGGACCGGAGGCATCATACCTACGCCTGCCGAAGTTTTAAATGCGATCAAAGAAATAGCAGGAGGTAAGGAATAATGGCTACAGTATTTCAAAAACCCAAAGCTTTACTGGACGTTCCGTTCTCATTCTGCCCGGGTTGCACGCACGGTATAATACACCGCCTTGTAGCGGAAGTGATAGATGAACTGGGTATTGAAGGAAAGACGGTAGGCGTCGCGCCTGTGGGCTGCGCAGTAATGAATTACAACTTTTTCGGATGTGATATGGTACAGGCGCCTCATGGGAGAGCTCCTGCCGTGGCTACCGGTATAAAAAGAGCAAGACCGGAAAACATAGTATTCACATATCAGGGAGACGGAGACCTCGCAGCCATAGGGACCGCAGAGACAGTACATGCGGCTGCCAGAGGCGAAAATATAACGATAATTTTCGCGAACAACGCGATATACGGTATGACAGGCGGACAGATGGCTCCTACGAGCCTTCCCGGACAGATAACCCAGACGACTCCTTACGGAAGAGATCCGAAAGTCGCCGGTTATCCTATACGAGTGTGCGAGATGCTCTCCACGATGACAGGCTGTGCACTTGCACAGAGGGTCACAGTGGACTGCGTAAAGAATGTGAACATAGCAAAGAAAGCGATAAAAAAAGCATTCCAGAATCAGATAGAAAAAAAAGGCTTTTCCATCGTTGAAGTGCTTTCCACCTGTCCTACTAACTGGGGCCTGTCGCCTGCTGAATCGCTTGAATGGCTAAGGAGCAATATGATACCGTATTATCCTCTCGGTGTTTACAAGGATATCGATGCGGAGGTGAAGAAATGAGCACTCTCAATATGATAATGGCGGGTTTTGGCGGCCAGGGCATTCTTTTTTCAGGCAAGGTGACCGCATATGCAGGCCTTATAGACAACAAGCAGCTTTCATGGCTTCCCGCTTACGGGCCGGAAATGAGAGGCGGAACATGCAACTGTTCGGTGGTAGTATCAGACGAACTCATAGGCTCCCCGCTCGTGGTAGATCCCGATGTCCTTGTAGCGATGAATGAACCTTCGCTGGATAAATTCATAAACAGCGTGGTACCGGGCGGGATAGTTCTTGTGGATTCCACCATGGTGGATAAGCAGGTCGAAAGAAAAGATATACGCGTATTCTATGTTCCCGCTTCAAAGCTGGCAGAAGAAAACGATCTTCCGGGTCTGGCAAATATAATACTATTGGGAAAACTGTATAAAGAAACCAAATTCTGCTCAGAAGCCGCATTGGACGGAGCGATACTGAAATGTGTTCCGGCAAAAAAAGCAAACATGATAGAGATGAACAGAAAAGCACTCAGAATAGGGTGGGAGATATAACATGGAACAGGTGCGGGAAATAGCCAAAAGGATCGCAGAGCTTCGTGATGCATGCGGATATACGCAAAGCGAACTGGCCGCTGAGTTAGGTATAGATGAAAAGACATATATGGAATATGAGGCAAACGGACAGAACATACCGATAAGCACGATATTCCAGATAGCCAATAAGTTCAACGTCGATCTTGCTGAGATACTGACAGGATCCGCTTCAAGGCTTGATACATATCACATAGTCAAATCCGGCCAGGGCAAGGAAGTGGACAGATATCCGGGGTATCTTTATTCTGATCTGGCTTTCAGGTACAATAAAAAGATAATGCAGCCGCTTCTGGTGACTCTTGATCCTTCAGATAAACCCGCTGCATTAGTCAAACACACGGGACAGGAATTCAACTATGTGCTTAAGGGTTCGATGACAGTGACCTTTGACGGGACGAATATTCTTTTAAATGAAGGCGACAGCATATATTTCAATCCCACACATTTTCATGGGCAGAAATGCACAGGAAAAGAACAAACGGTATTTCTTACCGTTATAGCGGAATAACCCGCGGTATGACCACGCGGTCATTCCGCGTAGTAAGGAGAAATTTATGCTGGAGAGATTCCTGCCAAGAATAGAATTTGATTCATATGAGGACTTCAAGAAAAATTACAGGGTGAATGTGCCTGCATCGTTCAACTTCGGTTTTGATATAGTCGATGCATGGGCCGCAAAAGACAGGACCAAGAAAGCGCTGGTATGGTGTGATGACCACGGAAATGAAAAAACTCTCACATTCGAAGACATAAGAAAATCATCGAACAGGACAGCCAACTACTTTATGAGCCTTGGCATCAAAAAAGGTTCGGTCATAATGGTCATATTAAGAAGAAGATGGGAATACTGGGTCATAGCGACAGCTATCCATAAGATAGGCGCTATCCTTATACCAGCATCATTGCAGCTTACGAAAAAAGATATGATATACAGAGCGGTTTCCGCCAATGTATCTGCTTTTATCTGCGTGAACGATCCTTTTGTGATCGCTCAGGCAGAACTTGCTCTTCCGGAATGCCCTTCCGTTAAGAACAGGATAATTGTGGCAGGTGAAAAAGAAGGCTGGGAGAATTTCGATTTATGCATAAAAAGCTTTTCTGATGAATTAAGAAGGCCGGAAGGCAAAGAAGCCACTAAGAACAGTGATACCATGCTTCTGTACTTCACATCCGGAACGACAGGTATGCCAAAGATGGTGCATCATGACTTCACATATCCTTTAGGGCATATAGTAACGGCAAAATACTGGCAGCAGGCCGAAGAAGGAAAGCTCCATATGAGTGTCTCCGATTCGGGCTGGGCAAAGTTCGGATGGGGCAAGATATACGGGCAGTGGATAGTGGGAGCGGTCATATTCGCATATGACATGGATAAGTTCGTACCTTTGAATCTGCTTAGAATGATCGAAAAGTACAGGCTCACGACATTCTGCGCACCTCCTACGATGTACAGGTTCATGCTGCAGGAGGACGTGTCAAAATTTGATCTTTCCTCGGTAAAGCACTTCTGCATAGCGGGAGAGCCTTTAAATCCCGAAGTATTCAGAAAGTGGAAGGAACTGACCGGCATATCCATGACGGAAGGTTTCGGGCAGACCGAATCATCAGTCATGATAGCCAATTTCCCATGGTTCGATCCAAAACCGGGATCGATGGGAAAACCCTCGCCTTTGTATGATATAAAGCTCATTAACAGCGAAGGCAAGGAATGCGAAGACGGTGAAGAAGGTGAGATAGTGGTATCAGGTATAGACAAAGATCATCCGCTTGGACTGTTTTCGGGATATATAAAAGATTTTGCCAAAGGCGATGCGATAAAACTGACGGACGAATATAATCTGAAGGATGTTGCATGGCGTGACAGCGAAGGATATTACTGGTTCGTAGGCAGAAATGATGATGTTATAAAGTGCTCAGGTTACAGGATAGGTCCGTTTGAAGTGGAGAGCGCTCTTTTAGAGCATAAAGCGGTCGTGGAATGCGCTGTAACAGCCGTTCCGGACCCTATCAGAGGCCAGATAGTCAAAGCCACAGTCGTACTTGCAAAAGACTATACGCCGTCTCCTGCACTTGTAAAGGAGCTTCAGGATCATGTAAAGAATGTTACCGCGCCTTATAAGTATCCAAGGATAATCGAGTTCACAGAAGAACTGCCAAAGACGATAGGCGGCAAGATAAAACGAGGCGAAATAAGGAACAAGGACAGTAATCAGTAATAAGTAATAACGGGATTTTAAGAAGAGGTATGATTCATACCTCTTTTATATTTTCAATAGAATTATTTACAGATTGCCTTATATAGGGTTTTACCCCATGTATGGGTTTACTTCATTCCTTCTTTAAAATCCAGTGCGTAAATATTATGAAGATATTTCTGACCGCGGAATACTTCATAATAGGTTTTCCCTGTCTTTATGAAGCCGGACTTCTCAGCAAGTTTCTCCGAAGCGGTATTGCCTACCGCTATATGCGCATAGACATGTGAAACCTTCATTTCTTCTTTGGCAAATTTCAGGATCGATACCATGCAGAGGCTCATATAACCTTTACGCCAGTACTCCGGCTGCAGATCATATCCGATATCCGTTTCGCTTGTTTCCCTTTTCCAGTTATGGAATCCGCATGTACCTATCTTCTGACCGTTTTCCTTCAGCACCAGGATCCAGCGGTGCCAGCTGCGAGGCTCTTTTTCACAATAGAAATCGATCATCTCTTCTGCTTCTTCTACAGAAGCCATCGGCTCCATATCAAACAGGTAGGTATTGACCTCGTCGGTTGAAAACTGCTTCAATACGAATTCCGCATCATCATGACCGATATTTTTCAATAATATATCCTTTGTCTCAAGTTCTCTGAAAAACATTTTTTCACCTTTTAAATTCGTATATGCAGATATTATACTCAATTTCCTCATTTATTTGCAAATAAAAAAAGAGCATCACTTTTCATGACACTCTCATTTTCAATGCGGATGGCTTACAGCACTATTTTAACTATATCACCATCTGCGCTCTGCACGTCCACAAGGTCGAGATGTCCGTATTTCCTCTTGTACTTTCTCAATTCCCTCATTATCCTGCAAAGGTCTCTTCTGCTGGGAAGATACCCGTCATCTTTCTCATCTTTATCATGCTTCCTGATGACTTTTGCTGCTATAGCGGCTGTAAGATCACTGAATACCATCCATGACGGCAATACCAAATTTATGTTTTTACTATCTGAGTGTATCTGTATCCTCATGTTATTCCACCACGATCTCAACCGTATCGCCTTCAGCGCTTTCCACTTCGACAAGTTTTCCTATGAGCCCCTTATCTACCATTGACAGCAGCTGTCCGAAATCTATGCCTTTTAAGGCTTCGTTTCCTGATACCTGGGGCATCTTCATGCCCATTTCCAATGCCATTTTGACAAGCGGTATCGGAAGATTCACTTTTACTTTATCGCCTTCCGCAGAATTGACATATATCCTGAACATAAGGTCATCTATGCATTTACGCTTTTCTTCAGGTAATACTTCCGTCTGCTTCTTAGGTGCGTCTGTAAGCAGTTCATCCACTGTCACGGACAGCATGTTCGCTATTTTGGGCAGAAGCATTATATCAGGGCATGATATGTCATTTTCCCATTTCGATACTGCCTGAGGCGATACATTCAGTCTTTCCGCCATATCATCCTGTGTTATGCCCTTGCCTTTTCTCAGTTCGCTTATTTTCTTACCCAATGATTTTTCCATTATATTTTCTCTCCTTTTCTTTTATCAATATCATAATAATCTTAGAACGCATCCATACTGTAACACCGTCATGTCCGGGCATATCACATCCCTGATACATCCCATCACTGCATGATGCCTTATCCAGATCCTCTCTGACATCTCGCTGATCACTGTTTCCTTACCTTCCTGCTTCCTGTATGATTTATTTTTCATTGTCCGGCTCCTTTTACTGCCATCATTTTACCGATGGATCCGCATCGTGTGAATGTATCGGTAGTTGAAAATGAGCCTGTTTACACAACCTAAGGTTTACATTTCACTCAACCTTTAGTTGTTTATGCTTAAATTATATCAAAATTACAGAAATTTTGTATATTTCTTGAAAATGATCATGTACTTATAAAATAGCAAAAAAAACCCGATAGTTTTTATGCTATCGGGCTTTTCTGTTATCTTTAAATTTTGATTATTTGTTGTCCGATCCGGCTTTCTTTCTTCTCTTAGCTTCAAGTACTGCTTTGACCAGTTCAGTCACAGGCAAAGGCGATAATATAAGCAATGCGCAGACGATATACAGATTCAAGGTAAGAGTCACCATTCCGAATATGTTAGCTATGAAAGGTATCGCGACGACTCCGAGCACCATAGCAAATGAGATGAGTACGGAATTGTTCAGTTTCTTGTTTGTGAACATGCCTATCTTGAACAGACTGTGATCCGAACGCATGTTGTATGCCTGTACAAGTTCCGCACACGAAAGTACTATGAATGCGCAGGTCTGTCCTACTGTTTCAGGATCTATTCCCGGTATCCCCACTTCATGTCCTATACGGAATGCTGCAAGCGTTATAAGTCCGAACCATAATCCCTGGAATCCCATCATTATACCCAGGCCATGAGCAAATATGCTTTCGTTCTTGTGGTTCGGTTTCTTTGTCATTATATCCTTCTCAACAGGTTCCATGCCAAGAGCGATAGCCGGAAGGCTGTCTGTTACAAGGTTCAGCCAGAGAAGCTGCATAGGAAGAAGAGGCGTCTTTCCCCATAAGATCATTGCGAAGAATACGACAAGAATCTCGCCTATGTTGGTTCCAAGAAGATATCCTATAACTTTCCTTATATTCGCATATATTCCCCTGCCTTCTTTGACAGCTTCGACTATCGTAGCGAAATTGTCATCGGTAAGAGTCATATCCGCAGCACCCTTTGCAACATCCGTGCCCGTTATACCCATAGCGCAGCCGATATCAGCTGCTTTAAGAGCAGGCGCATCATTAACGCCGTCACCGGTCATTGATACTACATAGCCTTTTGCCTGCCATGCGCGTACTATCCTTATCTTGTCTTCAGGACTCACTCTTGCATAAACTGAGATCTGAGCAACTTTTGCTGAAAGCTCTTCATCAGTCATCTTGGCAAGCTCTTTGCCTGTAACGGAGATATCCCCTTCATTGAAAATGCCGAGATCCTTTGCGATCGTAACAGCGGTTATGACCTGGTCTCCCGTGATCATTACCGGTTTGATGCCTGCAAGCTTGCATGTCTTTACCGCTTCCATTACTTCAGGACGAGGAGGATCTATCATGCCTATGAGACCCATAAAGGTCAGTCCGCATTCCAGCTCTTCGTTTTTGCACTTGGCAGGAAGCTTGTCTATCACTTTGTATGCCACTGCCAGAACTCTTAAAGCCTGGCTGCTCATATATTCAAGGCTCTTGTATGCTTTTGGCATATCGCCTTTTACAGTTATAGCTTCGATGGCTTCATATGCGCCTTTTGTTATGACCACTATCTTGCCGTCTATATTATGTACTGTGGTCATGAGTTTACGGTCTGAATCGAAAGGCAGTTCGCCTATTCTCTCGTACTTTGCATCCAGTTCTTCTTTCTTTCCGCCGTTTCTGTAAGCCGCATAAACCATGGCTGTTTCCGTAGGATCCCCTATATGCTTCACCTTGTCATCGTCAACGGCTACTGTTCCGTCACAGCATAAAGTCGCATAATTGAGCATCTTTTTGACATCATCGTTCATATCATCGTTGAATTCAAGAACTTCCCCGCCCTCGGTATAGACCTTGGTGACGGTCATTCTGTTCTGTGTAAGAGTACCTGTTTTATCCGAGCATATGATCGAAGCTGAACCTAATGTTTCAACAGCTGTAAGTCTTCTGATGATGGCATTCTTCTTTGCCATCCTGCCCATGCCTATCGAAAGCACTATCGTGACTATCGCAGGTAATCCTTCAGGTATGGCAGCGACCGCAAGCGATACCGCTACCATGAACATTTCCAGGATATAAAGCTTGTTCCCGCTGTCTTTGTTATCGATGACGCCTACTACGAATACGACCGCACATGCCGCCAAAGCAACTATTCCGAGTGATTTGCCGAGTTTTCCGAGCTTCTGCTGTAACGGAGTCTCGGAATCTTCAGCGCCTTCAAGAAGATTCGCTATCTTGCCCATTTCAGTGCTCATCCCGGTGGATGTTACCACTGCAGTGCCTCTGCCGTATGTGATCGCGCATCCGGTGTGTATCATGTTGTGATGATCGCCAAGCGGAGCATCAGCAGCAACTGCCGCGTCGCTGTCCTTTTCAGAAGGAACGGATTCACCTGTAAGGGCTGCTTCCTCGCTCTTTACGGATACTGATATTATGAGCCTTGCGTCTGCAGGTATGTAATCGCCTGCTTCCACGACCAGTATGTCGCCCGGGACAAGTTCCCATGATTCGACTGTCTGTTTCTCACCGTCACGTATTACTTTTGCGTGAGGTGATGCCATGCTCTTTAAGGCTTCCATCGCCTTTTCAGCTTTGCTTTCCTGCACCACGCCCATTATGGCATTCAATATGACTATTGCCAGTATGAGGATAGGTTCAAAAAATTCGCTTGATTCATTCTGCTGAAGAGCTATAACGAAAGAAATAACTGCCGCGATCAGTAATATGATTATCATTGCATCCTTGAACTGATCCATAAACTTAGAAAACAGTGTTTTCTTCTTTTTCGCTTTTAATTCGTTTTTTCCATATTTCGCCTGAAGCTCAACGACTTGTTTGGACGTCAGCCCTTTTGCGGCATCGGTCCCCAATTCTTTGATCAGGTCTTCTATCTTACTGCTATACGGTATCAAAATATCTACCTCCCAATAAATCCATTGCGACTAATTGTATCAAATATCGACGCAAAATGAAATATCATTAATGAATATATTTGATTCTTTTATATATCTCATATATAGATACGATTCCGGATTTCCCGGCAAGAAGGCATAGGGCAATCAGCGTGGTATGTTATTCCGGATTTCCCTATACCTGTTTTTTTTTGCTGTTTCTATTAATACCGGTACAGACAGCATAACTTACCTGCCGGCAGCTATTGACTTTTTATTATAATACGATATATTTTATTTATCCAATTATTCCCGGCTTAAAAACAGCCCTACAATCGGAGAAAGAGGCATATGATGTCTAAGTTTTGCGTTAATTGCGGAAAGCAATTAAAGGATAATGAATTGTTCTGTTCTAATTGCGGTAAAAATATAGGGAATCATAATATACCAAAGAGCGGTATAAATAGAAAGGCAAAGATCTTTTTAGGTGTCTTTTCTTCCTTAATCCTGGCGGTATCTGTTTTCTTCCTTATTCGCTATATATCAGGATCAGATAATTTATTTACAGGATTATCTGTACCTGATTCAGGTTCTGAAACAGATATGTATTTTAACATGCCTGATAATTACTCATACCAGAACTGGGAATGGAAAGAGGTTGAAGGAGTATACAGATGGTATTTGCAGCGTGGTGAATATGTCATGGGCAATAAAGCAGCCTTCATGAGTGATCCTGCCTCTAAGCTTGAATACAACTGGAACTATGATGTGCAGACGCTTGGCATATATGACAATACCATCATGCCGGATATGGATAATTTTAAACCTGTATTAAAGGCATGCTGGGATACATATGACTCCCCGGTATTAGAGGATCTATGGCACTGTCACAATACTGATCCTATAAATTACCCTAGCCCTCCCTCGGGCTTTGATATATTCAGCTGTTTTGTATATGGTGAAGATGATTACGAAGAGATAAGGGAAGAACTTGACAAACCCGATTCAAAAGGAATGAACTATTTATTCAGAACTAAATTGAATTATAGTTTTGAAGGAACATATTATTTTGGTTTAATTGACGAACACTATACACGAGGCATGGAAGACAGGGATTACTTTGACAGAGTTATAAAACCCGATGATCTAGATGGACTTATCGAAGAGGCAGTAATACAGGGTTATACCTGCAAGGTCGCAAATGTACAACAGTCTGATGGTGTGCATATATTTTACTATTATGTTACAGACAGCTATAGCATACCGTTGAAGATTGAAAGAATTGACGATAACGGCGATATAACTGTAATGGAATATATCATATGGAAAACCGGTAATGTCACTGAACAGGATGTAACTTCATGGAGCGGTCAATACCACTATTATGACTATAACTATTCAGGTATTGGCTCAGCAGAATATTCAATACTTAGGGATGGTACAGTGATCGGTGGGGATGATTAGAATATATGATCCAATACTTTGATATCCAGGTAATATCCATATTGTTTTGCGTTTAAACTCCCTTCCCTGTTATCTTTTTTAGGATATTAAAGCGGGGATCCTCGGTTATTCAATTGCCGATGTAGTTCACTATCCATATACCTATACCGGAAATGAGTATAGCAAGAAGATATATAATTATTCATCAATATGTATAAATACTTTTAATTTATTCATATTTCTATTGACATTGAGTAATAATTCTGTATAATTATGCTAATTACACGAATAAGAGGGTATGAAAATGAGTAAAGATATAAAAAAAGTCGTTCTGGCATATTCCGGAGGATTGGACACATCGGTCATCATCCCATGGTTAAAAGAAAATTACGCTGGATGTGAAGTCATCGCAGTATGCGCTGATGTCGGACAGGGTTCCGAAACTGACGGCCTTTATGAAAAGGCCATTGCCACGGGAGCATCCAAGCTGTATATCGAAGACCTGAACAGGGAATTCGTAGAAGACTTCATATTCCCTACACTGAAAGCGGGAGCGGTATATGAAGGGCAGTATCTTCTTGGCACATCATTTGCCAGACCTGTTATAGCAAAAAGGATCGTTGAGATCGCACTTAAAGAAGGCGCTGATGCGATATGCCATGGCTGTACGGGAAAAGGAAACGACCAGGTAAGGTTCGAGCTTACCATAAAAGCTTTTGCGCCGGACATGAAGATAATAGCTCCCTGGCGTATATGGAGCATCAAATCACGTGACGAAGAGATAGATTATGCATATGCGCATAACATACCTTTAAAGATAAACAAGGAAACAAGTTACAGCAAGGACAAGAACCTCTGGCACCTTTCACATGAGGGACTCGACCTGGAGGATCCGGCCAATGAACCAAAGTACAATAAACCGGGATTCCTTGAAATGGGAGTGTCACCGGAAAATGCGCCAGATGAGCCTGCCTATGTCACAGTATCTTTTGAAAAAGGGATACCGACAGCCGTAAACGGCAAAAAGATGACAGGCGTGGATATAGTAAAGACGCTTAATGAGATCGGCGGGAAGAACGGGATAGGCATCGTTGATCTTGTTGAGAACCGCCTTGTGGGCATGAAATCCAGAGGCGTTTATGAAACACCGGGAGGCACGATACTGTACCGCGCTCACCAGGTACTTGAAACACTTACTCTTGACAGGGATACCATGCATTACAAGGAACTTGTCTCACACAGATTTGCTGAACTGGTATATTTCGGCCAGTGGTATACGCCTTTAAGGGAAGCGCTCACCGCATTCGTCGACAGTACACAGGAAACAGTCAGCGGAAGAGTAAAACTTAAGCTGTATAAAGGGAATATCATCAATTCCTCTGCAACATCGCTTTACTCGCTGTATAATCAGGATATAGCGACATTTGAAAAGGATGAGGTTTACGACCAGAATGATTCGGCAGGGTTTATAAGCCTGTTCGGCTTACCGATAAAGGTAAAGGCAATGATGGAAAAGAAAAACGACCAGAGGAAGTGACGGTACATGGAAAACTTATGGAAGGGACGCTTAAGCGGACAGCCCGATAAACTGGCAGACGGATTCAATTCATCCGTCCGTTTTGACAGCAGACTGTATAAACAGGATATAACAGGGTCGATAGCACATGCGAAAATGCTTGGCAAGACCGGTATCATAACAACAGAAAATGCGGATAAGATAATATGCGGTCTGGAAGAGATACTGCATGACATGGAAACAGGCATACTTGTATGCGACCCTTCGTCTGAGGATATACATACCTTCGTCGAGAGCGAGCTCATAAAACGCATAGG
>Ga0172381_10004491_pt1 | contig 14430 bp, 7 predicted proteins | sample Leawel6488metaG_FD_119754 | JGI IMG/M metagenome (GOLD analysis project Ga0172381, IMG submission 119754) | Leachate microbial communities from a municipal landfill in Southern Ontario, Canada - Leachate well 64-88 metaG | ecosystem: Engineered > Solid waste > Landfill > Unclassified | place... | reverse complement strand
TAAAGGATTTCAAGCTACAGTTGTTAAAATAGGTGATAAAAGTTCATATTTAAGATTTGATGCATCAGGAACAAGTACATTAAATTCTAGAGATTCCAGTATTACTTTAATAAGTAATTATACTGGTGCTACTATTTATAATAGAGGAAATAATAATTGGGTTATAATGGGTGATTTACATTAAAATAAAAATTAAAATTATGGGATTTAATATACAATATCATGGAATTTTACAATCTTTTAGAAATGAAGATATTATAGAATCATTAATAAATATTGATAATAATGCTATAACATTTAGATATGATTCTTCTACTTATAATGGAGCAATAGTATGTCCAGGATATAATAAAGTTATTCATTTAGATACTAAAGATGAACATGAGCCATGGGATATAGAATATTATGAAGGCCCTAATAAAGATGGAGGAAGATCATCTATTAGTTGGTTACATGTAGGTTTATTTAATCCAAACATTAGTACAGGAATTGATGTTTCAATAGGTCTTTATGTGGATGCTCAAAAGGTAGCTGATCCACAAAGACAAGCATTAATTAATTTTTATTGTATTAATACACCAAGTGCATCAGAATATTGTATAATTACACAAACTCCATATGGTATATCATGTTCATAATTAAAATAAATAAAAATAAATAAAATATAATATGTCAAAAGTAAATTCTTTTACCGAAACAGTTAATACACTTATTGAGCAAGTTAATATAGGAATGGCTAATGTAGTTGCATTAAATGAAAGTATAACTACACAAAATGATACTATTAATTTAACAGTAGAACAAAAAAATGCAATAACAGGTGATCCTTCAACTGTTACATATGCAATGCCTTCGTATAATACAGTAATTAATAAAGTAAATTCTTTAGAACAAACCATGGATTCTTTTGTTAAAGGAGAAGGTGTAGTTTTATTAGCAGATGGTACATATAGAAAAGTTACAACTCAGCCTGTTGCAATATCTCCGGTAGAAATACAAAACATTTCTATACCTACAAATTTTTATGTAAGAAGTAATTGGTTCTTTGAATCTATGATGTTTCCTCAGTTAATAGTAACTTTTGATCTTAAAGGTAAAATAGATGATCGATCAGATAGAGTAGTAGTTAAAAGAGTTATTTTTGATAATCAAACTGATGAAGATACTCAATGGTTTTTAGATAATATTACTAACGTAAATAGAAGTTATTATGAAACTGTTATCTATTATAATGAACAAGGTAAAAGATACTGGGAAGATGAAGAAACTATAGATTTACCATTAAAAGTAGAACCTTATACTGGTTATTTTGTAATAGTTGATAAACTAACTATAAATGGTAAAGAATGGTTTTATTTAGATACAATGAATTACGGGGAAACTACAGATTCGCCTATAGTTAAAAATTATCAATTAGCTATAGGAGATCAATTACGTTATGGTAATTCCATATGGCAAATAGATGCAATACAAATAAATGAAAATAGAATACATATAATTCCTATGGTAGGAATGGATCAACCAACTATTAGTAAATCTTTTGAAATTTATACATCACCTTTTTCTACAAAATTATTAGATATTCCTATTGGATATGATGAATGCAATTCTATATTTATAAAAGGTGTTAATGATGATTTTAATGTTATTGGTGATAATTGGAGTTCAGGAATTAGTTTTTGGACTAATGATTTGATATTAGATGGTGGTTCAATGAACTTGGAAGATTATTATAATGCAAATGTTGCAGATTTTGGAAAACAATTAGAAGGACAGGCAAAAGAAAAATTTATACCTGCATATTTCGGATTAGCACCAGATGCACCAGTATTTACATCAAATAATTTTTCAGTTAAACAATTAAATACTCAATTAAATGCTGCATTAGATATAGAAAGTGTTAAAAATACTCAGACACAAATTGAATCTACTAAAACATTTATAAATTCACTTAAAACGACAATAGCTCAACAAAAAGCTCAATTAGTAGAATTAACAGATCCTGGTGAAAGAGCTAGTTTAAACTCAAAAATTATTGCAAATATTAATGATTTATCTAAAAAAACTATAGAATATCAATCTTTAGTAAGATCATTAGCAACTGTTGCTTATGAAAATTCAGCAGTAACAACTTCACCTAAATATAGAATTCGTGGGTTCTTTTCTATACCTGCTCCTAAAGGTAATCCTCCTCAAGAAATTATTCAATTCGAATATGCTTATCGTTATATTAAACTTGATAATTCAGGTACATCATTAAATACCTATGAATATAATGATCCAAGTACTGGACAAAAAATAAAAGGAACATTTACTGATTGGAATATAGTTTCAACTTCAGTAAAACAAAAAGTATTTGATTCATCAACTGAAACTTATTCATGGATAACAGAAAATATTGCAGATGGTGAAATTAATAATATTAATCAAGTTGATATAGCAATAACAAAAGGAGAAAAAGTTCAACTTAAAATTAGATCAATTTCTGAAGCTGGATGGCCTCTTAATCCTCTTAAATCTTCATGGTCAGATCCTATTATTTTAGAATTTCCATCAAATATAGAAGGTTCTAATCAAATAACTAATATATTATCAGATGCCGCATCTGAAATTGAAACAATAAAATTAGATGAAACTTTATCAGCAGCAGGCGTACCTACTCATATTGCAGATAGTATACCTAATCCTAATTCTGGTAATGGTACATACTTTAAACATCAAGCAGTTAATTTAGTATATGATTTAAAAATAAAAGATATTGATGGAGTAGTATCTAGTGTTAAAAGCACAGATTTACAAAGTCAAATTGAAAATTTATCACCTTATACATATATAACGTTAACTAAACCTACTGGAGCAATATCTGGTTATAATCAATTAACAGGAACTTTACAACAATTTTTACAAGCTATAGTAAATGTCGATCCATCTATTTATGAATCATTTGAAGATCAAATTAATCCTGTGTAATATATAATTAAACACTAATATGAAATTATTTAATAATACCGCTATATTAACAAGCAAAAATCCTGAAGCATTTTTATGTTTTACTAAAGAAGAAAGTGATTATAAAATTATTCCATCTTCTTCTGTTAGTGAAGGTATGTTATATGTTAATGGAATAGATATAACTAAGTATGAAGTATCTATAGGATATGCATTAACACTTGATGCAAGTTTTCCTATGGTGGCTTTTCATGTATATTCACCTATTAATTATAATTTTGATACATCTATTAATTTTGCGTTTTACAATTCTTCATTAATTGGACCAGCAAAATCCACTGGAATAAGTATATTAAATAGACCCTTTATAGTAAAAGATGAAGAAATTAATACATATGAAAATAATAATATATTAGTTGATGATATAGCTTCATATTTATTAATGAGAACTAATCCAAAATTTTCTGGAAATATAATGTTAGTTATTGATGAAAGTAGTAATATGTATTTAGATACATTTAAAGTATCTGATATATTATCTAATAAAAAATATAGACATCAACTAATATCCGGAAATAGTGTTTTATCTAGTGATATTCGTAATGTATTTTCTACTTTACCATTAGGTGAATTATATAGAGTAGATGTTGATAATACATTACAAATAGGAATTCCTAAAACTGAAGTAAAAGATCAATTTAATGTAACATATAATTATGGTGCAAAACTATTTAAAGATGAATTATATCCTGAAGATAATTTAATGTTAGCTCCAATATGGATAAATTCAAAATTACCTGATTATTTTTCAGTATTTAGATTAAATGGTACATATAATAGTGAAACATATGATGGATCATCATTAATAAATTTAGCATTTAAATATCTTAAAGAGAGTGATATTATTAAAACATGGAGTATAAGTAATGATAAACCTATTGGAAAATACCTTAATACACATATAACTGATTTAGAAAAAATTCAGGCTCCAGTATTTTTATCATTAACAAATCCTACACAAAATGAAGCAGATCCTAATACATGGTATGGAATTGCTGTAGATAAAGGTGTAATGACTGGACGATCAGAAACTACATATTTCTTTAATCAAAAGGCTAATAATTTTACAGATCTTAACGCATTTATATCACAAGGATTTGAAAGAAACACTTTACTTTGTCCTAATTTAATAAATTTAGGATTTGCCTTTAGTGATAATGATGTTAGTTTATATACTATGAATAGATATTTTGGTTTATATTTAACCGAAAATATATTATATAAAGTTGGTTATTATGCTAATAATTCAACTGGTAATATTGAAATAATTTCTTTAGATAATAAAGATAGTAGTATATTTATACATTCAGATATATTTGATATATCAGGAAATTTAAATGATGTGTATAAAAATAGAATTCTTGTTATTAATGATAATATTGAATTAAAAAGAATTACAAACGTATCACAAATAAATGATTCATCATTAAATAAATATACAAGTAAACCTTATAATAATATATTTAGTATAAATGTTGAAGAAATAACTACAAATCCTTTTATGTTATTTACATTAAAAGAAAGACTTCAACAGGGTGAACATTTAAGAGTTGTTAATCATGATGCTAATACAATATGGGAAGTTTTTGCAACAGATTCTTCATCATATGATTGTTTACGTTATGTATCATTTACACCGGCATATGGAATATATCCTAAAGTTTATAGAACATATTTTGATATAAATGGAGATATAGAATATCAAACTAAACAAATAGCAGATGCATTTGATTTATTTTCTAACTATTCTGATGCACCATTTAGAACAGGTTTATATGGTAAAGATTGGGTATCTATTATTCTTAATAATGATGCATCAATGAATCAGATATGGAAATTTCAACGAATAACTTCTTCAACATTAGATCCATCGATATTAGATATATCTACAAATGATCCTATAATAGGTTTTAATAATGCATCATCATTTTCTGATATAGAATTTTTTGGAGTATATACTCCAGATGCAAGTAATTTTGTTAGAATATCTTATGATGCATCCTATGGTCCTATAGATTTTGAATTATTTGGTGATAGACAATTACTTACATTTACATTTATAAATCCAGGAATTAATCATTTATATAGTTTTGATTCATCGAAAAATATTTTAGATAAATTTGAGATACCTACTTTATATCAATCAACTGATAATTGGTATAGAAAATTATTAAATTTTCAAGTTAAAGATTTATCACATTGTTTATACATAAAAGATCCTTTACATATTCATGATAATGTTATTATAATGACTTCTGATGATATATCATTAATTAATAATAGATTTAATGCTTATAATATTTATCCAATAAATATATCATTAATGGGTATAAATCCTGTAAAAGATATAGATTATACAATATATGATTCAAGTTCTATTATAGATTCATCTAAAATGAATTTTACCAGTGAATATTTTTATAATAGAGAAGATGATATTAGTACCTTTTCTGTTTCTGTAAAAAATAAAGAAAATTATACATTAGATATACAAGGATCATATGTAATAGTTTCTGGAGAAGGCACAATAACTCAAAATTCTATTAAAAAACCTTATTATCCAAATCTTCTTATGAATACTTTTAATTCAAGTATATATTTTGAAGCTAGTACAAATACAGTAATAAGTTACGGAGTATTAGATGGTTCATATAATTATAAAAGTTATAAAAATAATTCTAGTGAAGAATTAATAAAGGATTATTTTGATTCTAGTACTTTATTAAAATATGGTTTAATAGTTCCATTGGTATCTAAATGGGTAGGTCTTGGAAGTGATGCAAGAAATAATCCTTTACGATTAATATTAAATAATAATATTTTAGATGTATCTACAAATTTTATACCAACAGATGAACATTTTACTCAAGAAATAACATATCCATCATATAAATATTTAACACCAGGTAAAAGAGCATGGGAAAATTACATTTTTTATGATATTAATGATGTATTATATGATGCATCATCTAATTCTTATAAATCTTTTAAGGAATTAATATTTGATAATCCTTATGTTGATTATTTTTCAAAATTAGTATATGCTAATCATAATGTTAATGCAACAAAAACTCGTTCATCTTTAACATACTATAATCAATATAAAAATACAATAGATACTTTATTTTTAGGAGTAAATTATTCTTTTTATATACAAAATATTGCTAAAAATATATTAGATATTAAAAATTATAATAAATACAGATTTTCTTTTATATCAACTCCTTCAAAAAATAAAACTAATGCAAGACCTATAGAAGTTATTATAAATGAAAATAATAAAACTATTTTAATGATATGGTATCAAGGTAATGATGAATTGAATTATAATATGAGATATTCTTCATTTTTACCTGGTAAAGCTTTATTAGATCCATCTAATAATGGATTTGTAACCAAAAAATCTCCAGAAACATGGTATTCCTTTGTTAAAACACCATTTATTATTAATAATTCAAGTGTATCAAAAAAATTAGTTAATTTATATGGTATTGCCGATGGTATTAATACAAATTATGAAATAACTACAGTACAACCATATGCACAATTTAATAAAATGAATAATGGGTTTAACTCTATTTTTATTGCTCCTAATCGTTTAGGAAATACTATAAATGGAAATATATTATATGTTGCAGATGGTGATAAAAATTATCAAACATTTTCCCAATATATAGATTATATATATACTTCTAATTATAATACATACGGTTCATATACAGTTAATTATGGATATAATTATGGAAGAAATGATAATTATTATGAAAATAATACAACAAATTTAACTTCTTTAAAATATTATTTAGCATCTTCACGTACATCTGTAATGTATTATATAATAAGAGGTGATGAAATTATTACAAGTTTAGATTTTGGAAAAACTATAAATCCTATTATTATTACAATTAATCCTCCACGTGAATATGGATCAATGACTACTTATAATGGTTGGTTTAAACCTAAATTTAATAATATATTTGAATTTAAAGCAAATGAAGATAATGATATTATTAATACTATTAATAAAGATTTTATATTTGCAAATACAAATTTAAGAACATATAATAATATTCCACAATTATGGTATAATAAAGTAACTTCTAATGTAACTAGTTTAGATGTTTCTGTAGGAAATGCTATTTCATATGTTAAAGATTATAATGTATTTAAATCATTATGGGATGCAAATTATTATAATATTGATAATACTTTAGTAAATGGATATAATTGTTCATTAGAATTATCATCATTTTTTGGATCAAAATTACCTAAACTTCCTAATCAAATTACTCTTGATAAATGGGATAATACTACATTATCTTATACATCAAATACAACGGAAATAATAGTTAATTATAATTTAACACGTTCAATATTATCATTATTTAAAACAAATTCAATATTTTTAAATAACTGGTCAACATTTTTAAATATAAGTAATTCTAATAATGTTATAGATGATTATATAAAAAATACAATTATAACTTATTATAATATAAGTCAACCTAAAATAATAATGAATTTTTATTATAAATCATATGATAATAATATTATACATAATGAATATGATAATTCATTTATAAATGATAATAAACAAAATTTTAATGGCCAATTAATTTATCAAAATGATGAATACATATATAGAGTAATAATTCCTAAAGTTGGAAAATTTTCTTATTATTTATCATTTATATTAACAGAAAAATAATAAAGTATGAAATTTAAATATTCACCAGGTTTAATAGGATATGGAACTAAAGGTACAAATGGCACTGATGGATTACAAGGGATGTCTATATATTTTACAGATTATGATCCTATATTTAATAAAAGTATTATAGAATTGGCTATTGTAAATAATAATGTTATTTGGTCTTCATTTCCTCCTAATACTAAATTACCAAATGATAGAAAATATATAACAGGAGATTTATTTATAGATTCTAGAGGTTTTGTTTATCAAATAGATACATCTTCAAATACTTTTACATATACAAATACTATATTAACAAAGGGAAATTATTATGAAACTAGTAAACAAAGTACAAATGATTTTGAGAGGTGGTATAATAAATGTGATGTTTCATTAAGAGGTTATTTAATAGATAATACAAAATTAAATTTAGGTGAAAATTATGCACAAACATTAAAAATATATGACACATCTATAAGTAATTTTACAAGAATAGAACATAATTCTATTCCTAATGATATTAATTATGGATTATCATTATATTCATCAGCTGAACAGATTTTAACTGATGATGATAAATGTTTAGCTATTATTTTTGACCCCATAATAAATTCATTTAGAATTGGAAATATTAATGAAGATAGTAGTATTAGAAATACATCTTTAACTTTAGATATATCTACATTATCTTATAATAAAGCTAATGTATATTCTTTAAATGAATCTTTAGGAACTATATTAACAAACAAAGAAATATCTACAAATTTATTATATAATAATAATTTTATTTCATCCCCATCAACATTTGTAAATGCAATATCTGATGGTAATCAAATAATTATTTCATGGAAATTATCTGATTTTACACAAGAAGAAAATATTAAAGGTAATTTATATTTTTATAAAGATATATCATATAATAATACATATAATTTAAATAATTCTACTATAAGTCCTATTGTTATGTATGATATTGATTCATCAGGATCTGTAACTATAAATAATTTAGATAATGGAAGTTTATATACATATTATATGAGTATAGAAAAAGATGGATGGGAAAAAGAATCAGATAAAATATCTATTATAAATTCTCCTAATTCATATTATATGACTATATTAAATCCTTTAGATAAAACTTTAGATGCATCATCAGATGGTACATTTAATGAAGATTCATCATCATATTTAATATATCCTTTAGATATATCTATGAATGTTCCTACTACATGGAATGCTACAACAGATGCATCATTCATCTCACTTATAGGAACAACTAATGGTGCAAGTGGGACATTTACATTAGATGTAAGTTTATCAGCATGGAAAGGTTCTACTGGTAGAGCAGGTTCTATAATATTTTCATCTTTAGGAGTACCTACTCAATATATTACAATTATACAAAGAAATTTAACTACTACAGTTCAGTTTACTGCTGATGGATCTTTATATTTTTCACCAACATTAACAGATCAAAATGTTACTATTAACTTTAAATTATATGCATATACAAAAACAAGAAGAGGCATAGGAGATTTTGAACATTATGCAGATACTATTACCAGTTTATATAAACAAGATAATATAGTTAAAACTATACAAGCTTATGCAGAAACTAATGGGTTACAATTAATTGAAAATGATACATCAATTAATTATACAATGACTTCTATTAATGCTAGTACAAAAATTTATGGAAGAATTCAAGGTACTGAAAATGGCATATATTCAGAAGGGCCTGATTGTTATTTTGGTAATGGTACTAATTTTATGGAAGGTATGGGTTGGATTGAAATAATGAATGTTACAAAAAACAATGGGTCAGGAGTAATTACACCTGGTTTAAATAAATATTGGTATTTTAAACGTACTATTACTGGATGTTCAAATCAATTAGGAGTTATGTCAACTCAACCTTTGTCTATATAAAATAATGATATATAATAAATAATCAATATTATGAGTGAAAAATTTAAATATGCACCAGGAAAACCTGGGTTTGGAACAAAAGGAGATCCTGGTATAAATGGCAATCAAGGATTATCTATATATTTTACGGATTTAAATCCTGTATCACAATCTTTGGAAATAAATACCAGAATAAAAAATAATAAAGTATTATTTGCAAGTACACCAGATATATCATTACCAAGTAATAGAATTTATATTACAGGTGATTTATTTATAGATTCAACAGGTGGTGCTTGGGAAATTAATGCAGAAATAGATACATTCTCAATAATAGGAAATATAAATTTAGGAGGATTTTTTGTTCCATTGGGGATATCATCAAGTGAAGGTTATGAAAGGTATTTTAATAGTAATTCATCTCCTAAATATATAATCGATAACGTTTATACAGATGCTGGTGCAGTTGATTATACACAAACACCATCTTTTATTTATGGTATAGCTCCTGTAAATTTTACAAGAATTGAATATACTAATGTTAAAAATGAATCTAATTATAATGCATTTACTGCATATACAATAGGAAGTGATGATAATAAAGGATTTGCTATAATATATGATGAATTAAATAAAACATTTAGAATAGGTAATGTAGGTAATGGAGAAATTATAAGAGATACAAATATAACATTTGATGTTAGTTCACTTATAGTGACAAAACAAAATGGAATAAATACATTTAATAAAAATACTTTACCTGGTACTATATTAACTAATTATGAAATAGATGCAAATTGCTTATTTGACCCAATTTTTAATAGAGAACCTTCAAGTTTCTATACTCAAATATCAGGTAATGATTGTTCAATTTTTTGGAATTTAGAAGATTTTACAAACGATTTAAATATAAGTGCTGATTTATATTTATATGAAGATATTACATCTTTTAATGGAAATACATATAGTATAGATTCATCAATAATTAAACCTTTAATTTTTTCAAATATTGATATATCCGGAAATTTAAGAATAACAAATTTAAAAAATTTAACTCCATATTCATGTTATATTAAATTAAATAAAAATGGATGGATTAGAAAATCTTCAATAAAATCTATATTTCCAGGAATTCTTACAGTTTCTCCAAATACATTTATTGAACCATCTGGTGGTTCAATAAATAAAGGTATTGATATTAATTCAAACATTGAATGGAATTATGAATTAATTCAAAATCCGAGTGATTTTATCTATAATATAATTTCTTCAAGTACAGGATATGATGGTTCATTATATTTTGATATATCAACAAATTTAAATCCAGCAAGAACAGGAATTATAAGATTAACTCCTAAAGGTGGTGCACATGTAGATGTTTCAATATATCAACAAACTCCTTATATATCAATACAATCAATTTTAACATTAGATTCAACTATGGGAACTAATGATAATAAAACTGCAATATATACTCTTAATACGGATGCGTCACTACCTGGAACAACAGCTGTAAATTTAACTCTTGATTGGTGGCCAAGTGCTGATAATAATATGAATGCAATAGAAAACGGTCAATCTTATCATACAGCAGATATAACAGTAAGTGCACCAGGTAAAGGAACAGTTACTTTACCAAATGAATCTGAAAATTTATATGCTCAAGAAAGTTGGAATCCTGCAGGGTATTCATGGAATAATTTATTAACAAATTGTACAAGCTCTAATTTTCCAATAACTATATCGATAACAGCATCAGCACAAATAATGAATCATCCTACTTCAGGGGACATGGTTACTACAGTTGCTTCTTTTAAAAACTTAAAATTATCTAAATCATTAGGTTCACCTTTAACTATATCATATAATACAAGATTAGGAGCTATTCAAGCTGATGATATAATAGCAGGTGATATTCCACCACAATAAAATAAAATAAAATTATGATAACCAAAATAGATATAAATAAAATATGGAAATTTTTAAAAAGTAAAATATTTACAATATTATTAATTGTTGTATTAATAGGTTATGCTGGATTTCAATATAATACTATTCAAAATCTAAAAAGAGATAAAGCGATAAAGGAACAAAATATCATAGCTCTTAATGATTCTTTAAAATATGAACGTACTAAAAATGGTGAACTTATTGTTTCTATAGCTGGATATATTTCTACAGAAAAAGAATTAAAAAGTATAAATAAAGATTTATGGGAACGAGTAAAAGGTCAATCTGGTGATATTATATCTCTTAATCATGTAATAATTCAACTTCGTCAAGATTCTATTCAATTACAAAAATGGTTAAAAGAAAAAGATAAAATAATAGGTGAATTAACAACAATAGATTCTAATACATATGCAGCACCTTGGGTATTACCTTATGTATATGATTCTACAAATTTTGATATAATTTCAGGACGAACTTATATAAAAGTTCTTAGTAAAAATCCATTAAAATTAATTCATTCTAATACAGAAATAATAGAAAGATTAACCCAAATAGATTTAACATGGGGACAAAAAGTAGAAGATAAACAATTAAGAGTATTTGTACAAAGTGCATATCCAGGATTTACTGTAGCGGCAATGGAAGGTGTCTTAATTGATCCAAACTCAAATCCTTTAATTAAAAAACTTATAAAGGAAAAACATTGGTTTACAGGATTAGGAATAGGAGTGGGTATTTCTGCTGGATTTAATATAACATCTGGAACTTATGGATTAGTTATTGGACCATCTTTTATTTATAATATATATAAGTGGTAAATAATAAAAAATAAATATATAATGGCAACAAATATATCAAAATATGTACAATTAAATGATTATATTCTTCTTGAATATGAATTTAATAGAGATGGTGAAACTGATCCTATTATTAATAATACATTTGTAAGAACTACAGATAAAGGTACAAAATATTTTTATGAAGATGATCTTGCATTAGGATCAACTAATAATATTTTACCATTAAATTCTGTTCCTACAAATATTCAAAGAACATCTTGGTTTTTAGATTCTAGTAATTACTCAAGTACATATAATAATTATTGGGTAAATCCAAGTGCATCTGAAAATTTATATCCTATTATGTCTACATATGTAAGGGATACTATTAAATTACACATAGTTTCAGGATATAATTTTGATGATAATGGAGGATTTTTATTACAAATAAGGGCAGATTCATCTATAAACGGAATGATAGATTTAGCTAATTTTACATATGCTAAACAATCACAAATTTTATCAGGAGGTGTTATAAAATTTGCAACAAATACCTTATTTTTAGGAAATAGATTTTATGACAAATACATAGAATTTAAAGTTCCTTCTGTGCAATCTTTAGGTTCAAATTCTCCTACTACATTATTAGGTGATATAATGAAAGTAAATTATGGTTCAGATGTATTTATTACATATAGTACAATATTTGATATTATAAATAAAGAATATATTCTTGATGAACAAATTAAAGTTCAATTACCTGTAACAAGTATAGCTGATAATTTTAATTGTTATATAGCAGAATCTACATCAGGAGATTTTATTGAATTTTATGGATTATGGAATGGATATATTATAGGTGAATATATAGGAGATATTGAATCTGGAAGAATTAAATTATATACATCAAATAATCCGAATGATAATTATGAAGATTTTTCATCATCATATGGTTCTACAGCAAAAAAATGGGTTATTATACATGAAATTTCAGTATTTGAACATATACCAGGAGGTACCTCATTATTAACACAAAAATATTCATTTACACAAGATGATGGATTTACAACTCCTAATTATTTTAGACCTATTTTATCTAATTCTGATATAGCTTCATCATATTCAATTCAATATACTTGTAGATTAATGAATAGAATGGATGGTACACAAATTATTCGTAAAGCATCATTTTCATCAACTGATCCTAAAAAATATGGTAATTGGTTAACAAGATTAAATATAGAAAATTTAATTCCATATAAAGTATTTAATAGAATAGAAGCTGAAAATGTTAATACTAAAATAGGCAATGGTGTAGAAAAAGCTAAATATATTAAAGTTTTTTATGATACAACAACGGTTACTTTAAATTATCTAAATGAAGCATATCCTCAAGGTATAGGTCCTTTGTTTTTAAAATCATATGATTCAACTTATAAATTTAAATTTGAAAAAATTGATGTAAATAATAATAAATCTAATGTTGATTTATCAGGCGCTTATAATTATGCATTACTATTTAAACTTGATAATAATTCAAAAATAGAAGTAGGACCTACATATTCAACAAATATGAATACTACTATTGGTGAAATTGAATTTAAATTATCTGAAGATCAATTAGATATATTAAAAAAACAAAATAATAATAATTATTCTATAATTGTTAAAAATCCTAATGGTACACAATATTCTTTTTATGAGGGTAAATATTATGATATTAAAAATGAAAAAGAAGTAATATCAAATTATACTTCTATGTTTAATGTAAGTAATCTTCAAGCAAGAATAGCAGAATTAGAAATTTTAAATAATAAACTTATATCGGATAGTGATATAACATTATAAAGAATAGATAAATAACATAATATATTATAAATGAGTATACTTAATTCAAAGCTTAATCAATATTTCATATGGTTTCCACAAGATTTCTTTTATCCAGAAATAAGGGAAAGATGGACTCCTATAGTCAAAAAACTTAAATTACCATATCAATCTTTAGAAGATTATGTTAATGCTACTGTACAAAGTATAACATTTCCTGAAGTACAATTAACTCCTGTATCTCAAGGACAATCACAATTT
>Ga0172381_10004490_pt1 | contig 14432 bp, 34 predicted proteins | sample Leawel6488metaG_FD_119754 | JGI IMG/M metagenome (GOLD analysis project Ga0172381, IMG submission 119754) | Leachate microbial communities from a municipal landfill in Southern Ontario, Canada - Leachate well 64-88 metaG | ecosystem: Engineered > Solid waste > Landfill > Unclassified | place... | reverse complement strand
CGTTTTCATACTCAGCATATAGGCCGTATGTAACTTTCCTATCAGCCCTTTTATGACATAATGCACAAATCATTATTTAATACCGCGTTCCTGCCCATTGTCGCATGATTTTACCTGCCTCTTCGGCTAAATCATTATCTTGAATCAATGGAACCGTCCTTTCATCATAAAAAGAAGCATCGTCGAAACCAATTGCTTCTGCATCATAGCGTGTCGCTGCATAATAGACGGCGTGAATTCGGGACCATTCAATAGCACCAAGACACATCGGGCAAGGCTCACAACTTGAATAAAGTGTCCAACCACTTAAATCGTGGCTTCCAATAGCCTTGCAAGCCGCCCGAATGGCTACAATTTCTGCATGCGCGGTTGGATCATGTGAGGCAATTACTTCGTTTTGGCCCTCAACAATCACACCATCTTTATTAACTAAACAGGCGCCAAATGGACCACCTTTACTGTGGGCAGCCAAGTCTAGTGCGTGTCTCAAATAGTCCATATAAATTGTCCTATCGAGTTTCCCCTACCAATTCCAATAAACGTCGGCGAGTTGATTCCCACGGTTCTGGTGAACTTCCTTGTCCATCGTCAGCACCATCAAGAATCTGATTAATTCTTCGACAAACTATATTAATCGCATCAGTAAGACCACGCTTATATTCATCCATCTTAATTGACCTAACAACGATGTGTTTCTAAAGGTACAATATCTAATGGGCCGGATTTTCCCAACCAATTAGCTAAATTATCCAGAGGTTGTCCAATAAAAGATTGCACATCAGGTGCGGCATCCATAATAATTCCATTTTTAGTCCTTGCCCAAGTAGTCATGTTATCATTCGATAACATCCACTTACTGATATGATCAGTCATAAAATGCCTATATGAAAGGTGCATTATTCAACAACTCTGCCCATCGGGGTAATAATATAATAACGGATACTAGAATCAGCATTTTTGCGAACGTATGTACGCGCAGACCTTAAAGTAAAATGATGATCAAGTATACGTGCGCTTTCATCTTGTAATTCGTATGCAATACGATACCCTTCAAACTTTGCGGGTACGCGACCTGTCCCTTCACAACAGTCACATGCAACCATCCAATAGAGCATACTATCCTCGTCTTCGTCTGTCATCAATTGCAAGTTTAGCTGTTGCAATTTGATCTTGGGTTCTAAGATTTTTTATTCTTACATTATCTAACCCACCTTTATCGGCAGCGATATCTGGTAAAGCATTCAAAAGTGGGCGTATAGACTTAAAATTACAATAGATGCGATAAGGCAACCATTTTTCTACAGTTTTAACTTCTAATAGTAATCGTGGTGTTTTAAACATTCGGAGCAATCCAAAGTGACGCACCTTGTTGAATTAGCACGTCCGCCTCTTCGCGCGCAATGCGCGGGATTCTAACTTCATGGTCGGGGTAAAACTGTTGTAGTTTATTTACGAGTTCTAGGTGTTGTCGAAACCCTCCTTCAAGAAGAAACCCAGTGGGTTCCCAACCATTTAAGGTTCTAATTTCAAGTTGATAAAATTGTCTTTTCATATTAAACTGCATCACTAGGACTCGAACCTAGAACCCTTACCTTAACAGGGTACCGCTCTACCATTGAGCTATGATGCATTAAGTGGGTCAGGTAGGGGTTGAACCTACAACACCCAAGGGTGGGGTGATTTACAGTCACTTGGACTCGCCAATGTCCAGCCGACCCGTTGGCGGGTATCCTGACATACTAACAGCCGCCTCTGCCAGCATCAATTGACTCAGCAATTATCTCCAAATTGCTATACAGGTTGTAAAGAGTAGTAGGCGATTGCTATGCCTACCAGAATCCCAGCGCAAAATCCTAGAAAAATTGCAATCTGATCTAATCCTCTATCCTTCTGTGCATCATGCATCGATAGGTTAGTAAGCCCGCTATTTGAGACAAGCCTACTTATTTTGACAGGATTCTTCACAGGGACGATACCTAGAGCATCTTGCCACTCTTGAGGTATATCCTTAGCTTCTACTTCTTCTATCAGCAATCTTGGGATAAATGCTTGGTCGGTAATCGAGCTAGAATCCCAATCCAAAGCCGGGCCGCGCCCGAAAACCACAGTGTCGCCAACAGACCTGTCTTTGGCCCGCAAAACGACTCCGCTGTCTGTTGCAACATATCCTTTTTCCGTTCTATAGTATCGAAGTGTCATAGACTACAAAATAATTCGCGTTGACGTGGTGCTGGATCTTGACTAATTACATTGATACCCCAAATAGTCTTAATAGATTCCAAGACGGCTTCCAGCCCCTTAGATTCAACCATTTTAATCAATCTATCAACAAGAAATGATCGCACACTTGCCGTGAAAATTGTTTTATTGACAATAGGCAAACCAGGACCGCCCCTAAAACGGATTAGAACCTTTTCAACAGGCAGATCTGACCATCCTGGTTCATCACATACACGTTTGATGGTGGTTATACCCTTATGACCCACTAGGGTTATCTTATCCGTTAGACATTCCAAATCTGCCAGTAATAGGTATGCATCATCCATTGTTTTACCAGTAGATAATGCCTCAAATGCGGTAATTAGATTCTGTGTCTGTCCCATATTAGAAGTATACATCAGATTTTTCAAATGTCAAGCCTCACACTCAATATTGGCCATTATTTTAAGCAGGGCTTCTCCTGATGCAATTTGATTACGGGCTTTTGTAGTAAGTTTATCGTGTTCTTTACTGGGAATTGATTTTACTTCTACAACCGTTACAATTGGATTATTGTACTGGCTGGCCACTTCCTGTGCAAGATCATCTAAATCCCAAGCCAATAAACTTGGATAATATTCAATAGTTTTTCTTTGGTGACTTGGACCGTGATGAATCGTTGCTTTATAACAATAAGTTTGCATATTAATTTCCTGTAAATCAGCCAACACTGGTACTACATTATTTGCATCTAGCAAGACTAACTCCTGGAAAGATTTTATTAGGTGCTATACCATTTGCGTCTTCAACAAACACCCGTCGATTAAAACACCCTGCAAATCCATTATTAGGCGAATCAGAAACTAAGGTTGTGTAACCAATAATTTTTCCACGGTGTGGTGGTCTGCGGGTTCTACCACTTGCAACAACATTCTTTTCAACTACACTAGAAACTTCTTTTAACCAAACTATTTTATCCTCATATTCTAGTCCAACTTGAATTGGCTTAAAAGCGTCTCGCATTTTATTTTCCAATTATTGTATATGGATTACTAAGTGCTTGTTGTTTTAACTTGGGTTCAATATTCAAATTTTCAATAAATAATCGGACCCGCGTACAACAACTTCCATGCACACCTAAAGTATCAGAACCAAATAAAACCCCCACTAATTCTCGCCTTGCACTGAGAATAGGCCCGCCCGAATCACCCTGTCGTACTGATATGTTAAGTGCTAACCAGTCATCGGGCAAATTTCTACCTGGATTAAAATATTGCATAACTTTGCCAGAAACTTCTTTATAGGAGCCAGAACCATATCCACAGGCTGTTAGCACCTCACCGATAGGTGGTCGTCTATTGCTAAGAGAAATACTTGGTAACTTTGCTTGTGTAGTCAAGGCAGCTAGATCCCAAGTGCTATCGATGCCAATTAATTTAGCAACCTTTCCATTAATCTTAAAGCCATGGCCATCCTGAATGACATGATTAGCCGTTAATATCAAGGATTCTTTGGTACTTGCAACACATGTACCTGTGCCCCAAGAAGTTACACCACCCCGGTCTGCCGACTCCATACGAACTATAGCCGTCGGAACTTTATTTGGACATGGTCCAGGACATTGAGATAATAGAAGCAACACTAAGGGCAAAACAATCATTTTTTAATCCGATTAAGAACAAGTTGGAGTGTAAAAATAGTGGCCTCAAGATAGCCAGCAATTTCATCCCAATCTAAAGCTTCAACACTTCCATTCAGTCCGGTTTTGGTTTCTAAATTAACGGGTCCAGGTGATCCAGGTGTATCGTGTAACCCCGTTGGACCTCTACTATCTTCTGGGAAAGATTTGTTTATTTTCATGCTTCTACACCTACAATATAAAGTGTTAAACGCATACCACTATCATCACAGGTTAATTTTGAATTCACTTTTGCTTTTTTCCAACTTGTCTTTATTTGGAAATCATTAGCAAAGTATTGTATCATATTTAAAACACCTCGTATTTCATGTACGCTTGGTAATGTGTCCGACCACTTGCGAATCTTTTTCTGGTCATAATGGTATGTACACTGATAAAGAGGAGTATCCACATACCAGGTCTCTATATCTTTTGTATTAAAATTCTCGACTTTAGTTTTGATATCCTTGGCTTCAAGTTCATCAACTAAAATAGCTAAGAAAATCCGTTCCAAAATAACATTCATTTACAGTACCCTTTATCATAGGCACTAATTGCCGAAACAGCTAAGGCTGCTACTTTAATCATGTTAGCTCTAAATTCACAACCCTCCCGCTCATTGCGAGCAACTTTTGCTGATGCCCGGCCTGCATACGCTGAAATATAGGCGACCCAATCATTTTGAGTATTAGTCTTATCAAATTCCTCGGTATCGCCACCAAATTTTTTAGTTTTCTGATACCTTAATTCTTCATCCAGATCCATTAAAATACTGGTTGGTATTGTCGTGCTACTATTTTCTGGACGAGGTTCACCTGAAGTTATATAAATCTTTACCATACCATACGTACTATCGGTTGGTAATTCTGATGTAATCTTAACATTTTTCCAGCCAATTTTATGTAAATGAGGGATAAGCGCCCTCATCAATAACATAACATGTTCTAGGTAATCATTTAAATTCCTATCTTTAAAGCACATACCCTCACCTGATGTTCTGCATCTTGTTGCTATTGATATATGGCAGGTATCAAGTTCTTTTGGAATAAAAGTTTCAATAGAACATTTAATATGTTCGGATGCTAATAAACTAACACAATACCCTAAGGCACAAGTAGCATACTTATTCATTTTAGACCTTTGCTTTGCAACGAATTAAAATTTCATCAAATGTAAAACAATGTTTCATTTTCATATCGGCAACAGAATTAACCGTTCGCCATAGAATCTTTACATACTCGCTGCGATTTGAAAACCATTCACAATCATCTGCGGGTATTTTCCCCTGCCAAATAATAAGCCATTTTATAACCACATAACTGGCTAGAATCCAATACAGTGGTTTCCAACGCAACCAGCGACATGCCCTAACCAAACGGGACTGATACTGGTAACGGTCATCAAGATTCATCGTCGTCATTTTTAATAGTTAATATTTCAGGTATAAAGGCACTATAATGTATCTTGCCTTTTCTATCAAACCAACCACATACACACTCACTTGAAGTAGTAAAACGCGTAAGCGTCATAAGTGGTCCACCCGATTTTAATCGAACAATATCTCCTGGTTTCATAATCAATCAACGTCCCAAGGATCAAGTTTCTTATCAACAGATTCCGGGTCTCGTTTTGCTTTACGCCTATTACGTCGGCGTACAAATTTCTTATACCATTTTTTCAAACCCGGTGCATCCAACCATCGCATTGTTCTCTGCCAGCCCGTTGTTTTTGTCTTCGACATATTTAATCTCCATAATATTAATCGGCTACAATAATACAAGCGTACCAAATTCCATTATCCCCCAACGCCATATCGGCCCCGTAGTATTTATGCTTTTTGCTTGCTACAGACCAATGACCAGGGGACTGTCTCCAGCAAGTGTACATTTCGGTGCCCAATGCCACTTTGGTATCGTTACGTTGATGTTCCCATGATTCGGCTGCAATTTCAGCATATATATAACTGCCTAATGTCTGACGTAATTCATCAACTCGTGAACCAAATAACTGGTGACCCTGTTGCTGGTGACTAGCTTGATACTTGGCATGCCGTGTTGCCATTTCCATAAGAAGCGTGTTTATTTCCGACTCACAAACATGCACACCAGGAAAGGTTGTCCCAGCTTCAATTAGACCATTCTGCGTCTCGGTTAAACCTGTGATAAGTGATTGTATAAGACCAACCATATCATAATCAGGAACAGTCGTGGTGGTCTGACATGTACATACCGGTTTAACCCAACGTGATGCTTTAAAAACTCGTCCACACTTGGGGCAAGTGTATTCTCGATTGAAAAAATTAACCATTCTTTTTTAAACCCTCCAGCGCCAGGTTAAAAATTGTCCGTGTTTGAATATTTGCAATATATATACCCCAATTAAAACTATCCTTAGCTAAACCAAAAACTATGCCAAGCAACATAAAAGGGACCACAATCAAACATGTAAAAATACCTGCTATAAATTTCAACATATTTCACCACATTTCTTCATTAAATGACAAGCCCCGTGCAGAGAATCGACGAAACTGCTGCTCCCATTGCCGGAACCGAGCATGTTCCAAGTGTGTTGAGGCGCTCCACCCTACTGGTATCCCCATCAATTCCTCGACAAATTCTGGGTGCGGCAGTCCACCTAGTTGCTCGGCAAGCGACCTCCAAGCGGGAATTAATTTCATCGTCATAGTCTTCAAGCGATTTCGATTCGGAATCAACCATTTCCCCACAGACATAGATTTGAGTCCGTTTATAGTCAGCCCCCAAATCATTCGCCCGCATTTGGAAGATTGCAGTTCGGTAGCCAAGAATCTCAAACCCGTTGGCAAGATAATCTGCACTGTCTGTAAGTTGGTCTTTTGTGTCGTGAGCAAGTTGCCACAGGATGTAACTTGGTTCAATTTCTTGGACGATTCCGATAAGTTTGTTTGCAGTTGCTCTAGCACACTCTTTTTCTGTGGCATCCTTAACCGGTGCGATGCCTGCAATACAATCCACGCATCCACACCAGGGTCGTCCGTCAAAATTTGAGAAATCGTCCCAGATTGGAGCATCTTGGAGCGTTTCTTCTGTAATTCTTCGGGTGAGTAATCGTATATTTGCGGGATTCGTTTCCACATAGCAAACAGGCGTCCAAAATTGTAGGCGTTGTAAAGCTAAATCTAGACTCCCAACACCACTGTTAAGAGATAAATAACGAAACATTAAATCAACTCCGTGCCCTCTATTGGGGGAGGAACATCCAACGGGAATTTTTGCTTGGTGATTTTACGCAACTTCTTGTTGAGTTTTTTTAACTTGCGGTCATTACGTTCTCGGTAATCCCGCTTACAACCATAATCATTGTTTCTACGAAATGTTCTTCCCATGATTCACTCTTTATAGTGCAACTTTCGTGCCATAATCTTGTATTTTTCGATCCTCTGTTGCTTGATGATGCATAATGGCATCCACAGCCATTGTTAAAAGTGATCCATTCGCCCAAATATATTGTCCAGGTGGACCACCACAAAATTGAAGTGGCCCAACATTCCTTGCCTTATCGGAACCATTTATACCACAAAGAAACACCCTAACCGACATTGTAGTGTTACAAGATCGATTAACATCATACACAATTACTTGTTCGTGATCACGATCAAATTGCTTTAATATTTGAACAGCTTGATTTGCAGTTAAATCCCCATAAAACCATAAATAATACTCGATAGACTTCATACAGGAACCTTCAATGCATCATGAACTTTCTTCAAGTCATTTTTTGAATACGCATACAAAAAATGATCCAAAAGCATAGTTAAGAGTGTACCTTCCCACCAACGTCCCGTCGGTGGTCCACCATAAAATTGTAAACTACATTCTGAAGCTTTGGTTTCCTTTACAACATCATAGAGGTCTACTAGAGCAAACGATTGACCATCAACCACTACTCTTGCTTGACTTGCTTCAAAGGTCCAACACAAAAGATTCAGAGCATCAATATAGCTGATATTCCCGAATCGATTATTTAATTGTTTGAAGTTTATTTTCATGGTCGATTTGTGCGCCGCAAACAAGATCCGCATAATTACCACCTACAGCCCAATTGAATAATATCACATCAAAGAGATATGTCAAGAGTGAACCCCTCAAAAATCTCCTACCTGCAGGTGGTCCTCCCCAGAACTCAATAGGGCCTATATCTGAAGCCAACATGGAATCCAAATAAGTTGCCGTCAAAAACGTTCTCAACTCAGCTCTATTTTTTGTCTGAAGAAAACTTATTACAGATCTACCTAAACCAAATTCTTGGCAAAGTAGTTCAATTGCTTCATAAGCTGTTGTCTGCGACAAATTTTCTAAAAGATACTTATCCGGTGCCATACTACGAGTATACCATATTCTGATTAGTTGTCAAGTATGTTGCCAAAATTATTTAAAGAATAGGATTTAGTCAAAATTCTATCAATAAGCATCGTGAGCAATGTACCTGTGTAGATAGTATGTTTTGTTGGAGGCCCACCATAAAATAGGCAGGGGATTTGTTTAGCACAAGTCGTACCAAAGATCTCGTAATTTAACTCCCACACTTTACAAGTTTCGCCATTTTTTACAGTCGGGATATTAAGAGCATCATTGTGTGCATTTAATTTGACCATTTTCTGCACAAACTGTATAACCGTTATATCCGACAAAGAATCCAGTAAACTGGTTAAAAGGGTGGGCATTGGTGTTGTAACCTCTTGATACGTAGAAGTTTGCGTGTAGATTCAAAACCCTCCATTTGAATTTTTACTGCAATGCAGTCAACAAGAAAACTGTAGAGTGATCCTTTAAACCAACTACCGTGTCCTACAGGGCCACCATAAAAATTAACACGTACACGGTCGGCTGCCATACCACCTGCTGTACCTGCATAAATTTGCCTTACTGTGGTACTTACGTCTAAGTCTCCTAAAAGAATATCAGCATCTTGTTGCCCCAATGCATAAGCTATAGTATAGGCACATTCAATATCAATTGGTTTGAAGTGCCCTAGTAACGATTCTGCTTGTCTTAAAGGACTATTTTTCATACATTTAAATCAAAAAAGCGACCAAGCAAACCCCAATTACCAGCGTCAGCACTATTTAGAATGCGGTCTACTAAAAATGTTAGTAAACTACCCTCATACCAATCTTTTTTTCCAGGTGGTCCGCCCCAAAAAGATAAAGGAGCAACTGTACTGGCCGGAACTGCTTGTAAGGCTGGTAAATCTTTCAAAATTTTAGTTGGAGTGGTACTAACTCCATTCATTTCCAATTCATCTTCACTGGCTCCAAAACTATAGTTTAGATAATTAACTGTACGTGCCGCAGTTAAACCTTTTAACTTTGAGGTTAATTCTTTGGGCAGGCCGTTTGTTTTATTTAAGATTCGTACAACCATGTCAATTAATTTGTCTTCTGAATCCCTACAATCTTGCAAACCTCCTCCATCGTATGGGTTTGCAAATAATCGTAAATTCGATCTACTAATAGTGTATATAGAGTTCCGTCGTAGTATTGGAGTTTGTTCGGTGGGCCTCCCCAAAAGGTCATTAAGGGGGTTTGTACTGCCATCTGCCAGGAGATTTCGTCCGACGTTATAAAGTCCTTCACAAAGACTAGCATCCCACGTAGATAAACAAACACATTGGCATGACCCAGTGCCACCAATAAATCGTAAGCCCGAGGGACTGAAAGACCCTTCAGAGTTGTTTCCATTTCTGGTGAAAGTTGGATCATACAACATAACTATACACTATTCTACCGGCTTGTCAAGTGATAAGGTCTTTAAATCCTCAATCATTGTAACCCTTAGTGAATTTTGTTCGGGAGTAATCGGTCTCCACTCTGCAGAGGGGTCATTATGTAATTTAAACATATTTACATCCATCCACTTGTTACAAAATTCAGATAATTTTGTTGGATGAATATACATACTGTCATCCACCCATCTATCGATATTTACCAATTCACAATGCCGGAGAAACTTTATTCGATCTTGAAATATCCATTGACGGTAGGTTTCTTCATTGGTATTTTGAATTGCATTGGAGATTAGATCAGCAACCCTGTGTGCAATTTCAACTCGAAGAGGTTCTGCTACCAGACCCCGTAATTCTTTAACAAAGTCCATTAAAGTGTTTATAGTGAACATTCAACAGCCCTCGGGTATTTTATGTCGGCCTTGGCTGTTTCTGACCAACCATATTGGTCATATACGCCAGTTGTACTGGTATCAACATTAAGTGTGGTAGCAAATTGTTTCATGGTTTCCAAAATAGAAAGCGGCCAATGTCGTTTAGTAGGTAAACCTACCCGTTCACAGAATTCAATTAGGCCACATGGTTGTGGATTCTTTCGGCAACGGTGAAAAATTTGTATAGCAGATCGCCGTTCTTCCAACATCAATAAATACGATTTGTGTGAAGAATTTAATTCAGGCCAAAAAACCCAAGATGGTTTTTTGTGTGGTAATTTATCATGCTTGTCCTTAAAAAATGACAATGTTTTATCTGTAAAACCTCGCTGTATACATTCAACAGCAATCGCCAAACCGTATCTAATTAAAGATTGTTCATAACCTCTCCACATTTCTGCGGCTGCTATACGGTGCCGATAAGATCGTTGTGCCAAATATTTTAAAACCCGTAAAACATTTACACGCATGCATTTTAATTCTCGATCTGCAAAACATTTAGCACAGGCATGGTAGTTACTGAAAGGCATTAAAAGCAGGTAAAATTTTCTAGTGCCTTGCGACGGGATGGCCAACGTTGCTCCAGGAATATTTAATTGCCTAAAGGCACGATAAAAATCATAATTAATATCCGCGATTGGTTCCACCGTGGTGTTATACGTCCAGGCACCCATTCGTATAAATTGTTGACCCAAGTCCCCATATCGTAGACATGGATTTTCATGATGCCGAATACCTTGAAAATTTGGTACAGGATTCAATAACGGGGCTCCACGTAGTTCAATCTCACTTATATTTGGTTGATTCGATAAAGCATTCCAAAAACCAGTCCAAGCGTCAGGCATAGTAGAACTCCGTACACAATTTAAATAAAATGAATGAAAATTACTATTTGAAATATTATTTTCGATAGCAATTTGTTTAATCTCTTCTAATTCTGCGTCTAAATACCTATTTATATGGTGATCAATTGTTTGTTGATCTAAATGTAGGCCCGTATATGTAACATCCCTCGCTATCCCATGCTCAATATCCTTAACATAAATATGTGTTCCATCATATTGAATATCAAAATCTCTAACAACTCCAGTATCTTCAATTAGATCTAGAGGTGCTCTTCGACTATACGGATTCCGCAAAATGGCATTAACATGGTACCGGCGCGTGCATGGGGGCATCTAAATTTACCTTACAAAATAAAGGATACAAGTTATCTCGCGGATACGACCGCATTTCATTATGCTCATGTCCAAATCGTTCACGCCAAATCAGTTTAAATTCTTTTCTATTTCGACTATTTAAAACTTCAATAGTAGTAATTCCTTCGTCATCTGTATTCTCGGTTTCAATAAAAACCTCACCATCAATCATTTCCATAACGGAAAAGGTTTTAGTAGGCGTCAACAGTTTGACTTTGAATTTTTTAATACAGTGAGGATATTTCTGAACATATTCCTGTAACCGCATTATATATCCGTCCGCCCAGGTCTGAGGAACCTGTGTTCACGTTGTCGTCGTGCTACGCAATCAGGACACGGACACCCAGGAAGTGGGTCTGCATCATCGATAAACGATGGATTACAATCAGGTTCGAGATCAAATGTTACCTGCATATTATACGGATCTTCAATTACAGGTAAATCTGTTTTAGGGCATCCAATAATTTTGTACCATGTTGTTCTAATAGAGTAACAACCCAACGTTCATTGGCGGTATGAGTCTGGCCACAGCCACATAGACCTGATAGAACCGTACAGTTTAGATGCTGTCGTGGCAGAGACCAATATCGAGGAATAGGAATAGTACCGTCTTCCTCGGGAGCCAGGGTAAGTTGTTCGATATTGGCATCGTGTTCAGAAAGAAGCCGTCGCACCCAGTCATCTTGCTCCTGGTGGACTCCTCCGCAGGCGCACGGGCCTACAAGCATGTCGCATTTGGTACGAAATCGGGCGGTACCGTCAATAATTCGCTTATTGAAGTCCTTTGGATATTTGACAAAACCGCTAGCAACCCGTCGTGAAATCGTTTTCATACTACAACTATAGCATGAAAAAACCTGTTGTCAAGTAAAAATTTAAGAATTAATCACCCCTCTAATAGAGGGATATGTCTATATGATCTCTAACGATTATATGGGCCTGATCATAATTCCAACCAAGTATAAGAAGGGCTGCCATACGTTTTGCATCACGAATCAACTCCCATTCGCCCAGATCCCATATTTTATCTTTTAGAATTAGTTGCCAAGAAGTCTTACTATTAGGGGTATCTAAATCAACTCGAATAGATTCATGAGCAATTAGACTGGCTCTTGCTTCCACTATAATATCATCAGGAGTTATCATGATTTATTTGGTTCAAATGGTAATTGTTTGCAATTAAATCCTGAAGCGCCTTTATGTCCACCACCACCATAGATTTTAGCTATAGTAGATACATCAATAGTCTCAGAATACAACGAGACTGTAAAAACCCTACCATCATAAATATATGCAATGCAAATGGGGTATTCTGTGAATTTATCACCAAATGCCTGAGAACCAAAACGAGATACATTTAGAGCATAAGCAGGGTAGCCACCAATAGAGGTTTCATAACCGTAAGATTTACAAAGTTCAGTACAATAATTGTCACGATACCGAATGGCTGCTCTTCCACGGTCCATTACATAATAAAATGTTACGTCCGTTAGTTCAGTTAGTAATTGGTACCAAATACTATTGTCACCTTGTGATTGATCTTCTAATTTTAACCCTTCATAGAATGGCAAACATAAATCTTTCTCCTGCATCCTCCAGGCATCATAATCACCTAGCGTACGAATCCAATTAGGTATGTTTGCATTAGGGAAGAAAAACTTCCAAGTACATTCACAACCGGCTAATCCCTTATTGTTAAAGTCTCTATACCCAGGTACCTCATATCCATAATCCTTAGCCGTTATATGATGATCACACCAAATTACACCAATATTGGTGGCTGCTTGTATGGCTGCCATATCTTCAGGTTTAAACGAGAAATCTACAATTACGACGGTATCCTCAGGTTTGACTAATTCGACTGGAACCCGATTCTTGTAATCCATTTCAACAAAACGTACAGGCGATGTTTTTGATTCAACTAATGCCTGTTTATTACCGTTCATAACCTCAAGATCAAACCACCATTTAGCAATGGCTGCCGAACATCGTCCGTCGGCGTCATTGTGATGAAAAATAATCATAATTTACCTACCGCCTCTCTATAAAGTCTAGCATAATCAAAGAATTGCCATCGACCCAATGTATCAATTTTTTCAGGCGAATGTGCAATGTGACGTACATAACTAAATAATTTTTCCCAATTATCAAAAATTAATTCTGGTGGTAATTCGCCACGAATCCAATCAGGTACGGCTCGTTGTCCTTGTTCCATGTGAAACAATATAGGTGCTTTACGTCGATTTAAAGTCGTTAATTCTTCATGAGAACCTGTCGAATAACAATTAATATCCAAGTGTAAAATAGCCCAGTCACAAAGATCACACATTCTTAAATCAATACAACGAATAACTCGCATGTCTTGTGCCAATGTTAGCCAGTCTTCATTCAGTTTTAACTGTTGTCGTCTCGCATGGTCTTCAAGATCCGGGCATTCATATCCTGGAAACATAGGTTTGTGGCATGGATCAAAGAAAAAGAGATTTAAATCATCCAATTCTTTTTGAACTTTAATTCTCCATCCAACACCAAAGTCCGGTGCAAAATCAATTGGACCTGCTAAGTAGACTCGATTGTAAAAAAGCCTATTCATACAAAGGTTCTCCACGTGTCTGTCAGAGAAGTAATTTTATGGCAATCAACAGGAATGGTTAAAGTCTGCATATTGTAACCAACACGACTAACTCGTGGTACGCATAACATATTTACCGAAATTGTGCCGCCATAAATATTTTCTGCAACACTATGGAAATTAAAACGGTTGTAATAATATGGCATGTGATAAAATAATTCGTAATCCAATTCCCACATCTGTTGAATTAGTGTGGGTGCTTTATCTTCACGATCATTTTCCATATACAGAATCGGTTTAAAACGCTCAATAAGACCTGATGCCCCTGCAACAATGTCCCCTTCCATTCCTTCAGCATCAATCTTAGCAAAGTGGCAAGAATTAAGATTTAAAGAGTCCAAGGTAATTACCGGAACAGTCTCGCCTGAAACTCCACCTAACTCAACTGCGCCAAAATTGTTATACCGTGTATAATCTACAGGCGGTACTTTAATTTTTCCTGATTCTTTGCCGACTGCGACTTGGTATGTAAAAACATTTTGTAATGAATTCAAAGCAACGTTAGCACAAACAATTTGATGTAAAAT
>Ga0172381_10004488_pt1 | contig 14436 bp, 15 predicted proteins | sample Leawel6488metaG_FD_119754 | JGI IMG/M metagenome (GOLD analysis project Ga0172381, IMG submission 119754) | Leachate microbial communities from a municipal landfill in Southern Ontario, Canada - Leachate well 64-88 metaG | ecosystem: Engineered > Solid waste > Landfill > Unclassified | place... | reverse complement strand
GGCTCTTATTTACCAGAAAATATATCATTTGTGAGTATTTCTCCAAACTCTTCAAAACTTTTTTATCTTTTCCCCATAGGAGAAGAAATAATAGGGACAACAGCGGGGATGGATGGCGAAAACAAAATCCAAGTTTTTGATTCTGCTTTTACAGAATGGATACCAGACTGGGCAAATGATAGAATGATTTCTCTCACCACCAAACCATCTGCAGGTGTTTTGGGATACATGTATGCTGTTGATCCTTTAACAAAAGAATTCACAAAAATACTTGGGGATGTTAATGGACTTACTACCCTTACAAGTCCTAGTGGAAAATTAATACTGTATTCTGACAATAATCTATCATTAAATATCTTTAATAGGACTACAAGGGAAACAAAAGGAATGGCTGTTAGAACTCTTCCAGAAAAGTGTGTTTGGTCTAACACTGCAGACATCATATATTGTGCAGTTCCTAAGTTTGTAGGTAGTTCTTTCTTCCCTGATACATGGTATCAAGGAGAAACATCCTTTTCTGATGAAATATGGAAAATAGATGCAGTAAACGGTAATTCTACACAATTAGCAGACCCTTCTACCATAGGAACAATGGAAGAAATAGATGCGGTTAATTTACAAATTGATGATACTGAAAAATATATCTTTTTCGTAAATAAAAAAGACTCTTACCTTTGGATGTTAGAACTATAAATCTCCAATATATTTAATTATTACTCTACGAGACTTTCCTTCTCCTTCTGACTCTGTTTTTAGATCTTGTGCATCTGAAAGAAATTCGTGAATAATCCTTCTCTCAAATGCTGGCATAGGATCAACCTCTATGTTTGATTTAAAATATCTTGCTCTTTCAGCCATCATATGAGCAACAGAACGAACACTATCAATTCTCTTTTTTTGAAAACCATTTATATCAATAATTACTCCTTGGGTTTCTTCTTTGTCCCCAGCCTTTTTTTCTATAATTTTTCTTATTATATGATTTACCGCAAAAACTCCTTCTCCGTTTCTATCTAAAAATAGATATGGGTCATTGATTTCTACAGAGCACCATACTGTATTTAAATCCTTGTCATCTGTGGAAATTTCTTTTATAGGGTGCTGTGTTTTTTCTATAAACTCTTTTATTAAAATACTTAATTCTTCTTTATTCATACTCTATTTTGTGTCTTTTTTTCTTCTTGCATATATTTGCTGACCTATAGTAAAGATATTACTCGTAATCCAATATAATGCAACCGCTCCAGAAATTCTATATGCGATAAAAACAACAATAAGAGGAAATACATACTTCATTTGCGTACTCATGCTCTTTGTAAGGCTCTCTTGGAAAGATGGCTTTTTGTCAGGAGATGAAGAAGAATCACTTACTGCAGGTTTTGGCATAAATTGGGCTTGAAGAAACTGAGAAATTCCAGCAAGAATAGCTAATATGATATTCTTTCCTGCCACATCCAACAAACCCAAGAATTCGGTGTTTATAAATTCTGGAATAGCAATAAAAGAGTAAAGTGATGCCTGACTGAAATCTATACCTTTATAAAAAACAAAATAAAGGGCAAAAATAATGGGTAATTGTATGAGTGTGAGAAAACAACCAGAAAAAGGATTTACCTTTTTTTCTTTGTAAAGTTCCATAGTAAGTCGAGCTTGTTCTTCTTTTGATTTTCCACTTTCTTTAATTTTTTTAAGCTCTGGCTCTATTTTTTTAATCTTTGCTTGGCTCTCAAGTGTCTTTTGAGAAAAAGGAAAGAGTATTGTTTTGACTAGAATAGTGAGAATAACTATAGCTATCCCAATATCTCCCCCTGGAATAACAGAAACTAAAAAAGCCAAGGCGTTTAGTAATGGCTTATATAAAGCGACATCCCATAAATTTAGTAGCATTTATTCATTCTATACGAAAAAGGAAAAAAATCAAAGGATTTGCTTCTGACTCTTCTCTTTGTTATACTCATACCATGTCACAAACATACAATCCTAAAAAAAGAAAGAGGGCAAAGGCCCATGGTTTCCTTTCAAGATCCAAAACCTCAAAAGGTAAAAATGTAATAAAGAGAAGAATGAGAAAGGGAAGAGCAAAACTCACTGTATAATGTTAAAAAAAACAAGACGAGTTAATAAAAACCAGGTAAATAACATATTTTCTTTTGGTCGCTTTATTAGTTCTCAAAATATTTCTTTAAAGTATGTAATAAATAGTATTAATTACCCTGCACGGGTTTCTTTTATTTCTCCTAAATCTGTTTCAAAAAATGCTGTTTCTCGCAATCTACTGCGTAGAAGAGGATATGAAGTTATCAAAAATACTATTTCTTCTTTACCTGATGGTTTTATTGGTGTTTTCATTTTTGGTAAAAAAAGTATTAGTTCTTTTGGAGGTAAAAAAAATATCTCTTGCCAAAATATGGCAAAACAAATACAGTATATTTTAAATAAAATAAAATGAATGATTTTTTTATTTCTTTGCTTAATTTCTATAGAAAATGGATAAGTCCTCACACAAAACCCTCTTGTGTGTTTTTTCCTACTTGCTCAGAGTATTCATTAAGTGCTTTTAAAAAATATGGTCCATTAAAAGGCTTTTATTTATCAATACGGCGTATTCTCAGGTGTCATCCGTGGCAAAAAAACCGTGTTGATTTTTTGAAATAATTTTTATCCACATATTATTAACAGAGTTAGTAAGTTTTTACTTTGATTAAATAGAGTCAATCTGTAGTATAATCTGTAAGTTGTTAATAGTATTAACAAAGATCTACAAGATGGACACAAAACAACTTTGGAAAAATTGTCTCGCGAGGATAGAACTTGAAGTCTCAAAGGCTACTTTTAATACATGGTTTAAAGGTACTTGTATTTTAAAAGAAGAGTCTGGAATTGTAAGCATTGGTGTCCCAAATGAGTTTGTAAGAGACTGGTTAAAAAACAAATTTCACAAACTTATTACTAAAATCATTACTGACGAGTATGGTGGAATGAGGGCAGTAGAATATGTTATATCAAAAACAGAGTCAGAAAAGGAATATAAAAAGGAAAAAGAAAACTATATCAATAGAGAACTTCCTTTAAAAGACCTTTATGTAAGCCCAGAAGACAATTTAAATCCAAGATATCGCTTTGATTCATTTGTGGTTGGTCCATTTAATGAACTCGCTTATGCTGCTTCACAGGCAATACTTGAGAACCCTGGAACAAAATACAATCCATTTTTTGTTTATGGAGACACAGGTCTTGGTAAAACCCATCTTCTTCAAGCAATAGGGAACACAATGAAAGAAAAAAACCCTAATAAAAAAGTGTATTATCTTACACTTGAGAGGTTTGCCACCGATTTTATAAATGCTCTTCAAAACAACAAGGCTAATTATTTTAAAGAAAAGTATAGAAAGTATGATTTGTTAATCATAGACGATATACAATTCATTGGGAAAATGGAAAAAATCCAAGAAGAACTATTCCATACATTCAACACTTTTCATGATAATAGTAAACAAATTATTTTTTCTTCAGACAAGCACCCAAACTTCATACCAGAAATCGCAGACCGTTTAAAATCAAGGTTTTCTGCTGGAATGATAGTAGACATCTCTCACCCCGATATTGAGTCAAGGATAGCGATAATAAAGACCAAACTAAAGGATACAAATATTGAATTAGAAAAGAATATTCTTGAATATATTGCTGATTCTTTTCAAGACAACATCAGAGAGCTTGAAGGTAGTTTGAATACTATTATCTGCCAGTGTCAAATAAAAAATAGACTTGTTTCATTACCTGAGGTTAAGACATTGATAAAAAACAACATAAAACCCAAAAAGAATGTAGCAATAAAAGATGTGGTAAAAGTTGTGAGTGAACATTACAACCTAGATGAAGCATCAATTTATGAAAAAACAAGAAGAAAAGAAATAGTAAAGGCAAGGCAGGTGGTTATGTATATATTAAGAGAAGATTTTAATGTTTCATACCCAATGATTGGCCAAAAACTTGGCGGAAAAGACCACACCACAGTAATACACTCATACGAAAAAATTAAAGCTGATTTAAAAACCGACCCACAACTTATACAAGAAATTGACAATATAAGGATTATGTTTAAATAACGAGTTGATAGAGGTGTTGATAAAAAAGAAAAGGTTGGGGAAAAGTTTTAATAAGTTTTGTTAAAAATAGTAAAAAAACAAAAGAAAAAAGTTTTTAAAAAGTAATTAAGTGTTTGTCAAATACAAAAATAAATAAAAACATATATAAAACATACCTTAAAACAACTTATCCACTTTTCCACACACCTAATAGTATTAATAGAATTAAATATATAAATATAAACAATTATGAAACTAGAATGTAATTTAGAAAAAATAAAAAATGCGGTTTCCTCTACAGAAAGAATTACAGGTAAGAATTTATCACTTCCTATTCTTGACTCGGTATTAATAAGTGCTTCTAAAAAATCATTGAAATTTAGATCTACAAACCTAAATCTTGGAATAGAAATAGAAATATCGGCAAAAGTAGAAAGAGAGGGGTCTTTGGTTGTTAAGGGTTCTTCTTTGGTTGGTATATTTTCTAATATATTTCAAAATGAAAATATTTTATTAGAAGAGAAAGATGGAAATGTTTTAATTAAAACAAAAAACAACCAAATAAAACTTAAAGGTCAAAAAGGAGATGATTTTCCTACTATTCCAGTAATTGAAGAAGGGGTTTCTTTTGAAATAAACCCAGAAAAAATAATAGAGGGAATAAAATCTGTTTATTATAGTGCTTCTTTTTCTGGTATTAAACCAGAAATATCAAGTGTTTATATTTATTCTGAAGACAACACTCTTATTTTTGTTTCCACAGACTCTTTTCGTTTAGCAGAGAAAAGAATTAAAGTAAAAAATATACCAGAAATTTCTGGTATATTAATACCTTTTAAAAACATATCAGAGATATTAAGGGTTTTAGGAGAGTGTAAAGAAGACTTAAAGATTGCTTTTAATAAAAACCAGATATCGTTTTCTTCAGATGGGTTGTATTTAACATCAAGATTAATAGACGGTGTTTTCCCTGATTATAGACAAATAATACCCAAAGAACATAAAACAGAAGTGGTTGTTTTAAAACAAGAACTCATTAATGCACTTAAACTATCAAATGTTTTTTCTGATAAATTTAATCAAATAAATCTTGAGGTATCTCCAAAAGAAAAAAGTTTTAAAATTTCTTCTTCAAATAATGATATTGGGGAAAATATAACTAAACTTGATGGAGCACTAAAAGGGGAAACTGTATCAGTAGGTTTTAATTATAAGTATTTCTTAGATTGTTTTCAGTCTATTAATTCTGATAGTATTTCTATTAAACTAAATCAATCATCAAAACCCATGATTATTACTGGTGTTTCTGATACATCTTTTCTTTATCTAATTATGCCAATGAATAGATAAAATGGAGGAAATAAGTAAATTTTTTGAGAAATACAAGAATTTTTTTCTAAACGAAGAAGAAAAAAAAGAAACAATAAAGGAGGTTGTTTTTGAGTTAATAAATATAACTCTTTTAGATCACGAAATAAAGATAAAAAACAAAACTATCTATTTAAAAGTAAAAAATACAGTAAAAAACCAAATTTTTCTTAAAAAAGAAGAAATAATTAAAAAAATAAAAGAAAAATCAAAAAACAAATATGTTTTTATAGATATTATCTAAAAACTTTCTTCTTCTACAAAAAAGATGCTTTTGTTTTCACCGCGGTTGTATACATTATCATACGAAACGATTTTCATTGTGTTTTCTTTTTTTAGGTTTTCTAAATCTTTAGGAACAAAAGAAAAAATGAAAGGTGGTTCCGATGTTCCTAAATATATATCATTAATAAAAATGTCTATTTTTTTTAAAGGTGTTGGGTTGAGGTTTGTTATTTTTAATTGAATTTTTTGATCACTCCTATATATATTTTGATTGTTTGGTTCAATAACAAAAACATTAGGGGTATTCTCTGCTGTGTGGACATCATCATATTCTGTTGGAATTTGTTCTTTTGTTGTTATTTGATAATAATGAGAATTGTTTAGCCACCAGTTTTTAACAGAAGTTTCCCAGTTTGTGAATTGAGGGTCATTGTTTGGATTCTTAGGAGAAGGTCCAGTGATGTTGTCTTTATCCACCCAATATAGAATTGTATGAACATCTGTTAATACTTTTTCAATCTTTGTTTCTTGAGGAGTGTTTTGTGTGGCAAGTTTTCCAGAAATACTATCAATAAAGAAACTATCATTTCCTTGCCACAATCCTCTTAAAACAGGACTTAGTTTTTCTGGATTTGATTCTATAGAGGGGGATTCAAACTTTTCATTCGGAAACTTTGATAAAGCTTCAGAGATAAACTTGTTCCATATTGGACCAGCCATAGCTGACCCTCCTTTTTTCATTGGGATATTATCATTATTCCCAGCCCAGACCCCTACTACAAGAGAGGGAGAATAACCAATAATCCAAGCATCTTTATTATCATTTGTCGTTCCTGTTTTAACCGCTACATCATATCCTTTAACTAAAAGAGGAGAATTGGTACCAAAGGTTGGGGTTCTTGCTTTGTTGTCCGATAATATATCAGATATAGTAAGAGCGGTATTTTTAGGTAAAACAATCTTTGATTTGTTTTCATATTCTTCTAAAATAGTTCCGTTTGAAGTTTCAACCTTTAATATACCTGTATATGGGTTTCTTGTTCCATTGTTTGCAAAAACACCATATGCAGAAGTCATGTCAAGTAATGTTACTTCTCCACCTCCTATAACAAGCGTAAGTCCATAGCGATTTATGTCAGTTAGGGTAGTTATTCCCATATCTTGGGCTGTTTTGAAGGAGTCCTTCATTCCGGCAAGATAGAAGAGTTTTACTGCAGGGACATTGATAGATTCAGCAAGGGCTGAGCGAAGGGATATAGGACCACGGAATTTCCCATCGTAGTTTTTTGGGCTATAACAAGTTGTATAATCACGGCCAGGTAGAGGGTTTCCATATGCATCACAGGTGCTTGAAAATTCGGTAAATAAGTCAAATAACACCGTTGAAGGAGTAAATCCTTTATTAAAAGCAGTTGCATATATAAAAGGTTTAAAAGAAGATCCTGGTTGTCTTTCAGCTGTAGAAACATTGAAATTACCATCTATGGAAGTATCAAAATAATCTCTTGAACCTACCATTGTGAGAATCTGCCCTGTCTTTGGATCTATTGCTACAAGAGCAGAGTTTTTACCTCCCCACTCCTTTTCATTAAGAAGAGCACCTTCTTTCACTATTTGTTCACCTCTTGCTTGTAGATTCCAATCAATAGTGGTGGTTACTTTTAAACCTCCTTCCACTACTTGATTTCCATATTTTTCTTCAAGATATTGTTTTATAAAAAAAACAAAATGAGGTGCTCTTATTCCTGCAGTAGCTCTTGGAACAAAAGAAACTACCTCGTTTTTTGCTAATTCATATTCTTCTTTTGTTATAAAACCAACTTCCAACATTCGGTAAAGAACAAGGTTTTTTCTATCTTCAAGTTTGTCTCTATTTTTACCATATGGAGAAAGGACAGTAGGGGATTGAGGGATGGAAGCAAGATATGCAGCTTCGGCGATAGTTAAATCAAAAGCATCTTTGTTGAGATAGGTTTTACTTGCTTCCTGTATTCCATATATATTACCTCCATAAGGGATTTCATTTAGATAATGTTCTAGTATTTTTTCTTTTGACATTGATCTGTCAATTTTTACAGACAAAACCCACTCTTTTAGTTTTCTTACATATCTACCAAGACCACTTTCTTTTGTGAGAAGAGTGTTTTTTACTAATTGTTGAGTTATAGTTGAGCCACCTCCTCCTATTCCTATGTTTGTTATATTTGAAAAAATAGCTCTTAGTGTAGATATAACCCTTATTCCGCTATGATTATAGAACTCGGAATCTTCAATCGCCACTGTAGCGTTTTTAATATTAGAACCCATTTCCTCAAAAGAAATGTTTGTTCTTTTAATATCTTCATGAACATCATATAAGAGTATTTCTCCTGTTCTATCAAATATCTTTGTAGAGTTTATCACCTTTCTCTCATCAAAAGCACGAAAGTCTGGCATCTTAAATGAAGAAAGCCAAATAATGATTATCCCACCCAAAATGACACAAATGCCAGCAAATAAAAAAAGGAGGTTCTTAAAATAAGTCCAAAACCAGCCCACAACCAAACCTTTTTTATTTTTGTAATTTTTCATTACTCGCTCATAATACCATAAAATGGTATAATTTTCCTGATGAAAGAAAAAGAAAAAAAAGAAACAATAGAAGAGATTTTTTCTAGAGGAATAGGTAGTTTTGTAGATCCCGATGGGAAATTTAGAAAGAAACTAGAAACAAACCCAGAAAAAGTGGTAATAAAGTTAGGAGTGGACCCAAACAGGCCAGATATTCACCTAGGACACGCTGTAGTGCTTAGAAAACTAAGACAATTCCAGGATATAGGTTGTAAGGTTATATTCCTAATAGGGGATTTTACAGCACAAATAGGGGATCCTACAGGCAAAAGCAAGATAAGACCAGAGGTGGCATATGAGGAAATAAAGAAGAACATGAAAACCTACCTTGACCAAATAAAACTCATCTTAAGACAAGATGAGTCTGTCTTTGCTTGGATAAACAACATGGACTGGTTTATTAGTATTACAGATCTTGTTTTTGACCCTTCAAGGAAAGTTGTAATAAAAGATGCGGAAGGTAAGTCTATTACTGTTCCATCAAACACTTTTGTTGGGAAGTCAGCAGAATATGACATAATTCAAAGACAAAAGCTTTTTAGCAAAGAAATTGTAAATATCACTACTCGCACATTTCTTAGCACTTTGAGGCATATAACTCATTCTCAACTCATTGCTAGAGATATGTTTAATGAAAGGATAAAAAAAGGAGAAGAGCTTTATATGCATGAAATGATGTATCCTGTTCTTCAAGGAATAGATTCATATGTCTTGTCAAAGATATTTGGGTCTTGTGATTTGGAGGTGGGTGGGACAGACCAGCATTTTAATATGCTTATGGGGCGTGACATTATGAAAATGAACAATGTTTTTCCTCAAGCTGTTCTTTCTTTTGAACTTTTAGAAGGTCTAGACGGAAAAGAAAAAATGTCAAAAAGCCTAAATAATTATATTGGTATTACAGATGAACCATCTGATATGTATGGAAAAGTAATGTCACTACCTGATTCATTAATAGGAAGATATTTTGAATTATGCACTTTTACTTCTCTTAATGATATAAAAAAAATAAAAGAAGAGTTAAAAAAAGGAATCCTACATCCCAAAGATGCAAAGATGAATCTTGCAAGACAAATAGTTGAAATTTATCATGGTAGAGACAAAGCAGAAAAAGCAGAAGAAGGTTTTATCAAAACCTTCCAGAAAAAAGAAATACCAGAAAATATATGTGAATTAAAAGCGCAAGCAGGAGAAAAGCTAACAGATATCATAGTCAGAGAAAAAATAGTTTCTTCAAAAACTGAATTCAGAAGATTGCTTGATAAGGGTTCTGTCACAAATCTTAAAACCGGAGAAAAGATAAAAGATGCACATTTTGTGCCACAAGAAGAAGAAGAATTTAGAATTGGGAAAAAGAGATTTATAAAGATTGTGTTTTAGTGATATTTTTCTTCAGGATCATCAAAGTCAAAATCCTCTTCAGTTTCCTCTTTTTCTTCATCATCAAAATCCTCATTTTTTCCTATTACATCAAGATCATCAAAATCGTCTTCGTTATAATCGTAATCCATATTATTTATGTATTATATTTTACTCGACCTTTATTATATTAAATTCGTCTCATATTTGTAGCAAAACAAAAAATACTTGGCAATAGGTATTGTGGATAAGTAAATCTATTAGAAATGTAAAACAGCAAGAGCAGTTAGAGCGATAGCAATTGCATCAAGTTCGTCATCTGATGTCTTACTGTTTTCAATTTTGACAAGTAACTTTACCATTTTCATAACCTGTTTTTTATCTGCTTTTCCATATCCAGCAACGGCTGTTTTTATCTCTGGAGGTGATACTTCAAATATCTTTAACCCCGCTTTCTTTGCCTCATATATTATGACACCTCTTGTTTCTGATACTCTCATTACAGTCTTGTGGTTGCTAGTCAAAAAAAGGGTCTCAATTGAAAGAACTTTTGGCTTAAATTTTTCTATTATTTCAACAACTCTTTCCCCAATCAAAAAAACTCTTTCCTCAAAAGAAAGTTTTGGGTTTGTTTTAAAGCATTCAGAAAAAACTACAATTTCTTTTCCGCTTGTATTTTTCTCTACTATTGCTATACCAAGCCTTTCATACCCAGGGTCTATGCCTAAAATTCTCATATATTTTTAATATAAAGACTCTTTATTCTGCATTAATATAAACATCTTGTACATCATCATTTTCTTCAAGTTCATCTACAAGTTTTTCTAAATTCCCAATATCGTCTTCAGAAAGGGAAACAAGAGTGTTTGGTTTCCAAATTAAGCCCTCTGGAGTGTTTTCTTTTACAAAAGCCCAAATTACTGAACCAATTCCTCCTAATGAAAAACCATTTTTTGAGAAAATATGTTTTATTTCTTGAGCAGTTCTGTTTCTATTATCAGTAAGAGTTTCAACAATAATACCTACACCACCAGGACCATATCCTTCATAAGTAATTGATTCCATGTTTTCTGATGGTTCGCTCCCTTTTTTGATAGCCCTATCAATCACATCTTTTGGCATATTTGCTTTTTTTGCTTTTTCAATTGCTGCTTTAAGAGAAGGGGATTCTTTTCCATTTGAGAGCTTTGCCTCAACAGAGATGTTTCTTGATAATTTTGAAAATATCTTACTTTTCTTGGCGTCACTTGCTCCTTTTTGTCTTTTTATTTGTGTCCATTTATTATGCCCTGACATAAGTTGATTATACGACGGACGCACTTTTTTGGAAAGAAAAAATTTTAAAATATATTTTTAAAAACAACAATCAACATTCTTTTTCTTAAAAGAAACATGATGTTTGATCAAAGCATGGCATGTTGTTTTCTTGACTTTGTACTCACAATGTATATACTCATAATATGGCTACAATAAACATAAGAATTGATGATAATATAAAAGCAAAAGCGGGGAAGACACTTTCTTCTCTTGGTCTTGATATGTCTTCCGCAGTTAAACTTTTTCTTAACCAAGTAATGATTGAAAACGCTTTGCCTTTTAGACCAACAAGAGATCCAAAAGCAATAAAATTAAAATGGGATAAAGAATTGGAGTGGACAAAAAAACATGGGAAAACTTATAAAAACGCCGAAGAAGTTTTAAAAGACCTTATGTAAACTCATGTATATAATTAAGCGTTCTAGAAATTTTGAGACATCATCTAGGTGCTTAAGCAAGGGTGGAAAATTCTCAGCAAAAGAGAAGTTTAATTATGTTATTAAAGTTTTGGTAACTGGAGAACACCTTCCTTGGAGTTTCAGAGACCATAAACTTACAGGTTCTCTGGAGGGATATAGAGAATGTCATATTCAAGGGGATCTTCTTCTTATATATAAAAGAGAAAATAATATTTTGTACCTGATAGATATTGGGTCGCACTCGCAACTATTCGGCTAGTTAATTCTTTTTTAAATGGAGATGCTCATACGCTTTTTGGGTTGCAGTGCGTCCTCTTGCTGTTCGTTCTATCAAACCCAACTGGAGAAGGTATGGTTCTATTACTTCTTCTAAGGTTGCCTCTTCTTCTGACATAGAAGCAGAAAGAGTTTTTAATCCTACAGGTCCACCACCAAATTTATTTATCAAAACCTCAAGGAATTTTTTATCAGAAGAGTTGAGTCCTATGTTGTCTATTGAAAGCAGTGTGAGTGCTTCTCTTACTGTATCTTTATTTAATTCTCTTTTTTTTACTTGAGCAAAATCTCTGCATCTTTTTAAAAAGTAATTTGCTGTTCTTGGAGTAAAACGACTTCTTTTTGCTATTTCTTCTATTGCTTCATTCCCCAACTCTGCTTTTAGAAGTTGACTAGACCTTTTTATAATTTCTGCTATTTCTTTGTCAGAATAGAATTCCATACGAAAGACACCACCAGAAAATCTTGAACGAAGGGGAGAAGAAAGCAAAGCAATTCTTGTTGTGGCACCAATTAAAGAAAAGGGAGGAAGGTCTAGTTGAATGGTTCTTGCAGAAGGACCTTTACCAATGATAATATCAAGAACCCCAGATTCCATAGCAGGGTAGAGAATTTCTTCTACTGTTTTATTTAATCTATGTATTTCATCAATAAAAAGGATATCGCCTGCAGACAGATTTGTAAGAATAGAAGCTAAGTCTCCTACCTTTTCAATTGCCGGACCAGAAGTTATTTTCATTTGTTTTCCTGTCTCTTTTGCTATTAGGTGAGCAAGAGTAGTTTTTCCTAAACCTGGGGGGCCATAAAACAAGACATGTTCTGGAATATGTCCTCTTTCCCTTGCTGCATCAAGTAAAATTTTTACATTTTCTTTTATATGTTTTTGACCAATATATTCTTCCCACACCCTAGGTCTTAAAGCTTGGTCTAAAAATGATTCTTCTTCTTTTTTTGGTTCAATACTTGACATTTTTTATATTATATGCTATATTACAAAAAGATGAAGGTTTTACACATTTATCAACAAAGTATTCACACCTTCATTAACATTATATCATTCTTTGGTATTTGTGCTGTATTATAATACATTTAGTTAGTTATTTAAAAAGAAGACACTAATCTCTAAGCAATCAGCTTCGGTTATATAGATTTCAAAAGGACGACTTGGCACCTTCACTGGTTCGCTGGGGCTATCCTAGCGAGGTTTATTACTTTTAAGGCATAGCCATAAAAGGATTGTTTAGAGATTAGTGTTTTTTTGTTTTTTTCCCAGTGGTTATACCACTATAAAAAACCTCCAAATGTTTTTTGTATTCTTTTTGATATGCCAACCATGTTTCATATACACCTTCTCCATCTGTTTCCCCATATTCGCCTTTTTCTAAGTCGTAAGCAATTAAGCGAGGAGTTTTTTCAATATCTTTAAAAATAGCTACCTGGATTTTTTTTCGGAACATTTCTCCAAACTTACTGAGTTCAAGTTCATTCTCTAAAAAATGCTCACTAGATGTTAATGGAAATAAGATAGCTCTTTTCTCATTTTTAGACTTAAAATTTTCTTTATTGAAAATAAGTCTGTCGAGTTGACCGTCTCCATTTTCATCATAAAAACGAACTTCCCTATTCTTTATTTTTGAATCTAAATATGAATTATTATATTCCCGACCACAATATATCTCTTCGTCGGTAACAGCATTATGAAAACTAGTACCATCATAATCAAGAGGCAGGGGTTCATTTTTTGTTAAAAATCTATATATATTCAATCCAACGGCTTTTGTTTCTTTTATTAATTCATTTCGTGTTATTTTTTCTTTATTTTTGTCTTGGTTTTGTGCATTTATGGTCTCGCTTACACCAAGTAACAACAACAAAACTGGAATTATGGTTTTTCCGAGAGATTTAATATATTTCCATCGTTTCTGTTTTTCAATTATGTTTTTAATTGGAGGATTAATTTCCATACCCATACTGAAATTATATAACTATTCCTCCAATAAATCCACAACACTTCCCACTTCTTCTATAGAAGTGATTCCATTTAATACTTTTACTAATCCATCTTGTCTCATAGAAAGTATCCCTTGTGTTCTTGCAACTTTTTTAATTTCTCTTTCACTAGGGTTTTCTGTAATTATTTTTTCTATTGCTTCATCTGTTTTAATTGCCTCAAAAATTCCTATTCTCCCTTTATATCCTGTCATATTACATTTATCGCAACCCACCGGCTCAAAAACTTTGAAAGGGGCAGAAAGGTCTATATTGTATTTAGAAAGTTCTTTTTCTTCCGTTTTAATGCTTTCAAGAATAGTATCAATTATCTTTTTTTCTTTTTCGTTGATTTCCCCCTCTTTTTTACAAAAAGGGCAAAGTTTTCTAACAAGTCTTTGTGCAAGGGAAAGGGAAAGAGCAGACACCATTATTTTTGGATTTACATCAAGATCAATTAACCTTGGGATTACACCTGCCGCGTTGTTAGTGTGAAGAGTAGAAAATACCATATGTCCTGTTAGTGCCGACTCTACTGCAATTTTAGCAGTTTCCCCATCTCTTATTTCACCCACCATTACAATATCAGGATCTTGTCTTAAGGCACTTCTTAATCCACCCGCGAATGTGTATTTTTGGTCAGTTTGAGTTTGGGTTATTCCAGTAAGGTGATATTCTATTGGGTCTTCAATTGTGATGATTTTTACTTCAGTAGAATATATTCTATTTAAAAATGCATAAAGAGTGGTTGTTTTTCCGCTTCCTGTAGGTCCTGTAACTAATATCAT
>Ga0172381_10004487_pt1 | contig 14437 bp, 15 predicted proteins | sample Leawel6488metaG_FD_119754 | JGI IMG/M metagenome (GOLD analysis project Ga0172381, IMG submission 119754) | Leachate microbial communities from a municipal landfill in Southern Ontario, Canada - Leachate well 64-88 metaG | ecosystem: Engineered > Solid waste > Landfill > Unclassified | place... | reverse complement strand
TCACCTTTGTTTAAGAATTTTTCAGCAGCGTTGGCTCTGGTTAAAATATCGTTGTCTGAAATGTTGAAAGTCAGTCGGATATTTTTTGTTTCGGATTGTCTAGAACCAGCGATAGCCTTTCTTTCCTTTTTCTGCAATGAATAGAGATATTTGCCGTAATCTCCTAGTTTACAGATTGGGGGGCTAACCTTGTCTGTAACCATAATGAGATCAATGCCTTTCTCTCGAGCGGTTTCCAATGCCTGCGGCAAAGTAAAAACGCCCAATTGCTGGCCGTCTTCTGCGACTAGCCTCACTTCTGTTGCTCTTATTTGATTGTTGTATAATGGTTTATTCATTATTGTGGAGGTGGCGAGTAATGAGCTCGCGTCCAAATATTTTACGATAATAATTCTACAAGCGTATTCTAATCTTTTTTACAAGAATAAAACTTAAGACTAGAAAGAATATTTTATTCTCGAATCCTTCTTTTTAAGTAATACATACTGGATTAGAGCTGTATTACCGGCCTCGCGATTTTAATGCCCTGTTCTACTCAGCGAGAATCAGTAGGAGGACACTGCTTAAGCGTATGCTAATGCAGGTTGTTCAAAAAAGTTTACACTTGTTTTGAGTTCTCTAAGTTTAGCGAGATTGGAGAATACTCGGCTTGCATATTATTTTCAAGTATCTGTCGAAGCGAATTCACCCCCTAACATTTAACTCATTTCTTATCTTTCTATCAACTTCTCTTTTCTTGATAGATTCTCTTTTATCAAACTTTTTCTTGCCTCTGGCTAGGCCAAATTCAAGCTTTATTTTGTGTGTTTTAGTATAAACCGAAATAGGCACTAAAGTCAAGCCCTTTTCTGTTGATTTCTGAAGCAAATATTCAATTTCTTCCTTGTTTAAAAGTAGCTTTCTATCACGTCTAGGGTCGTAGCCTTTATCAGCGTTTTCCGGTTGATAAGGAGGAATATTGCCTCCAATCCAGAAAGCCTCGGCTAAACCTGTTTTATCCCTTTTAATAAGGATATAGGTGCCAGCTAGACTAGTACTTCTGGTTCTTAAAGACTTAACTTCTTGCCCATTCAATACTAAACCCGCCTCGAACTTTTCGAGGATTTCGTAGTCGTAATTCGCTTTTCTGTTTTGGGCAATACTCATATCTTTATATTACTTGATTTTTCTTAATATTGAAAGAAAAAAAGAGGAATAGCTAATAGCTAAACCTTTTTAATTCGTAGCTTTTACACTATTTGCACCTCCCACACAATAATCTTGAAGATCAAGGTGGTAAAGGTAAGGAAAGCGGACAGGATTGCTACAATGAGCAGAATTTTGAATCCGAACTCCATTTTTTCATGGTCATTTTCTTTTCTTCCGACGATTATCGTGGCTATTCCCGCAATGAGGATAGTCATGATAATCGCTGCCATTCCCAATGTTATATTGATTAGCATTTTTATCTTCTATACTATAATATGTATTAATTGATATGTCAATGTATTAAAAAAGGCCAGGTATTTATTTAATATTCTGGCATAGTTTGTTGAATCTTATTTTAAGATTCTTATTTGAGGTGTTCTTTTTGACTTCTTTATGAGAAAGCCTTTCAACAATCTCAAGGTAATGATTTCTTTCTTTAGCCAGTTTAATGGCATGGGAAAGAATAATCGCTTCAGTCTCCTTTGATTGTCCGGGAGTGAAGTCTAGATTGTACTGTCTTTTTCCTTTTGACTGTGGTGGTAAAAACTTAACACAGTCTTCAAAGGTTTTTGCTCGGCTGGCTGCAAGAATGATTACGTCTTCAAAGACAGAATCAAGATTACAGCAAGAGCGGGAGAGCATGAACCATCCTCTCACTTGTCGGTCAATGAATTTACGAAGCTTCTCGCTTTTTTTTATTTTGTCAAATAGTTTTCTGGTTAACTTTCTACCTTTACCTTTTCTGCGGAAGATAATGAGTTTTATCTCTTTTTCTTCCTCTGTCGCCATTTTTTCACCTCCTAAGTGATTCATTGGGAACAGCGAAGACTTTACTTCCTTCTGGGAATCGATATTCCTCAGATGAAGGGTTCTCCGAAGCTATACTTGTTTCAATTGGCGCCATTTGATTGGTCAATTGCTCATCGCCACTTCCTGATCCAAATGCAAAGAAAAGGAACAAGATGAATAAGCCGATAATAATGAGAATTCTTTCGTCCATTTACCTTCCTCCTTGTTTTTAATGTACAAATCTTACTAGAAAGGTCTGATTATCATACAATTCTACATGTTTACTGTCAATAGTTTCTTTTTTCTTTTTTTCTGATAGAATATAGACATATGATGAATATTAGGGAAGAGATAAAGAAAAGTGTTGCTAAGACTTTGAAGTCACTCGGATACGGAGAGGAATTTTTAGTTAAAGTTTTGAAGCCGAAAGAGGCTTCTTTTGGTGATTATTCAGTTAGTGTGGCAATGGAGATAGCGAAAAAAGAAGGTAAGAATCCTTTTGAGATTGCTACACAGATTAAAGAGAAATTGGATGGTAAATACTTTGAAAAGATAGAAGTAGTTAATCCTGGTTTTATCAACTTCTTTGTTTCTAAAGAAATTGTTTTAAATGAAATTCAAGAAGTATTGAAAAAAGGAAAGCAGTTTGGTGATTTGAATATTTCTAAATCTAAGATTCAAGTTGAATTTATTTCGGCTAACCCAACAGGTCCTTTAACCGTTGGTAATGGTCGTGGTGGTCCTTTTGGTGATGTCTTAGCTAATGTTTTATCAAAAGCAGGCAACAAGGTTGAAAAAGCCTATTACGTTAATGATTATGGTCAGCAGATATTATCTTTAGGCCATTCAGTTTTAAAAGATACAGAAGCTAAATACTCAGGAGAGTATATTGATGAGTTAGCTTTAATGATTAAAGAGAAAGATCCATACAAGATTGGAGTTGAAGCTGCGGCTATTGTTTTAGATAGTATTAAGAAAACAGTTAAAGATTTGAAGATTAATTTTGATGAATGGTTTTCAGAAACATCTTTACATGACAAAGGGGAAGTTATTAAAGCAGTTGAATTATTAAAGAAGAAAGGTTTGACTTATGAATCTGAAGGAGCTTTGTGGTTTAAATCAAGTATGTTTGGTGATGAGAGGGATAGGGTAATTGTGAAGACTGATGGCAAGAGTACTTATTTGGCTGGAGATATTGCTTACCACCGTAATAAGTTTGAACAGAAGAAATTTGATAAGGTGATTAATGTTTGGGGAGCTGATCATTTTGGTGATGTTCCAGGTTTGATGGCTGGAGTTGAAGCTATTGGACACAAAGGGAAATTAGAGATTCTTTTATTACAGTTTGTAACGGTCATGAGAGATGGGAAACCAGTGAAGATGTCCAAAAGAATGGGAACAGTTGTTTTAATGGATGACTTATTAGCTGAATTACCTTCTGATGTGATTAAGTTTTTCTTCTTACAGAAATCAAACAATACTCATTTGAACTTTGATATGAACTTGGCTCGTGAGCAATCAGACAAGAATCCTATCTACTATGTTCAATATGCTCATGCTCGTATATCTAGTATTTTAAGAAGTGCGGGAGTTTCTTCAGTCAAGAAGATTGATAATATTTCTTTATTAACTCATTCTAGTGAAATTGAATTAATGAAAGAGATATTAAAGTTACCAGAAATAATAGAGGATACTGCACTTGATTATCAAGTTCATCGCTTGCCTCAGTATGCAATTGAATTAGCTACTGCTTTCCACAAGTTCTATAACGACTGTCATGTTTTAGTTGAAGATGAAAAATTGAAAGAGGCTCGCTTAGGTTTAGCCTATGCCACTAAGGTTGCTTTAGGGAATACATTAGAAGTAATGGGAATATCTGCTCCTGAGCAGATGTAGTTGACGGTTGACTATTGATAGTAAATAGTCAACTTTTAAAAAATGAACAAAGAAAAAGAAAAATTAAATAAAGGAGAAATCGTAATTTATAAAGACAAGAGCAATAAAATTGACTTTGAAGTTAAGCTAGAAAAAGAAACTGTTTGGTTGTCTCAGCATCAAATGGCGAGTCTTTTTCAAAAAAATATAAGGACAATCAATGAGCACATTAAGAATATTTTTAAAGAAAAAGAATTAGTTCAAAAATCAGTTATCCGGAAATTCCGGATAACTGCCAGTGACGGGAAAATATATGATACAAATTTTTATAATTTAGATGTTGTTATTTCTGTTGGCTATAGAGTCAAATCAAGTAATGGAACAAGATTTCGTATTTGGGCTACTAATAAATTAAAAGAATATTTAATTAAAGGATACTCTATTAATCAAAAAAGACTAAAAGAGGGCAAGTTAAATGATATTAAAGAATTAGAGCAGGTTTTTGTTTCAACTAAACGTCTATTAGAACAAAAACAATTAAATAACGATGAAGCTGAAGGAGTATTGAAAGTTATAACTGACTATGCTAATTCATGGGTTCTTTTGCAGAAATACGATGAAGGCAATCTAATAGTCTCTTCTAAGTCTAAAAAAGTTAAAAGTAATATAGACTTTGATTTAGCTGTTAATTTAATTAAAGAACTAAAGAAAGAGCTGATTAGAAAGGGAGAAGCTAGTGATTTATTTGGAAAACAAAGAGATGAAATGCTTCAGGGAATTTTAGGCAATCTTTGTCAGTCTTTTTCTGGGAAAGAATTATATCCTAATGTAGAAATAAGAGCAGCTCATCTTTTGTATTTTTTAATTAAAGATCATCCTTTTGTTGATGGGAATAAAAGAATTGCCTCATTTTTATTTATAATGTTTTTGAAGAAGAATGACTATTTTAGAAAGAAAAATGGGGAAAGGAGGATAGATGAAAATGGTCTAGTTGCTTTAGCCTTGCTTGTTGCTCAAAGTGATTCTAAGGATAAGGAGGGAATAATTAAGTTAATTATTAATTTCTTAAGTAATTAATTGGAACCAAAACCGTGAAAAGTTAGTAAAATTCGTCTATTTTCACGGTTTTACTAGTCATAACCGTGAAAACAATAAAAATAATCAAATGCAATCTAAATTCAACTTACCACTAATTAATGCTCACACTCATGCTGCCATGATTGGTTTTCGTGGTATGGCCGAAGATTTACCATTAAAGGAATGGCTTAATGATGTTATTTGGCCACTTGAAGCTAAAATGGTTAATCCTAATTTTGTTTACGAACAAACTAAATTAGCAATTACTGAAATGAAAGCTAATGGAATCTGTGCTTTCATGGATATGTATTTCTATGAAGATGAAGTGGCTCGAGCTTGTGAAGAATTAGAAATGCCAGTTGTTTTAGGAGAAGGATTGATTGATTTAAAAGGACAGGAGGTATTTGATAAGGACTTGGAAAGAACAGAGATGTTATTAGAGAAATACAAGAATCATTCTTTTATTAAAGTTTCTGTTGCTCCTCATTCTCCCTATACTGTTTCTAAAGATAATTTAATTAAAGCTAAAGAATTAGCTAGAAAGTATAATGCTATATATCAGCTTCATGTAGCAGAAACAAAAGAAGAGGTTGATAATTCAATTAAGGAACATGGTTTAACTCCCGTTGAATACTTAGAGAGTATTGGAGTATTGGATGAGAAAACAGTTTTAGTTCATTGTGTTTGGTTATCTGACAATGATATTTCAATTATTGCTAAGCATGATTGTAAGGTAGTTCATTGTCCGCTTAGTAATTTAAAGCTTGGATCAGGAATTGCTCCAATTGCTAAGTTATTGAAAGCAGGAGTGATTGTTGCTTTAGGAACTGATGGATCAGCTAGTTCTAATCGATTGGATATTTGGGAAGCAGGGAAGTTTGCTGCTTTATTACAGAAAGGAGTTAATAATGATCCAACCTTACTACCTGTTCGAGAAGTTGTTAGAATGATGACCGTTAATGGAATGAAGGTGTTGGGATTTGAGAGTATTTCAGGGAAGACAATTGAGGAAATGGAGGGGGAAATAGAGAGAGGGGATTTTAATTGTTTATATAATTAGTTCGAATCATTTTGTCGAAGTCAGTATGCACGAATAGAGTCTAAAGCCTCTGTTTTTGTTTTATCTATAAAACTTTCAGTCGGTTATAGCCCATCTATTTCTATTGATTTCTTGTTTCTTAAGATATAATATGAGGACAATGGTGTTAATGATAAACAATAATAATAACACCTGCATTTAGTGGTGTTTTAATTAAAAAATGACAAGCGATACTTTATAATAATATTTATTGAAAAAATGAAAGATAATATAAAGAAAAAAAGGAAAATAGTAAATTTATTTACTAGAAATGTAAAGGGTAAAATTCCCGATGTTTCTGGGGCTAATAAAAGACATGACGGAAAGGATGGCCATTGGCTTGAAACGCAGATGGGTATTAAGCATAATGCTGATAATCTCCCCGATTTGTATGGTTTTGAAATGAAAAATAATACTTCTAGTAAAACTACTTTTGGTGATTGGTCTGCAGACTATTATATATTTAAAGACAAGAAATATGCGATTAATCGTGATAATGGATTTTTGAAAATATTTGGCAATCCAAATCCTTTTAAAAATGGCAGATATTCTTGGTCTGGAAAACCGTGTCCAAAAATTAGGAAATATAACGATTTTGGTCAAATATTAAAAATTGACCGAAAGGGTAATATTTTTGCCATGTATTCTTTCAGTAAAGATAAAAGAGCAAAAAAGAATAAAATCGTTCCATTAGTTATGCAAAAAGATAATCTTATTTTAGCTAAATGGGAATCCGAATCAATCAAAAATAAACTTGAAAAGAAATTTAATGTACAAGGATGGTTTAAATGTTTAAAAGTAGGAGATAAATATGAAAAGATAGTTTTTGGAGATCCAATTAATTTTGATATATGGATAAAAGGAGTTAAGAAAGGTTTAATAATCTTTGATAGTGGAATGCATGCTGGAAATAAAAGACCGTACTCTGAATGGAGAGCAAGTAATAATTACTGGGATTCTTTAATTAGAGAAAAATATTAATACTTAACAGTTAGCTAGTCTAATTTGAGTTTTACTTTTTTCAGAAAAAGATTGAACAGCTAGTCTAACTTGTTCTTCTTTTATTATGTCGATGTTAAGACTTTGATTTTTAGAGAAATTATTAATCTTTAGTTCATCCATAGCCTCAGAAATTTTACTGGCTAAAGCTTTAATTACGGGAACACACACGCTATTGCCAAATTGTTTATAGGCTTGATTATCACTTACGGGAATTATGAAGTTATCAGGAAATCCTTGTAATCGAGCAGCTTCTCTGGGTGTAAGTTTTCTTGGATTTTTTAATTTTTGTTCAATTAAAATTTCAGATCCGTCCTTGTAATATCTAGCTGAGATTGTGCTTGTGTATTCAGAGCTATGGTTAAAAAGGCTATAACCAAAACCATAGCCTTTTTCTAAATGTTCCTTTTTCCTTCTTTGATGACCAAGCCATAATCTATCCGATAGTGTATATTTTTCATTAACATTTTTATCTAAAATATCACCAACACAAGTTTTATTTTTAGGTGGAATCGGAAAAGAAAATTTAGTTTCACCCAGAAAACCAATAATATAAAGTCTTTCTCTGTTTTGAGGAATTCCAAAATCTTTAGCATTAAACACATCTGCACTTACGCTATAACCCATGTCTTCAAGAACAGTTTTTATTGTGGCAAATGTTCTTCCAGAATCATGAGTTCTAAGACGTTTTACATTTTCTAGAAAAACAACTGATGGTTTGTGATAATTAATTATTTTAGCTATATCAAAAAATAATGTACCTCTGGTATCGGCTAATCCCATTTTTTTACCAGCCTGAGAAAATGGTTGACAAGGGAATCCAGCAAGAAGAACGTCAAAGCTAGGAATTTCTTCTGGTTTTATTTTGGTTATATCTCCATATGGGATTTCTGAAAAATTTTCCTGATAAGTTTTTTGAGCTGAAGCATCCCATTCTGAAGAGAAAACACATTCGCCTCCAATTGATTCAAATCCTAATCTAATGCCTCCGATTCCAGCAAATAAATCAATCATTTTAAATTTGCTAAGAGTATTATTTTCTTGGTGATTCATAAAAAGAGTTTGAATTACTTTTTTATTTTTTGTCTGCATAGTCTTTTTATAGGCTACCTATATCTTATTTAATATAATAGCATAATAATTATTTTTTGTAATTTTTGAGGCACTCTTTTATTGTTCTGTTTCGATAAGAAAAGTTCCAAGTTGTTCCATCTATCGAGCTAACTGTTAAGGGGAAAGGAAATCAGTTTTTGTTTAAATTTGGTTGTGATTTATAATAGATAGCTTTTCTAAATTTTATCCTTTATTTATATAGCTGTCAAGTCTTTACAAATTTGACAAAAATTGGATATAGGTATAAAATAAAAATAATCAAAATGATAAATTGAACTTACATGCACCCAACACAACAAAAAATATTAAATCTAGCAAGCTCTGTAAAGCTAAACAAGAAGAATTCTAGGCTTATTGCCAGAATTATTGATATAAAGAATCCGCAGAATGTTGTCCATCATATTGAACAGCTTGAAGCAAAGGACTTTATTTCCATAGCTGAAAATGGAGATATTAAAGTTGAAAAACAAAACCCTATTATAGGCCAACTTTTCCAGCTGCCGATTTGCGGATCAGCCAATGCGGGAGCCGCGGTAGATTTTGCTGAAGAGCATGTTGAGGGTTATCTAGCAGTTCCTTCTGATGAAATTGGAAGAATGAGTAAGGCAGGATTATTTCTTGTTGAAGTCGATGGTGATTCTCTTAATAATGCTAAAGGACTAAAAGGCGGTCCCGCAGAGACAGGAGACTATGCCATAGTAGATGGAAACAATAGAAGCCCTATAGATGGAGATTATGTATTATCTATTATAGATGGACTAGCTAATCTTAAAAGATTTTATATTGACAAAGAAAATAAAAGAATAATTTTAAAGTCAGAATCAACGATGGAAACCAAGCCTATTTATATCAAGCAGGATCACTTGAAAGATTATATGATAAACGGGGTTATTATAGGAATAATTAAGAAATAAATACATGGAGTTAGAAATAGATTTTCTTCCTGTGGGAGAAAAAACCCAAAGCGGGGATGCGATAGTAATGAGATTCGGCAACTTAAGCGGGACAAGAGATGATTATTCTGTTGTAGTTATAGATTCGGGATTTCAAGAAAATGGAGACCAGGTTGTTAATCACATCAAGAATGTTTATGGAACCGATAAAGTTGATTTGGTTATTTCCACTCATCCAGACAATGATCATGCAGGAGGAATCCCTAAGGTTTTAGAAAAATTGAAAATCGGGAAGATATGGATGCACAAGCCGTGGGAACATACGGATAATATCGCAAAATTATTTCAGAAGTCTTCAGTTGCTGATAAGCAAGTTGAGCAAAAAATTATTAAATCGTTAGCTACTGTAAAAAGTATCGAAGAGATAGCCAAAGAAAAAGGCATTGAAATTGAAGAGCCTTTTACGGGTAAAATTGACCAAACAGGGAAGATAATAGTTTTAGGTCCAGACGAGGATTTTTATAAAAATGAACTAATCCCGAACTTTAAATGTACTCCTGAGCCAGAAGAGCCTCTTATGGAAAAATTAATCAAAGGAATCAGGGGCGTCGGGGAGGCTATAAAAGAATTAATTGATGAGGCGTGGAATATAGAAACTCTAGACGAAAAGGGATCTACATCGGCAGAAAACAATTCAAGTGTAATTATTTTGCTTAATATAGATGGTCAGCATATATTATTTACTGCTGACGCAGGGCAGCCTGCCCTAGAAAGAGTTATCAAGGTTTTAGATTCTACTAATTACAACTACTCTCAATTGAAAGTTGTTCAAGTTCCGCATCACGGAAGCTATAGAAACGTTAATCCTTATATTTTAGATAAAATAATCGGTTCAAGGCTGGAGAAAGAAGATCGGCAATCCGCAAAAATAGTGGTGGTAGCTTCTATATCTAAAGAATTAGATGAAAAACACCCATCAAAAATAGTTACTAATGCTTTTAAAAGAAGAGGAGGGCCAGTTCATATTACGAGCGGAGAGTTAAAGTATTATTCCATTGGAGAAGCACCAAGGAAAGGGTTGTACCCAAATTCAGAACCGCTTCCATTTTTTAATAAGGTAGAAAGGCACGAAGATTAATTAAGTCAACAATATGGATAACACTATTTTTTCAAAATTTAATATCTATGACCAGATAGGATATCTGATGGTCGGAAGCGTTGGGCTGCTAGTTTTAGCTTTCAGTTTTTATCTATTTGAAGTAGCTTATGTTATTCCTTCTTTTAATCTAGACAATTCTTTGATGTGGTTTATCGTTGCTTACCTATTTGGACATGTTTTGCAAGCTGGCGCAAATATTTTCGTAAAAGAAAATAAGGTTAATTTTTCTGATTCGGAAAAAGAGATTCTCGAAAGAGTAAGTGTCTATTTTAACGTAGCAAAACAGTCTTGGGGAGAAGTTTACTCTCTATGTTACATGTCTTCTTCCGCAAAAGATATTACAGGACAAGTTCAGTCTTTTAATGCTTATTACAGTCTATACAGAGGATGGATGATATTGTTTGGATTGAATTCTATTTCTATGCTCATACTTAATATAATGCACTGGTTTTTTATCGGTTACCTTTCTTTTTTCGTCTTGTCAATTATTTTAACATGGCTTTTCTATAATCGATCAAAGAGGTTTTACGGTTATTTAAGAGCCAAAACATTGCAAACTTTTTTAATAAATATAACAAATAAATAACATGAAAAAAGATATATTTTTTCCAGATAAGGGAATCTTTAGAACAATATTTTTATACGTCGGGCAAGGCGAGTCTACTTTAATGATTATTCCCGATGGAGATTCGCACAGATATTTACTGGTAGATTCTAATTATAAGAAGGATGATGAATCGATTGAGGATATTCCTTCGATTTTCAAAGAAATAAACAAGAGCGATATTATTTTTGTTAATACTCATCCTCATAAAGATCATATCGCCGGGGTTAAAGAAATCAAAGATTATATTGGTGAGGTTTGGCATTCTGGACATATGCCAGGAAAAGATCATGAGGATGCATTCAAGGAATTGAATGAGGTTATCAAAAAAGTCGGCGAACCCAATGTTTTTTATTTGAGAGGCAGTAATGATAAGAATGTTCTACATATCGACAAGGAGGAAAAATCTAAAACCGACAGGAAGGTCGGCGATGTTGATTTTCAGGTATTATCGCCAGCAAAATATATCTGTGAAGAAATAGACGACGAAACGCCTGATCAAAGAGCTAAAAGGATACATGAACAATGCGGGGTTATTAAATTTATCTATAAAGATAAAAGCATATTATTAACTGGAGATTCTGATAAAACAGCATGGAAGGAACACATAACTGATTACTATAAAGATGATTTAAAGAGCGATGTTTTGAGTGCATCTCACCACGGATCATTTTCTTTCTTCAAGGATAAAGAAAATGAAGACGATGATGTTTACCTTGATCATATGGATAATATAAAGCCAGATTATTTGATAATAAGTGCTCCGAAGCAAGAAGACAGTCCTCACGATCATCCAGATGATGAAGCGTTAGAGTTATATGGAGATTATGTCAGCAAAGAAAATACTTATCATTTAGGAGAAGACGAAAAGAGCATTATTTTAGATATTGACTCTGAAGGGGGAATTAATATTTATAAAGATGGCGAAGAGAGCAAATCTGCAGGTTCAGCACCTGAGGTCATTTACGAGTCTAAGGGGTTGTCTAAGCCGTATTTCCCTTATGACAATTAACGACGAAGACAGAGATTTTATTTCTAATTTTCCAGATTTAAAATTTAAAGATAACGATAGGATATTATCTGGCAAACTGAGTTTTATTGTTAGATTTGATAGAAAAAGTAAAAAATACTCAATTTATAATAAGGCTTTTTCGGCAACTAAAGATAAATATCTAATCAAAGATGATTACGACATAGAAATTGACTTGTCTTTAGATAATATATATAGAGGAGTTGCGGAAGTGGGCAATAAAATAGAGGGATTTGCTAAGGCAAAAAATATTAATCTTCGCGATTTGCATTATTATGTCGCCACCAAGAAGGTTTGTTTGATCGGGTATTTTGACGAGGATAAAGATATATCGCTGAAAGATTTTATAGGCAAAGTTGTTGTGCCATTTTTTTACGACCAAAGTTTTTTCAACGGACAGGGTAAATGGCCGAGGGGGCAATATTCGCACGGATATCTAGGAGTTTTAGAAAATTATCGCGACGTTATGGGTGCTAATAAGCTTAATGAGGATATTTCCATAAAGTGCATAAATATTTTAAAGGAAATAGGAATGGGGCGAGAGGAATTTGTAATTGGTAATATCAGGCATCTTTTAAGAAAGAAGAAAATAAAGTCTCACTGGAATTGCATACACTGCGGATTTGAGAAGCTTGTCAGGAGGCCAAACGAAAGAAGGCGTCATAGAAAGCCTAAAGTTAGCAACTTCAGATCATGTCACCCAAAAGCTCTCGAAGGGTTAAAAATTTTACATAGAAATATTAGAAAGTTTAATTTAAAATTTGAAGAGTAGTAACCAAGATAAATGACTACCACTGAACTAGAGGTCATGACAGACCTATCAATGCTGTGATGAAAAATAGTCAAGACTTTTAATTTTGGTGAGACACGAGACACTTCCCTTTACAGTGTCTCATTTGTCTCATTTTGCTTTAAGGTTACCCGACCGGTTACCGGTGTGATATACTAGAAACATAACTCAATTAACCCTTACGGTTATTGCCTATGTGGGGCACCAGACCGTACACGGGAGGATATTAAAATTGCTCAAAGTATTAAAATCTGCTATTTTTAAAGCATGAAACTTAACCTCAAAAACAGGTATTTTTTCTTGAGACACGGCCAGAATAATCATCAGGCTGAGCATCAAGGAATAATATATCATTGGCCTGACGGTAATCCTCCATATTATTTAACTGAACAAGGAAAAGAGGAGGCTAAAAAGGCAGGAGAAACACTGAAACAAGACAAAATTGATTGTCTTTTTTGTTCAGATATTTTGCGTTGTCGAGAAACAGCTAAAATTGTTTCTGAAATTATTAAATACGACAAAGAGAAGATTGTATATGATGTGAGACTTAGAGATTTAAACTGGGGAGCTTTTGCTGGAAAAACAAAAGAAGAATACTGGAATTTCTATAATAATGATCACATGAACGCTTTTGAAAAAGTTGTTCCTGAGGGGGAATCATGGAATCAATGCCGAGAAAGAATGGTTAAGATTTTAAATGAAATAGAAGAAGAATTTCAAGACAAGACTATTTTAATTATTTCCCATGGCGATCCTTTATGGCTCCTTGAAGGACACATTAAAGAAATAGACGATCAAACTCTTTTAGAAAAAAGAAAAGAAATAATGTTGCAGCCAGGAGAATTTAAAGAAATATATGAATAATAAATACTTCCTTTTAAGACACGGAAAGAATATCCACCAAACTGAATTAAAAGATTTCCTCTATTGCTGGCCTGATGATACTCCTCCAGTTTCTTTGATAAAAGAAGGAATAGAGGATATAGAAAAAGCAGGAGAATTATTAAAAGACAAACACATTGACTGTGTTTTTTCTTCTGATATCTTGCGCACTAAACAAACTTCTCAAATTATATCTGAAAAAATTGGCTTTGATTTAGCAAAGGTAATCTTTGATGAAAAATTGAGGGATATCAATTGGGGAATCTGGGGCGGCAAAAAAGAAGCCGAAGCTTGGGAAGTCCTATACAATAACAATTATTTAAAAAGATTTGAAAATGCTCCCTTAGAAGGAGAGACTTGGAGTGAATGCCAAGATAGAATGATTGAAGTCTTTAAAGAGATTGAAAATAATCATCAAAACAAAACTATTTTAATCATTTCCCATGGCGATCCTCTCTGGCTTTTAGAAGGATATATCAGGAAATTAGATAATCAGACTCTTTTAAATAGAAAAGAAGAGATATTGATCCAGCCAGGGGAATTCAAGGAAATCCTTTAGTTTTATTGCTCTATTTTTCAAAATTTGCTAATTTAGAGGTATATGAACAAAGAAGAAGAAATATTAAAATTCTGGGAAGATAATGATATCTTCCATAAATCAATTGAGAATAGAAAAGGTTCTCCTTATTTCAGTTTTTACGACGGACCTCCTTTTGCTACTGGTAAGCCACACTATGGCCACATTTTAGCTACTACTATTAAGGATGCAGTTTTAAGATACTGGACCATGAAAGGATATCAGGTGCCCAGAAGAGTGGGCTGGGATTGCCATGGTTTGCCAGTGGAGAATTTAATTGAAAAAGAATTAGGTATTAAAAACAAGAAACAGATTGAAGAGATGGGAATACAGAAATTCAATGATGCTTGCAAGAGTTCTGTTTTTGCTTGTGTGAGTGATTT
>Ga0172381_10004486_pt1 | contig 14441 bp, 12 predicted proteins | sample Leawel6488metaG_FD_119754 | JGI IMG/M metagenome (GOLD analysis project Ga0172381, IMG submission 119754) | Leachate microbial communities from a municipal landfill in Southern Ontario, Canada - Leachate well 64-88 metaG | ecosystem: Engineered > Solid waste > Landfill > Unclassified | place... | reverse complement strand
TCATAGAAGATTGGATTGCGCCGTACCTCGTCGAGCGTAAGTGGGGTGTCTTTCGTCAGCGGTTCAAGACCGGAGAAGGTACCCCGGTACAGGCCGGTTACGGTCGCGATTGGTTTGTTCTCATCATTCATGATACACCTCCTTCATTCGTTCGTGCTCATCCCGGAGTTTCTTGAACTCCTCCACGATCTCGTCATACCTGCCGATCCGCTGGTGGATCATGAACAGGATGGGATAGAGGGGAAGGACAACGCCGAGAATGAGACCTGACATTTCTGTTTCCATAGTGGCTCCAATAGGAGAGGGATTATCCCTCCCTAAGGTCCAGAAGAGATTTGACGCTCTCGGGGCTCCGCCCCGCCGCGTGGGCACCCCCGGTTGCGATGAGGCTGTATTACCTGTCACAAACTCCTCGATAGATTCCCAGTACGGGTAATTCCGAGGCATCGCATGCACCCCCGCCCCCCATTTGAGGGCAGGGCTGGCGCGAGGGGGGATTGTTTCAAATCTTCCGGACTATGGATGGCATCAGGCCAGTGCCGTCACCGTATCAGCCCAGGTCTCGACCCGGGTCCGGATCGCGTCATCTGAGTACGAGGTGATGCTGACCGTGTCGCGGCCGAACGTGACCATGTAGATCTCCCCGTTCGTGTCGTGGCACTTCAGGGTGGCCGAGTAGGTCTCGTTCGCGCTGTCCCGGACCGCTGTGCCCCCGTGGGCTGCGGCCAGGGCGGTGTTGCCCAGCAGTGCCGTTGCGCCGGCATTGAACCCGGCGATCGTGTTGAACTTTGATGAGTCCGTGCCAACGGACTTTGCATCGGTGTCCTGGTACACGATCTTTGCCGTGTAGGCCTCCTTGGTCTTCTCTACCGGCTGGTGGTTGACCCCGGCGCTCTCATAGGCTGTGCAGGTAAACGGGTTGTCGGTGATGACCGACTGGACGATCGTGTTGAACGCCGCCACATCTGCAATCGGGTTCGCGAGCTTGCGGACCGCTGACTTTACTACGGTTTTCTGTACGAAATCTGCCATTGATTGGTTCCTCCTTTTTTTCGTTGTGATTGCGGGATTCCGGCCAGACCCCGGGATTTTTGAGGAAGACTCCGCCCTCCTCTGAATGTTCCCTGAAATCTTGTCCGGAACCTCGCGGGGTTGTCGCGGGGCCCTTTGACATATCCATATAGGATGCGGGAGGCAATGGGCTTGGATGAATAAATTTTGAGAGGCGTTAACCGGGGATTTTGCGAGGGATTTTGGAGAAACGGGGTGCGGATGTTGAGAATTGGTGTGCGCAAAAGTTGAACGTATCTAAATTCTCATCGGCGGCGCCGTGAAACTGCACGTTTCATCCGGAAATCGAAACCGGTTTGAATCGGGATGGGGATTAGGTTATGTCCCATCGGGGATAACCGGTGGAGATGAGCGGGGATAATTCATCGCCCGGGGCTGTTTTGTATAATTTTTTGTTTTTTATCCCGTTGTTTCCATAGCATTTTTTACATTCAAATATAAATGACCAGTAATGATCACTGAAGCTGACACCTGTCGGAATTACATCCTGCCCAAACTCTATGAAGCAGGCTGGACCAACGAGCAGATCAGCGAACAGAAATCTTTCACCGATGGCCAGATTTTTGTCTCAGGAAGCACCACACGACGGGGAAAATCAAAACGTGCGGATTATCTTTTGCGCATGACCCGGAATTTTCCTATTGCAGTTCTCGAAGCGAAAGCGGCCTACAAGAAACCCGGCGATGGTCTTCAGCAGGCCAAGGATTACGCTAAGATTCTCGATCTGAAGTTTGTCTATTCGACAAACGGCCATCGTATTATCGAGTATGATGATATCACCCACATCGAGAAAGAGATAGATAAATTTCCCTCACCCGCCGAACTTTGGAAACGACTCAAACAGGATGAGGGAATTGCTGATGAGGTTGGAGATAAGATCCTCGAACCCTTCCATCACATTGCAGGGAAAATTCCCCGGTACTATCAGGAGATCGCGATTAACCGCACCATCAAAGAGATCTATCGTGGCCGGAAACGTATCCTTCTCACTCTAGCGACCGGGACGGGGAAAACAACAGTCGCATTCCAGATCATCTGGAAGATCTGGAACCAGAGATGGAACAAGGCTGGCGAACACCGGCGCCCGAAAATTCTCTATCTTGCTGATCGCAATGTCCTTATCGACAATCCTAAGGACAACGAGTTTACTGACTTTGGGGATGCGCGGTGGAAGATACAGGGTGAAGCGAACAAGAGCCGTGACGTATATTTTGCCATTTACCAGTCCATTGCCGCTGATGAGAACCGGAAAGGATTATTCAAAGAATATAGTCCGGACTTTTTCGATTTGATTGTCGTAGACGAGTGCCACCGGGGAAGCGCCAAGGATGAGAGCAACTGGCGGGAGATCCTGGATTATTTTGTTCCTGCGGTGAAACTCGGGATGACCGCAACACCGCTCCGAACGGATAATGTGGATACGTACCAGTATTTCGGAAATCCCATCTACACCTATACGCTGAAACAGGGCATCGAAGATGGATTCCTTGCACCGTATCGGGTCCACCGGATTGTGAGCTCAGTGGACGCAACGGGCTGGCGTCCTTACAAAGGCCAGAAGGACCGGTTCGGTCATGAGATCCCCGGGGGAGTGTATGAGACTTCGGACTTTGAGCGGATCGTCTCGTTCCGGAAACGGACGGAGGCTGTGGCCCGTCACTTGTCTGAATATCTTAAAAAAGAGGACCGGCTGGCAAAGACGATCGTCTTCTGTGTTGACCAGGAGCATGCCGATGAGATGCGGCGGGCGCTCTCAAATAATAATTCTGATCTGCTGGGGAAATATCCCAACTATGTTGTAAGGATCACTTCCGATGAGGGGGATATTGGCAAGGGATTCCTGAGCGATTTCATGGATATTGAAACAACAGACACATCTCCGGTGATAGCAACGACCTCCAAACTGCTGACGACCGGTGTAAATATCCCGACCTGCAAAAACATTGTGATCTTTGCTACGATCAACTCGATGACCGAGTTCAAACAGATCATCGGGCGGGGAACCCGTATCCGTGAGGATTACGGAAAAATGTTCTTCACCATTCTTGATTATACCGGCAGTGCGACCCGGTTGTTTGCTGATCCTGATTTCGATGGGGAGCCCATCATTCTCACAGAGGAAGAGATTGACGAGAACGGTGATCCGGTCTCTGCAAACGAACCGGTTGTTCAGCCAGTTCCTGAACCTGTACCACAGCCCCGTGAAAAATGGAGGCCGAAGATCTCGAACGATGACGAGGGTCGGAACCGGAAATATTACGTTGACGATCTTCAGGTTGAGATCACCACCGAGATGGTCTATGAACTCGACAGCAGCGGCAACCGGCTCCGGACTATTGAATTCACGGATTATACCCGGGAGCAGGTGAAGAAATTATACCCGTCATTCGATGCACTCCGCTCCCACTGGACAACATCAGATGAGCGAAATGCAATCATTGAGAGCCTTGCAGATCGCGGGATATCGTTCGAGCATCTCGCTGAAGTTACAAAACATCCGGAAGCAGATCCCTTTGATCTTCTCTGCCATGTTGCGTACAATACCCCGATACGGACCCGGAAGGAACGGGCAGATAAAGTCAGAAAAGAGCGGGCTGCATTTTTTGAGAAGTACAGCTTGCCGGCACGGGAGATTTTACAGGAAATTCTCGACAAATATATGGAATACGGGTTCGAGCAGATCGACAACATGAACATACTCAAAGTCCCACCGATCAGCAGACACGGGAACGCGATGGAGATTGCGCAGGCATTCGGGGGAGTCCCCGAGCTGAAGAAAGCGCTTGCGGATCTCCAGACGATGATTTACGCATAAGGCAGGGTGTTTTTTACGGCAAGGGTGAAGAAGACAGAGACTCCGGTCACGACCGGGCAACAACTGGCAAGCATCATAAAGACATGCCGGGACATTATGCGCAAGGATAAGGGACTGAACGGTGACCTTGACCGGCTGCCGATGCTGACCTGGATCATGTTCCTGAAGTTCCTCGATGACATGGAGAAGATCCATGAGACCGAGGCACAACTGAAGGGTAAACTGTTCGTCTCTGCCATCGAACCGCCTTATCGCTGGCGTGACTGGGCGGAGAAGTCCGATGGGATCACGGGCGACGACCTGATCGCGTTTGTGGACCAGGACGAGGCGATGCGCCCGGACAGCACAAAGGGCAAGGGCCTGTTCAAGTACCTTGAATCCCTGCATGGGGAGAATGGCGGGGACCGGCGCGATGTGATCGCCACAGTCTTCCGGGGAACCGTGAACCGTATGATCAACGGTTATCTGCTCCGCGATGTCGTGAACAAGATCGATGGTATTCATTTCACCTCATCTGAAGAGATCCATACCCTATCGCATCTCTACGAATCGATGCTGAAAGAGATGCGGGATACGGCGGGGGACTCCGGGGAATTCTACACACCTCGCCCGGTTGTGCAGTTTGTCGTAGCGGTCATTGACCCAAAGATTGGTGAAACGATTCTCGATCCCGCGTGTGGGACCGGTGGTTTCCTTGTCGAGACGTTTGAGCACCTGAAGAAGCAGGAGAGGACGACCAAGGATCATGAGCGTATTCAGAAAGGCTCGATCTTCGGCGGAGAAGCGAAGTCTTTGCCGTACCTCCTTGCGCAGATGAACCTCCTCCTCCACGGGCTCGAATCTCCGAAGATCGATTCCGGTAATTCCTTACGATTCCCACTCCGTGAGATCGGGGATTCTGAACGAGTTGACGTTATCGTAACGAATCCGCCGTTTGGTGGTGAAGAGGAGAAAGGGATTCAGGGGAATTTTCCGGATGACAAACAGACATCCGAGACAACGCTCCTGTTCCTGCAATTGATTATGCGGAAATTGAGGCGGAGCACTGCCGGAAAAAAAGGCGGGCGGTGTGGCGTGGTTGTACCGAACGGGATGTTATTCGGGGATGGGGTTTGCGCCCGGATCAAGGAGGATCTGCTCCGGGATTTCAACCTGCATACGATCGTGCGGCTCCCGAAAGGAGTATTTGCCCCGTATGCGGATATCGAAACAAATCTCCTTTTCTTCGAGAACGGCGGGCCGACAAAGGAGATCTGGTTTTATCAGGTGCCACTACCAGATGGACGGAAGACGTATACCAAGACCAAGCCGATGAAATTAGAAGAGTTCGCGCCGGTGCTCGTATGGTGGAAGACCCGAGCCGAGAATCAGCAGGCTTGGAAGGTCCAGGTTAATTCAATTCTGGAAAATAATTTCAACCTCGATATTAAGAATCCGAATGAGGCTAAAGCGGACGATCACCGCGAGCCGGAAGAGATAGTAACCGGGATTGTGGAGAGAGAGCAGCGGATCATCGTGCTGATGCAGGAGATCCAGCAGGAAATCGGTAAGGGTTGGCGCAATGCAGAGTAATGTGCCAATGGTGAAACTGGGCGATTTGCTAACCCTTTCAAAAGTTCCTGTTACAATCAATCCTCTCTCACAATACAAACAGGTCACAGTTCGACTTTTTCATAAAGGACTCGTACTTCGCGAAGAGAAGACTGGTCAGGAAATTCAATCGAACCAATGGCTCGTAAAAAAAGATCAGTTTTTAATTTCACGAATTGATGCACGGAACGGTGCAATGGGAATTGTTCCTTCTGAACTTGATGGAGCCGTTGTCACAAATGATTTTTTACGGTATGATATTGACACGGAACAATTGGATGTGAAATTTTTCGATTTCCTTACAAGTACTGAAAATTTTGTGCTTCAATGCGTTAGGACGAGTGAGGGCACAACTAATAGAAAGAGACTCCAACCGGATTTATTTCTTGAGATTAAAATCCCCCTATTAGCACTTGAGGCACAACAGCAAATTGTCGTCACACTCGAACGTTTGATGAAAAAGATTAATGAGGCCAGAAAGGAGAAGCTGGTAGCAATCAGCCAAACAGAATCCATTTTGGCAACAACTCTATTGAAAGCATTTCATCCAATATATGATCACGAAATATTTTTTTCAAAATCTGCTGAACAATTACTATTGGAACAGGCAAATAAATACAAATCATCCCCTAGTTTGATTTTTAATAATGCTCATCCTGAAAATCCAAATATTTTCGAAAAGGGATTATATGATTTACCTCAAGGATGGATGTGGTCAGATCTGGGCAGTGTTCTAATCCGGTTTGTTGATTGTGTAAATGATACTCCGGATTTCTCTCTTAATACTACAGAATTCATTGGTCTTAAATCAACAAATATTAAACCATATACTATCGATTTAAGAGAGCAGTGGTATTTAACAAAAGACGATTTTGATCGATGGAATCGGAGAGAGAAGCCGCAAGCAGGAGATTTAATTTTAACGCGTGAAGCCCCCATGGGGAATGTATGTATCTTACCAAATAAATTCAATTTTTGTTTGACACAGCGACTTATGCTTCTTCGTAACGATCCTGATTTTATTGATAGCCGATATTTGTTACATTATCTAAATTCTCCCTATTTCAAAAACCAAGTCAATGAGCAGTGTCGTGGATTAACAACACCCCATCTCAGAGTTGGGGATGCACCCAATATCAAAATACCAATTGCCCCATTAGAGATTCAACGCCGTATCGTCGCCCATCTCGATCGTTTGCAGGCGAAGGTTGATGAGGTAAAGTGGTTGCAGGCAGAGACGGAGAGAGAGATTGTGGCGCTGGTACCGGCGGTGCTGGCGAAGGCGTTTGGTGGGGCGATGTGATGCCGATTAAAGAGAATGATGTGATAACTCAATTAATTAACTTCCTTCAAGAACAAAACATTCCGAAAAATGCGATTGTAGTTGAATGGCCAATCGGTAAAGGCCGGCGAGTAGATCTGGCAATTATTGATCCGGATATTAACAAGGCCCTTGCGCTATTTGAAATTAAAAACATCAAAAACGAGAAAAATCTCGATTCAGCGAGAATACAATTGGAAAAATATTCAAAAATTCTCGGAGATTTAATGGTACCATTATACATTGTTTTTCCACAAGGGACACCTCCTGGAATTGAATTAATCCAACTTAATCAGACTATTTTCGAGAAAGAAGAGAAGAATCTTCAACACATTTTTGATGAAGTTTCAATATCAAATATTCCTGAATATTCAATATTAAAACAGAGCAGATTAGAAAAAGATATAGAAATAACTCAAGAAAAGAAAGAAACCGAATTTGAGAATATTAATAAAATTTGTTTGAGTTTCGCGGGTTTTTTAAATTTTATTCTCTTTCTGGATATTTTCATTTCACTGTATTCCTTTATTTTATACCCCTCAGAATCATTGTTGACATTTTCAATATTAACTATAAATCGGTTGATACTCATCGCGATAATTGTTGGATTAATCATAATACCATATGCGAGCAAATTAAAAATTCTCAACTTCATTGAATGGGAAGCGAAAAACGAATTAGATAAAGAGAAAAAAAGTTGAGATATAAATTCATCAAAGGAATCTGTATCAAATAAATAAAAAATCAATTTGGAAATTATTTTGGTATGCGGAAGAAGCAAAAAAGAAATAATCATTCATTAGTACAAGATCATTTTTTATCGAAAATTTGAGTATGACCTTTCATTTCATAATCCATCCCAATATTTTCTTTGTCTTCTAAGCGGATAATAAAATGAAGGTCTTTGGGCGGTTTTAATAAATATTGAATTGAATCTAATTCTTTTTGCTTTTTTTGAAATTTTTTATTACTTATAGAAAATTCGTTAGTTGCTAAAGTATATTTTACAACATTTTCTGAAATTTCCATTTTTTTAAGGAAAAATCCTTTCCCTACTTCGTACTTTCCTTTATTTTGATTCTTTAAAGGTCGCCCCCATTCTTGTACGCAGTCACAAAAAATTAACAAAAATGATATTGGATCATTTTCAAATTTCAAACATGGCGTTTCCATTACAATTTTTTGTTGTGGACAGGTTTTTTTGAAGGACATTGGCCATTTGTGAATATCGTGAAGTCCTATTGCTAACACTGCGGGAAGCAAATATTTTTTCATAGCTTTATCATAATTACCCAATACTTTCTCAATCGTAGATTTATTTTCTGGATTCTGAAGTATTTTTAATAAAGAAATACTGCTCATGAGGCCATGATTTTTCTCGACGGTAATCTCATTAAAGAAAAATTTTATTAGTTCATTCTCTTTTTCCAGCCAATTGGCTTTCAACTCGGAACGGTTGAGATGATTATTACATAGATCACAAATTAAAAAACCCGCACACGCTAAAAAATCATCTTCTACAAATTTTGATTTTAATTCGTGTTCTAGAATATTCGGGTTACGTCCGATTCCTAAAAATTTTTTAAAAAATGATTCACTGTATGAATCATACAACTGAACAGGGTAACCAATATCATGAGCTGAAGATGCTATCAACCATATCAATTCTGGATTATCGTTTTTTTCAAAGTAGCTATAAAAAGTGTCGATTATAGGTAAACCTAACAAAAAGACTTGAAATTGATGCAAATAATGATCACGATAAACATGATCCTCTTCTGATCCGGTATCAGGGAAAATATTTTGTAAACTTGGTTCAAATTCTTTCAATAATTTTGGATAGAACAATCCGATATGAGTTTTCCATAAATTTGTAAAAGCCTCATTCACAAATTCATAATCATCATTTTTATCCGTTAAATGGGAGTTTATTAGATCGATCAAATCTTCGTGATAAGAAATTTTTTTTAAATTAAATGATTGGTCGAGAATTTCTCTTGTTAGATAGCGTTTCCCAAAATCGTCCGGTTTAATCCCGGCGATGGCATTTACGGCATTATGGACGTATTTATCAAAAAAAAGAGGGATATCTTCAGGTTTTTCTTGTTCATATTGTTTATGCATCAAAAATCTTAGCGATTCCGGATGAGAAATTATTATTGGCTTTTTCTGATCCTCAGAAAATTCCCAAAAGCCGATCCCATTTTCTTTCAAACCATTCTCACGATCAAATACATCTTTCATTTTTTTATTGAAATCCGGAGCAACTAAAATAATTTCAAGTCTTTTTGAAGAGATGATTCGTGATAGATAAAATTGATAAAACGAAATTCTTTTTTCTAAAGTGTCGGGAAATTTTTTTGTTGAAATTACGAGAAAAATTGTGTAATAATAGGCCTTTTCAATAATGTTTTCTTCATTTTCTTCTTCTTTTTCAATCTCCAATACCAAATCAACCGCGAGATTGGGATCGATATTAAATTTTACCCCTTTTTTTATTTCTGCAATTTCATAAGTTAAATTTTCAATTTTGTCCAAACTTTCATAGACTTTACTTTTTTGGGAACCATACTTTTTTTCAATAAAGATTTTGAGGTTTTTTACAATTTGGCTATGATTAACAATCAAAGTCGATTTTATCATAGTTTACCAAAAAACGAAATTTATCTGCAATGATGACACTTGCTGCACGTAATCGAATAATTTCCATTATTGAGTTTCTCTAACTCTTTGAACGCAAAATCAGGATCGTGGAGTTGCTCAACAGACAGCATCGCCCGATCCCGGAACATGGGTGTAGAGGATTTCGATACATCAACCAATTCCATAGTATTCACCTTAACGCAGCACAATATAGTTATTCCGATTTCCAACACTGGGGATCTTCGGCAAGATAATCGCCGGTGAGGGCAAAGGCCATCGATCTGCAACCGCTGCATCGGGGAATGTGCTCGCATGAATGGCACTTGCCTTTCAGGTTCTCTTTATCCCGTATCTGGGTAAGCAATTCTGATTCATGCCATATTTTTTCGATGCTGTCATCATTCAGGTTTCCAATCGTGATGGGCAATCTGCGACAAGCCAGGACAGATGCATCGGGCATTATGCACAACCCATCGTAACCAATAGAACAAATTGCGCCGAGTTCTTCGTGGGGGACAGTGGGGACACCGGCTTTTGCCCGGCAAGGATCGATATTAATCCATAATGGACGGTATTTCAAAACCCGAAGTTTGTTTCCTTTTGCATATTCGATATCCGAGCGGTCAGAAATATATTCAAAAATCCCCCGTAATTCGTCAGGACTCAAAATTGCATCCTTCTTGTCCTTTCCTGAACCGGTTGGCACCATCCTTTCTATCGTTATCCCACTGATTTTTTCCTTAAGGGCAAGATCGATAAGCCCGGGAATCTCACCCATGTTCAGTCGTTGTAACGTGAACATTACCTTCACATCGATGTCATGAGAAACGAGGATCCGTATTCCCCGTATTGCTTTTTCAAACGTGCCCGGTCCACGGATTTGATCATGGATTTCTGGGGTGGCACCATCGAGGGATACCTGGACGTTGTTGAGTTTTTCGATTTTTTTCAGTCTCGCAACAATTTCATCGGTGATTAAAATTCCATTACACAGAACATCCAGACGGGAAATCTCATGTGATTCGTTAAGATATGTCAAGAGTGGGAACAATTCTTTTTTTATGAAAGGCTCGCCGCCGGTGATAGAAATATCTCCTTTCTTCTGCCACTTTGCCATCGTGGAAAAAATTTTATCGGCAATTTCTTTGAGTTCATTGAGGGTAAGATCGGATTGATCTGTGTAACTCTCCTGGTAACAATGGCTGCATCGTAAATTGCATTTATTGGTGATATGCCACTGAAAATAGAAATCCTTGGACTCTTGTGACGGTTTTTTGCTGTCCATTGGTATCAGCTATTGAGGGATGTTAGATAATTAACTCTATCATTTTTTCCCGTCATGAAATTTTCAAGCGGTCCGGGACCATGTCGGAATTGGCGTAACCTGCCGATTTGGTCCGCGTCCGGTCCGTGCCCGGGGGTTGAGCCGGGACTGGCAAGAGTATGATTGGCATGATATCTCCTGCACATTTTCATGGGGGGCCCCCCTCCCGCCCCTTCACTGCCCCTTTTGCCTCTTTGGCGCACCTTTGAGAATGTAGTGGGTACCTTTGCCGGTCGTATCGATGCGGGAAAATTTTAAATCTGTTCGAGACGGGAGAATGTTGGGGACATGGCGGGTTTAGCCCGTGGACGTGTCGGGACTCGTTTTTCGGAATACTGTCAATTATTAATTGGAAATCGGGTCTTTTCAATACTTTAATATGCTTAAAAAGGTTAGCGTTACACTATGACGTATGAGAACCGGGTCACCCTCTACAACAAAATCGAAGAAGTACGCGGGCGACCGCTCATCACCTATATCACCAGTTCCCGGGTGAATGCAGCGGGAATCATGGCCGCAGACGTCATTCCGGAGTTCTGCAAACAGATTACCAAAATCTCCCACGAAAAAACCGAAGTGGATCTTTTACTCGTCAGCAATGGTGGTGACCCCGTTGTATCATGGCGGATAATCAGTCTGCTTCGGGAACGATTTAAAAAAGTCGGGGTCTTACTCCCCTATCAGGCATACAGCGCTGCAACTCTCGTCGCACTCGGGGCCGACGATATCGTTATGCACCCGTTCTCAAACCTCGGTCCCGTCGATCCGCAACTTTCCGGCCAGAGAAATGTACCGGGAAAACCCGGTGTGCAGGAACAGATAAATTTCGGAGCCGAAGACCTGTCACACTTCATTGATTTTGTATGCAATGATGTGGGGATATCCGACCAGGAACAAAAAGAGCGGGCGTTCGAACTGGTGTGCAAGGAGGTCGGAGCCATTCCCATCGGCATAGCGAAACGGAGCTCGAACCTTGCCTCATCCCTTGGCCAGAAATTACTGAATCTGCATATGACCGATCAAAACAAAGTGAAGGCAATATCAGATTCCCTCAACAAATCCTTCTACCATCACGGGTATCCAGTGGGAAGAAGTGAGGCAAAAAACATCGGGCTCAACATCATCGAAGCACCGGATAATCTTGAAGAGGTTATCTGGAATGTCTGGGAAGATATGCAGCACGACATGAAATGCGACAGTCCTTTCAATCCACTGGAAGTTGTGATGACCGATCCGGTGATCGGTCCACAGATTTGCAATGTACCGAATATTTCTATGCCGGGTAATCTTCCTCCTGAAATGGCCAACCAGGTATTCCAGCAGATCCTGCAACAGCACGTAAAAGTCTCGATGGTAAACCCGGTCGAATACGAATTATATCAGGCAGCAGTTGAGAGCAACCGAATGAGAAGCGAGTTTAAGACAAAACTTAAGATAACTGCGATGAGAATGCCAGATATGAACATTAATATCAATGTAGCGCCTATTTCAAGTAGCTGGAAAACCATCAATCAAGCGTAAAGGAGGGTTGTAACATGCAGTACTCGAGATTTGATACCACCGATAACGAACAGGAAATGTTGAAGTCGGTTGGTCCTTACCGACAGCAGGTATCGGGAAGTTTAATCTGTGAAGCGCCAGCTCTCCCCCATTTTTCATGGGGAAAATCCACTCTCGTTGGCGTGAGCGAAATTTATTCTGTCCCGAAGCAATGCGTGGTGAGCCCCGATAATTTTGGCGGGGCACTATCCCCGGTTGAATTAAATGCACTCGAAGAATCAATGAGCAGATACGGCCCAGCTCTTGATATCCTGAGCCAGCATTAATTCACAAATTTATTTTTTCTCCGATCCATTGTTCCACTTCTTCAAGTGAACTTTCATATCTGCCAACTTTTTCAACGAATGCAGCCACTTCCTCATTGCTGCAATTTATCTGATACGCTCGTGGATCTAATTTTAAAATCAGCAGTGCCGTTAACAGAGCGGTGCGTTTGTTTCCCTGAAAAAAAGGATGTTCTGATGCGATTTTGTATAAAAACCATGAAGCCTTGCGGATCGTATCGGTTTTTCGCGCTCCGACAGACACGATATATTCAAGGGTTCCCTGTTCCCGAATCACCCCTTCAAATCCTAAATCCTCGGGGCGGGTACTCTTCCTTATTGCCCGAACCTGAATTCCTATGATTTTTTCGATGGTGATTTTTTCCATTTGACAATCTCTTTTTTATTCAACAGTCCGTAATGTGCGCCGAATTTACTATTATATTCTCGAATATTTGAATATCTTATATCCATCTTTTTTAAGAGTGCAAAATTTTCACACATTTTCTACGGTACCTAAATCAGACCCCCGCCATTATCCGCGGCAGCATTCCTCAGGGCATTGTCACCCGTTATGAGAATAGTGTTCTTCGATCGTGCAAGGAGCAGGACCGTAATATCATAATAAGAGGGCAGCGGGTATTTCTCCATAAACGGGGAGATGTCGGCAACCACTTCCTCTGCAAGAGGTTCGAAACAGAGTCCCAGTTCCTGGAGCACCTGAAAAGGAGGATCGATGAATTCAATCGCCAGTGAATCAGTAACGGAAAAGGAGCAGGGGAGTCGGAATACCTTGTCGAGCAGACCCCCGAAATGCAGGTCGATTATCGTATTGGTGTCAAGTACATAACAGGGCAGAGCACTCAATCCCCGATTCTCCGTCTACCGAACAGAACGTACTGATGCTCTGGTTTAATAACTCAGCAGCCTTCGATGTGGAAATGATTCCCTCGGCATGGGCCTGGAGAACCATCGTCTCCATCAGGGCCGGCATCTCCCCTTTCTCCGTGTCATCGCCGGGCTCTGTCCGGTTCCAGTGCCTCCTGATGAAAAACTTCCGGGCCGCGAGATAATCTTCCGCGGTGATTATCCCGAGCTCCATTGCCCGGTACAGCCATGCGCCCATTGAGAAGCCGTATTTCTGTTTGAGGATCAACAGTTCCTTGATGGATAACTTGTGCCGGGTCTCGTCCAGTTCAAAGAAGACCTTTTCCCGGGGAACAAGGAATGCACCGGCAAACCGGTGCATTGCTTTCTCCTCTTTAATATCCCCGTGAACGCCAAGAAGACAGTGCCCGAGTTCGTGGGCGAGAGAGAATCGTTGCCGTCCCCGCGGGAGGTTTTCTTTCATGACAATGACCCGGTGGCCGGCATATTCGGTGAACAGCGCATCGAACTGGGTGATCCCACGGATGATCCCGATCTTGATACCTTTGTCTTCCAGCAGGTAGGTCAGATTCTCGATCGGGTCCGTCCCGAGGTCCCACACGGTCCTCAAATCCCGCGCAGCTGCTTCTGCCTCTTCAAATGTGGCTATGGTTCTGGGGAATCCTGCGGGCATATCGAAGACCCGCGGCCGCCCTGTCAGTCTCTCCACCTGGAGATATCGTTCGAGCCATTCCTTTGTCTCGGCATTGATCTGCTTCTCGTCCCTCTTTCGCATCTTTTTCGAACGAAATGCCATATGGCTCAATTCGATCTGCTGGCTTTCCGGACGCATCAGGGTTCCGAGGGGCACCGTCAGGGCCTTACTGATCTTGATCAGGGCCTGCGAGTTCGGAACCAGTCTGTTCTTTTCCCACTTATCGACCGTCATGTGCGAGACGCCGACCTGCTCTGCAAGACCCCGTAATG
>Ga0172381_10004485_pt1 | contig 14442 bp, 15 predicted proteins | sample Leawel6488metaG_FD_119754 | JGI IMG/M metagenome (GOLD analysis project Ga0172381, IMG submission 119754) | Leachate microbial communities from a municipal landfill in Southern Ontario, Canada - Leachate well 64-88 metaG | ecosystem: Engineered > Solid waste > Landfill > Unclassified | place... | reverse complement strand
ATTAATAATAATCTGTCCGAATTTTATCGCTTCGCCGTAAAGAACGACTTTAGTCGCGGCGGAAAAAATAATCCGAGTGTTAGCTTGCCGTGCCTTATAGGATAATATCTGTATAACTTGGCTAATCTCTGTGTTAAGAGAGAATTCTATTTTATTATCTTCTTGTTGGATCTGTTTTTTGATGCTGGTGATTAAACCCTCCATTTTTTTAGTCGCCAGTAGTGCTTGGCTTAAATAAGATTTAGCATCGGAGACTTTATTTTCCGCCCCGCCTTTTATTTGTTCTAAATTTAAAGAAACAGCAGTTAGTGGATTGACTAAATCATGAAATATTCCCGAAGACAGGCGGCCAAATTCTGCTAAGCGATAGAGTTGATTAATTTTTTCCGCTTCGGCGCGATGTAATTGCTCTGTTCTTTCGATTATTTTAATTTCTAATAAATCCCGTTCCCGCTGCAAAGTTGCCTCTTTTTGTTGTGCCCATTTTAAAGTCCGTTTGATTTCTAAGCCGGCTAGCCAGAAGATATAAAAGATTGCCAAAATCATAATGATATGAGCGGCGATGCTACTAAATTCATAGCTTTTTCCTTGCCAATAGCCATGCGTGGAAATTGTGATATTACCCCATAGGTAAATTATAACAATTAAAGAGCCGTTAACGATAGTCGCGCCAATTAAGGCCTTCCGGCCGCCAATTAAGACCCCAGACAAGGTAATAATAAAGATTGCTAATAATAAAGTGGCGTGAGAATTTATTCCCCAAAGTAAAGGGCAGCAAAATATGGGGAGCAGGCAAATTATGATTAATAGCCAAGAAACATTTTTTGTTTTATTTTTTCCTGTCGTCATATATTATTCTTATTTTTCCTTATCGATTTTATAACCACGGTTGGAGAAAGTGAAAATCAGTTGCCGCCCGGAGTTTTCAATTTTTTTCCGCAGGTTCATTATATGAACTTCAATGGTATTGGAAAAGGGATCGGCATTTTCATCCCAGACATGTTCCCTAATTGCTTGGCGCGAGACTATTTGTCCTTTATTTTCTAAAAGATATTCTAAAAGAGTAAATTCTTTATAGGATAGATTAATTTTTTTGCCGTTTTTTTTCACCCAAAATTTATCGCGATTTAGTTCTAAATCGTCTATTTTTAAGATAGGGCCTTGCCAATTTCGCGGTCGACGCAAAATAGCCTTGATATGCGCCAAGAGTTCTGACAAGACGAAGGGCTTAGTTAAGTAATCATCCGCGCCGAGGGTTAATAAATCAACTTTATCAATTAATTCCGAGTTAACAGTCAGCATCAGAATTGGGATACCTATTTCTTCTTCCCGAAGTCTTTTGATAATTTCCCGGCCGTTTAACTTTGGTAAGTTATAGTCTAAAATAATTAAATCATAGCTGCTAGTGCGCGCCAGAAAATAACCCTGTTCGCCGTCACCAACCACATCGACGACATAACCGGCGGTTTTTAAGGCTAAAGCCAACAAGCGCGTGATTTCAGCGTCGTCCTCAATAAGTAAAAGTTTCATATGGCAAGACACAAATTAATCTTTATCCTTTTATTATACAAATATTATATCTAATCCTCAATAAAGAAAATCTAAAATTTTTCTAAAGAAAAGATGAAGTCTAATCTAGGGCAGCGGGGCTTGAGGGTTAGTTTGCCTTTCCGTCTGATCCGCGTTAAGATAATATTATTGGAATAAACGTTTTTATGAGTCTAAAAATTTTAAAAATCGCCAATAAAAATCGACTAATTGAAGCTTTACGCGATAAGACCAGCGATCCTTTCGCCGTGAAAGAGGGTAAATTTAGTTTTGGTCAGCTTAAAGACTCTTTTTATTATACCGACTGGACCGAACAGTCTTTTCTAGCCGACAGTAGTCATAAAGAAATTGTCAGCCGTTCTTTTAATTTTAAAAAATTAAAATATTTTGCCGCCGCGGTTATTTTAGGGATTTTAATTTTAGTGGTTCGCGCCGCCTGGCTTCAGATTATAAAAAATAATTATTATAGTTTGCTGGCTGAAGATAATCGTCTGTTTGCTGAAACTATTGAACCGAAACGCGGTATTATTTATTCTCGCGATTTACAGCCCTTAGTGCGTAATAAAGCGAATTTCGTTTTATATCTGCGGCCGATAGACCTGCCAAAAGATGAATTAGTGCGTGATAATCTTCTACGCCAGATTAGTCAGATTATCTCTACTGATAATAATTCTTCGATTGATAGCCGCAAAAATGAGAATAACCCTATTTCCGATTTATCGACGCTTAATATTGTTACCGATGATGCTCTTTTTTATCAGTTGAAAGAATCCTTGGCGCCAATCAGAATCGGCTGGCCGGAATCATATCAGCCGCTATTTGTCGCTGATAATCTGGAATATGATAAGGCGATGCTAATCTCTTTAAAATTACCTAGTTGGCCGGGTGTATTTTTATCTAATAAAATTAGGCGCGAATATTTAGCGCCAGTGGCGGGAACTGATAAAACAGCGGCTGACTATTCTGTTTTAAGCGAGAACAGTCTATCGCATATTTTGGGCTATACTGGCAAAATTGATGACGCGGAATTAAAAGATTTAGGAAAAGGCTACTCTCTGATTGATTATATCGGTAAGATGGGTCTGGAATATTCTTGGGAGAAAGAATTAAAAGGGCAGGCGGGAAGAAAAAATATTGAAGTTGATGCTTTAGGGCGGCAGAAAAAAATTATTAATGAGGTCCCGGCTATAGACGGAGCAAATTTACAATTAGCGCTGGATTTCGGTTTACAAGCGAAAGCGGAAGAAGTCGCCCGAGCCTATTTAAAGAAAGCTAATTTGCATCGCGCTTCAGTAATTATTATGAATCCCAATAACGGCGAAATTTTAGCTTTAGTTAGTCTACCCGCTTATGATAATAATTTGTTCGCCCGTGGCATTAGTCAGGAAGAATATGATAAGTTCCTAAACGATCCGAACCATCCGTTATTTAATCGTTCGGTAAGCGGCGAATTTCCCTCGGGTTCCACGATTAAACCGATTTTTGCCGCTGCCGCTTTGCAGGAGAAAATTATTACCGAAACCACTAGTTTTTTAAGTAATGGCGGCTTACGTGTCGGCGAATGGTTTTTTCCAGACTGGAAAGCGGGCGGACATGGTATGACTGATGTGCGGAAAGCGCTCGCCTTATCGGTTAATACTTTCTTTTATTATATCGGCGGCGGTTACGGTAATTTCGTTGGCCTAGGCGTTAGCGGCTTGGATAAGTATGCGCGTCTTTTCGGACTCGGCGAAGTAACTGGTATTGATTTACCCGGCGAAAGAAAAGGTTTTGTGCCGACAGCCGCTTGGAAAGAAGAAACTAAAAAAGAGCCCTGGTATGTCGGTGATACCTATCATTTCGCTATTGGTCAGGGAGATGTGATTGTCACGCCGCTCCAGGTCGCTAATTATACGGCCGCCATCGCTAACGGCGGTACGCTTTATGAGCCGCATTTAGTGAGCAAGCTTTTGAGTGATGATAATCAAGTGATTGCCGAAATTCCGCCGAAAATTATCCGGCAGGATTTCATTGATCCCGCTAATTTAAAAATTGTGCGCGAAGGCATGCGCCAGACGGTTACTATCGGTAGTGCGCGGTCTTTAAATATCCTGCCAGTCGCCGTGGCCGGTAAAACCGGTACGGCGCAATGGTCAACGACTAAGAGCCCGCATGCCTGGTTTATCGGTTTTGCTCCTTATGATAAACCGGAAATAGTGATTACGGTTTTAGTCGAAGAGGGTGTCGAAGGCAGTACGATGGCGGCGCCGATTGCCAAAGATATTTTAAACTGGTACTACGTTAGCGGACACGGCGCGGAACAAATTGCCAACTAAGCGTCTATTTAAATTTAAGTATTTATTTTTTTAAATTTTTTATGATTTTACCTTTACCCTTACATCTTCTCCTGCATTTTTCTTTGGCGGTTCTCGTCGGTTTTTATGTCGGCCGCCATTTTAAAAAAATTTGGTTAGGAATCGTCGCCGGTATTTTGGGCGGATTTTTAATCGACTTAGATCATGTCTTAGAATATTTTTTGGTTTTCGGCCTGCATTTTAATTTTAATTATTTTATCACCGGCCGGGAATTTTTAATTAGCGATAAGATGCATGTTTGGTTCCATGCCTGGGAGTATGTGCCGGTTTTGTTATTAATCGCTTGGCTGTTCTGGCGTAAAAAGAAAATTGCCGTCGCTACTTTTATATGCGCTCTGGCTCTCGGTGGCTTAGTTCATCTAACAACCGATTGTCTTATTAATCGGTTTCCGCCGCATAACTATTCTTTAATTTATCGCTGGCAGCAAAATTTTTCGGCGGAGCGATTATTAAGTCCGGAGCAGTATCAGAAGAATTTAGAGGATAAAGTAGAAATGGGGTTGTAGGTAAAAAATTATCGATTGATTATAGGATTATTAAAAAAATATTTTGAGAAAGAAAAAAGAACGTACCATTGGTCCGTTCTTTTTCGTATAAGCAAGCTTTTGATAGAATTTACACGTCATTGGTTGACGTTTTTTGAGAGATTTGTTTTTTTAAAAGAAATACCGGTTTTGTTTACTTTAAACATAACCAGTAATAGATACTACAGAAGCTTCACCGGCGAAATAATTTGAATTGGTTGAATTCGCTAGTTTTGTCTGTACACTTTCATCTGCCATCATACCTGATAAAGAAGAAATTGTTATTGCCGCACAATCGGGAAGCGCAGCAACATCCATAAGCATACCATCAATTGCATTCATTGTCGTCGCTGATTCGTCTGCAGTTACATATACTACATCCCTGATAACATTATCAATCATCGAACTTTCGATCATCACATACATTACATAATTCGGCACAAATTCACTGTGGCCACTTTTCGTTGCAGTTGTAAAATAGCTTACATTTTCGGTATCCCCAGAAGATGAGGTAGTCAATTCCATTTTTGTAGCCATTGCTTCACTTGATACACTTTCATTCAAACCTTCATTCGTAACGGTTCCGTTCACTTTTAATTTAAATGGTGTACCCAGATCCTTCATTGCAGTTGTCGACGAGCAGCTTTCAATCTTATTTACATATAATGATGTTGTTTTAGATTGTGTGCTCCCCAGGTTTTCAGCTTCACCGGTTGTAACTTTAGTATTCATTGTGCTAATTGCGTCGAGTTGAACGATCGTGCCATCTTCTGCAATCATGAAATAATCCGGAAATGTCGCCTGATAATTTACTGCAAATTCACTTCCTGTAACTGTTGTTGCTGTTTGGTAATTTGCACCTTGCAACAATTGGGTCGAACTCTGAAATACAAATATCGCAAATACGAATGCTATAAATAAAGTCGAAATTAATAATAATTTGTTTTTCATCACTTTAACTTTTTAGATGTTAAAAAACGAGTTTGATTTAAATAATCGCTTGCTTATTTAATACTTAAATAATAGCAAAAATGGAGAATAAGACAAGAGGAAAACAGGGAAAACCGACAAATTCGGAAGAACTCCGCTAAGGCCTCCATATTAGCACTCTCTTGACGTGAGTGCTAACTTGGTTTATAATGGAATTAAGTTAAATAACCCTATGATTTCTGATCGTAAAAAGTTTCTCTTAGAAACTATTATCAAGGAATACGTTAAAACCGCTCAGCCGGTCTCTTCGGGCGTTTTAGTGGAGAAATATAAACTAGAAATTTCTACGGCGACCGTGCGTAATGAGATGATGGAACTAGAGGAAGAGGGCTATATCTATCAGCCTCATACCTCCAGCGGTCGCGTGCCGACCGAGCTCGCTTATGAGCTAATTTTAGCCGATTTTTTAGGATTAAAGAGGAAAAAAGAGTTAAAAGAAACGGAAATCAAGTTATTAGAACAATTATTCAAGCGCGAGGAAGCGGCCTATAAACAGACTGCCAGGGCGATTGCCGAACTGGCTAACAGCGCCGTCTTCTGGGCTTTCCATAAAAATGATTTGTATTATACTGGCCTGGCTAATTTATTCGCTCAGCCGGAGTTCCACCAACTTAATGCCGTTTGCGACGTTTCGGCGGCCATTGACCGCTTGGAAGAGATTATTGACGATAATTTCGAGAGTTTGGCCGACGGCGAGCAGGTCTTAATCGGTTCCAAGAATCCTTTTGGCAACTTTTTAAGCGCCGTTATCGTCAAATACCGAAATAATAATCAAAGCGGTGTTTTTGGCATTTTAGGACCGATGCGTATGGATTATAGTCGTAATTTGGCGCTGGTAGAATTTATTAAGAAAAAATTTGAATAATATGGAGGAAATTAAAAAAGGAATTTATCTCTGCCACACCGGCAATGAATACCGCGTTCTATTTACTGCGACGAGCACGGATGACCATAAAACCGAAGTGGTAGTTTATCAAAGCTTAAAGGATGAGAAGATTTGGGTGCGCCCGAAAAAGGAATTCTTAGGATTTAAAGAAATTGACGGTGAAAAAAAGAAGCGGTTTGAATTTTTAAGAGAAGAAGAAACTGAGACTAGCGAACAGAAATATCTCCGGGCCTTAGCCGATTATCAGAATTTATTAAAACAGACCGCTAAGGAGAAGCAAGAATTTGCTAAATACGCGGTCGGCGATTTCTTACAGGATATTTTGCCGGTTTATGATCATCTGAAATTGTCTTTAATCGGTTTAAGCGAAGAAGAAGGAAAAAATGCTTGGGCCGAAGGCGTCCGCCATGTTTTAAAACAGTTTAAAGATGTCTTAGCGGCGCACGGCATTGAAGAAATAAAAACTTTGGGCGAAAAATTTGATCATAATATAATGGACGCGATTAGCGGGAGTGGCGAAACGGTTAAACAGGAAGTGATGCCGGGCTATAAATTAAACGGTAAAGTAATTCGGCCAGCGAAAGTGATTGTTGAAGAATAAAATTATGCTAAAAAAGAAAATTAAAATCTGTAGTGCTTGTTTATTGGGAGTTAATTGTCGTTTAGACGGGAAAAATAAGCTTAATCAGAAAGTCGTCAGATTAGCGCGCCAAGAAATTTTGATTCCGGTTTGTCCAGAACAATTAGGAGGCTTAGCGACGCCGCGCGAAGCGATGGAAATTAAGAAAGGCCGTGTATTAACGAAGTCCGGCCGCGATGTCACCGCAGAATTACGTGCTGGCGCTAAAGAAGTTTTAAAAATTGCTAAATTATTTAAAGTTAAAGAAGCGATTTTAAGAAAGAAAAGTCCTTCTTGCGGCTACGGAATGATTTTTGACGGCAGTTTTTCCGAGAAGATGGTTAAGGGTAACGGAATTACGGCCAAGCTGTTAAAGAAAAATGGTTTTAAGATTTTAACCGAAAACGATTTATAAAAAATTAATTTTTTCTTTCCATATCTATTTAGCAAGAAGCTAAATTTTATGGGAAGATAGATAAATTTATGTCATTAATAAAATGGACCCCGTTTTTTCCGGAGTTTGATGACATGGAAAAAGCGATGGGTGAAATGCTGCCGGCCGTGCGCGGCAATCAATTCGGGTTTACGCCCGCGATTGATATGTATGAAGATAAAGATAACGTCATTGTGGAAACACAACTGGGCGGTATTGATCCAGAGAAAGTTGATATCTCGATTGAGAATAATGTCTTAACTATTAAAGGCGAGAGCGAAAAGAAAAGCGAAGTGGAGGACAAGAACTATTATCGTAAAGAGATTCGCCGCGGTTCTTTTTATCGTTCTATTCCTTTACCGACAAAAGTTGACGGCGATAAAGCCAGCGCGATGAATGAAGAGGGAATCTTAAAGATTATTGTTCCGAAAGCGCCGGAAATTAAACCGAAGACGATAAAGATTCAAAATAAAAAGAAATAATTAAATATGGCTTATTATAATAAAATTGGTTTATTAATTTTAAATGAAACGGAAGACAAATTTTTAGTTTGTGAGCCAGGCGACAAATACAAAGAGAAAGCAGTCACTCAATATTTGATGCCGGGCGGACAATTAGAAGAAGATTCTGATGAGGAATGTTTAATTAAGGAAATCAAAGAAGAATTAGATTGCGAAATAGACGAGAAAAGCTTACGGTATATTGGTGAATATACTGGCGAAGCTGCTTATCCGGGGAGAGATGTTATGATTCGTCTTTATCAAGGACAAATTATCGGTCAGCCGAAGCCATCAACAGAAATTGGCACCTTACACTGGCTAGGCAAAGAAGATATTAATAATGGTAAAGTTTCCCCGATAATTAGAAAATTAATAATCCCTGATTTAGTAATAAAAAAAATATTAAAATAATTAATAAATTATAAAAAAATATGTCAAAAATTTTAGGAATTGATTTGGGCACGACGAACTGCGCCATGGCGATCATGGAAGGCGGCGCACCGAAAATCATTGAGAACATTGAAGGTAATCGGACAACCCCATCGGTCGTCGCGATTTCTAAAACCGGTGAACGCATTGTCGGTCAGTCCGCCAAGCGCCAAGCGGTTATTAATCCGGAAAATACGGTTTACGCCGTGAAACGTTTAATCGGCCGCCATTTTTCCGAAGATGAAGTTCAACGCGATTTAAAAACCGCGCCGTATAAGATTTTACAAGCCGGCGAAGGCGTGAAAGTTAAGCTGGGCGATAAGGATTACTCCCCGCAAGAAATTTCGGCGATGATTTTATCGAAATTAAAAGCGGACGCGGAAGCAAAATTAGGCGAAAAAATTACCGAAGCGATTATTACCGTCCCGGCTTATTTTAACGATTCTCAGCGCCAAGCGACAAAAGACGCCGGCGCGATTGCCGGTTTAGATGTGAAACGAATTATTAATGAACCGACGGCCGCGGCCCTCGCCTATGGCTTTGATAAGAAACAAGGACAGAAGATTGTCGTCTATGATTTAGGCGGCGGAACTTTTGATGTTTCCGTTTTAGATATTTCCGCGGATACTGTAGAAGTTAAATCGACTAACGGTGATACGCATTTAGGCGGCGAAGATTTTGATCAGAGAATTATTAATTGGATTATTGAGGAATTTAAAAAAGATCAGGGCATTGATTTATCGAAAGATACTTTAGCTTTACAGAGAATTAAAGAGTCGGCGGAAAAGGCGAAGATTGAATTATCGACCGCGACCGAAACGGAAATCAATCAGCCGTTTATCACTACCGACGCGAATGGTCCGAAGCATTTAGTGATGAAAATGTCGCGTTCAAAACTGGAAGCGCTCGTGATGGATTTAGTGGAAAAGACGATTGAACCATGTAAGAAAGCATTAGCCGATTCCGGTTTTCAATTATCAGAAATTAATGAAGTTTTAATGGTTGGCGGTATGACTCGCATGCCCTTAGTACTTCAGAAAGTAAAAGAATTTTTTGGTAAGGAACCGAACTTAACCGTTAATCCGGACGAAGTCGTCGCTTTGGGCGCGGCGGTTCAGGCCGGCGTTCTACAAGGCGATGTCAAAGACGTTTTGTTATTAGATGTTACGCCTTTAACTTTAGGGATTGAAACTTTAGGCAGTGTCGCGACGCCCTTAATTGAGCGCAATACAACTATCCCGACTTCTAAGTCACAAGTATTCTCAACCGCGGCCGACGGTCAGACGGCGGTGGAAATTCATATCGTCCAAGGCGAACGCCCGATGGCGCATGATAATAAGACTCTCGGACATTTTACTTTAGACGGTATTCCGGCGGCGCCGCGTGGTATTCCGCAAATTGAAGTTAAATTTGATTTAGACGCGAACGGTATTTTAAATGTTTCAGCGACCGATAAGGCGACGAATAAACAGCAGAAGATTACCATCACCGCTTCCTCCGGTTTGTCTAAAGAAGAAATTGAAAAGATGAAGAAAGAAGCGGAACTGCACGCCGACGAAGATAAGAAAAAGAAAGAAGAAGCGGAAATAAAGAACCAGGCCGATGCAGTGAGCTTTACGATGGAAAAAATGATTAAAGAGTCCGGCGATAAAATGAAACCGGAAGATAAAAAAGAATTGGAAGATAAAAACGAAGAATTAAAGAAAGCAAAAGAATCCGGTAATCTGGACGAAATGAAAAAGAAAATGGAAGAAATAAATACCATCGCCCAGAAAATCGGTGCAGCCATGTATCAACAGCCGGGAGCCGGTGCTCCAGGAGCGGAACAAGCCGGTGCTCAAGGTGCAGAAGCCGGTGCCGAGAAAAAAGATGATAATGTCGTTGAAGGAGAAGTAGAAGAGAAGAAGTAATTTAGCCTTTATAGATCACCTCTATTTTTAGAGGTGATTTGCTAAGGGATAAATATGAAAAAACTTTTTATAAAAAATCGCCACGATAAAAAAATCGCGGTTATCATTGAAAAGCCGGATCAGCCAATCGGGCTGGCTTTTGTGATGCACGGTTTTGGCGGCATGAAAAGCACTCCGCATCTTGAAACTTTTGCTAAAGTATTTTTTAACAATAACTACATCGTTATTAGATTTGATGTTACCCATACTTACGGTGAAAGTGAAGGGAATTATGAAGACGCTACTACCACTAATTATTATGAAGATTTAGAGGATGTAATTAATTGGAGCAAAAGTCAGGCGTGGTATCAAGAGCCGTTTATTTTAGGCGGCCACAGTACCGGAGGAACATGCACGGCTTTGTACGCCGAAAAATATCCGAAAGAAATTAAAGCTTTAGCGCCAATTTCCGTATTAGTTTCCGGAGAATTATATTTAAAAGATTGTAATCGGGAGGAGTTAGCGGAATCAGAGAGAACTGGCTGGCAAATAAGAGCAAGCCATTCTCAACCCGGTATAATAAAAAAATTGAAATGGCAACCGTACGTGAAAGATTTAGTAAAACATGATTTATTACCCGAGGTTAATAAATTAACGATGCCGATTTTGTTGATTGTCGGTGAATTAGATGATGTTTGCCCATTAGCGCATCAAGAAATTTTATTTAACGCCCTACCAACCGTTAAAAAAGAATTACATATTATTCAAGGCGCGCCCCATACTTTCCGCGACGAGAATCATTTGCAAGAAATTTATTCTATTATGGATAAGTGGCTTAAAACTCTTAATTAATTATGTCCAAACCCTCTCATCCCGAGATGACGAGTAAATCGCCAATGTATGTTTATGCTACCGAGATGGTCTCGGATTATTATAGTAAGCTGAATATAAGAAATAAGCGGGTTTTAAGCATTACCGGTTCCGGCGATCAGATTATTAATGCTTATTTTTTTGGGGCTAAAGAAGTTATCGGGTTTGATATTAATAAATATGCTTCTTTTTTCTTAGAGTTTAAAGTATCCGCCATTTCAAATTTAACTTATCAGGAATTTATCAGATTCTTTGGTAAAGACATGGTTAACGGGACCTTAGATATTAAGCTATATAATAAATTAAAACAAAATTTGTCATCTTCTGCTCGAAATTTTTTTGATAAAATTTATAAAGAATTTAAAAACAACGGTCGACGGCTGCTGAAATCTGGTTATTTTCGTCAGCGTGCTATGATACTTTCTTCCGCCGCCCGCATTAATATTTATTTGAAGAATGAAAAAAATTATTTAAAGTGTCGGGATATAATGTCGAATAAAAAATTACAATCCTTAGAATTGGATATAAATGATATATTGGCAAGTAAGAAGTTGAAAGGTAAATTTGATATTATAAATTTATCTAATGTCTTAAATTATTTAACCAGTAATACTGAAGAAGATAATCTTTTAAAAGTTTTGGCAGCGGTGACTAAAAAAGTTAGTCAAAGAGTTAAAACAGGTGGTGTGTTTTTCGGTTATTCTTATTTTTATGGTTTATATAGTTCTACTGGAAAAAAAATACCGCCAGCTTTTAGTTTAGGAACAATTCACCAAATAGCAAAAATAAATAATTTTCCGGCGGCTTCTCGTTTAGGAATGATTCGCCAAATAGCCAAAATAAATAATTTTCAGGTGGCTTTTAAAAAATTTAAAGGGGTTAATCCTCATACTTTAAATAGAATAAACATCTTTACCGTTTAACTATCAATTAATTTAAATTATGTCCAAAGACTATTACAATATTTTAGGCGTCAATAAATCCGCGAGCGCCGACGAAATAAAAACAGCCTTTCGCAAAAAAGCGCACGAACATCATCCGGATAAAGGCGGCGACGCGGAAAAATTCAAGGAGTATAATGAGGCTTATCAGGTTTTGGGCAACCCGGACAAAAGAAAACAATACGATCAGTTTGGTTCGGCTTTTCAAAATGGCCAGGCGGGTGGCGGCGGTTATGGTGGTTTCTCCGGTTTCCAAAATGGCGCCGGAATGGTTTTTAATTTTGAAGATTTTGGAGATATGTTCGGCGGTTTCGGCGATTTTTTCGGTTTCGGTGGTGACTCTCGCGGTGGCGGTGCTTCACGCCGACAAACACGCGGCCGGGATATGGAAATGACTATTGCTTTAGACTTTTTAGAAGCGGCTTTCGGTTTAGAAAAAGAACTTAGCTTCACTAAAAATATTGTTTGCGACCGCTGCCATGGTAACGGCGGCGAACCGGGCGCAAAAGTTGAAACCTGCAAGACCTGCGGCGGTTCCGGAAAAGTCACGCGCGTTCAGCGGACAATTTTAGGAAATATCCAGACCCAATCCGTTTGTGCTAATTGCGACGGCGAAGGTAAAATCTACAGTCAGAAATGTACGAAATGCGACGGTGCGGGAACGCATCGCGAAACCGTAAAATTAAAAGTGCGCATTCCCGCCGGGATTAATAACGGCGAATCGATCCGCTTAAACGGTCAAGGCGAAGCCGGACAGAAAGGCGCGTCCGCCGGTGATTTATATTTGCGCGTCAAAGTTTCTGCTCATAAAAAGTTTATCCGTGACGGCTATGATATTCGTACCGAAGAAATAATAAATATTACGCAAGCTATTTTGGGAGATAAGCTTGAAGTAGAAACTATCCACGGCGCTGTAAACCTCAAGATTCCCGAAGGTACACAATCCGGCACAATTTTTAAATTAAGAGAGAAGGGGGTAACTAGGTTAAATAATCGCGGTATCGGCGATCAATTCGTTAAAATTATCGTTAAGATTCCTAGCGGCTTGAATAAAAAACAAAGACAGACCCTAGAAGGGTTAGATTTATAATTTTTTGCCATCCTTGTCAAACTAGAAAACCCCTTGTTTTTATTGACTTCTACCCTCTAAATGCTACAATAAAAGAGTGCTTATTATTCATTAATCATAAAAATTATGTGCTGCAATTGGCTTAAAAAAATGTTTGGCGGTAAATGTTGCTGCCAGCATGGAAAAGAGAACGCGCAATCCGTAAATTCTACTCCAAACGCTGCCGCCAATCAGGAAGTTAAACCGGCCAGCCAGCCGGAGAACCCTGAAAAGAATCAGTAATTATTTTTTTCCTTTAGGACTTAAAAGACGCGTTCGGCGCGTTTTTTAAGTGGTAGTTCTATGTTTATCGATACTCATTCCCATGTTAATTTCGCCGCTTTTAAAGACGACGCCGACGAGGTGATTCGCCGGGCTTTAGATAATGATACCTGGATGGTTCTAGTCGGTTCGGAATTAAAGACTTCTAACCGCGCCTTGAATTACGCTAACAAATATCAAAAAGGCGTTTACGCCGCTGTCGGTTTGCACCCGATTCATTTAACGGAAGGATTGGTAGATAGCAATGAAGAGGGGAATTCCTATAGCTTTCCGGCGCGGGCCGAAGAATTTTATTATGACGGTTACGAGAAATTAGCGAAGTTTGAGAAAGTCGTCGCCATTGGCGAAATTGGCTTAGATTACTATCATTTAGACCCGACTCAGGATTTGCCGGCCGCCAAGAAAAAACAGCAGGAAGTTTTCGCGCAGCAATTATTATTAGCGCGCAGTCTGGATTTACCGGCGATTATTCATTGCCGCCAGGCGCATGATGATTTATTTGCCATTCTGCAGGAATTTAAAAAGGAGTATAGCCATTTAATTCCGACTGATCGCCCCTGGGGAGTAATTCATTGCTTTTCCGGCGATGAAGACCTGGCTTGGAAATATTTTAAACTAGGACTTTTGATTTCCTTTACCGGTTTAATAACTTTTAGCCCGCAATGGAATTCTTTAATTAGAAAAACGCCTTTAGAAAAGATCATGATTGAGACTGATGCGCCTTATATGACGCCCGAGCCCTATCGTGGTCAGCGGAACGAACCACTTTTAGTCCAGTATGTCGCTCAGCGGATTGCGGAAATTAAGAATATCAAGTTAGAAAAAGTGGCCGAAATTACCTCGGCAACCGCTCGTGCCTTCTTTCGGATTTAGGCCCTAAAATCGGGTAAAATCTTAAAACGCGAGGGTTGACACGAATGGCTTTCTACGCTATAAAGAAGTTGGTTAAGATTTTTTTGGTCTAATTATTTAAAATTAGCCAAAATAATACAATATGAAAAAAGATTCCTGGAGCTTAGCCCTGAGAACGATGGCCCAGATTTCCGGTTGGATCGCTTTTCCGGTGATT
>Ga0172381_10004484_pt1 | contig 14445 bp, 18 predicted proteins | sample Leawel6488metaG_FD_119754 | JGI IMG/M metagenome (GOLD analysis project Ga0172381, IMG submission 119754) | Leachate microbial communities from a municipal landfill in Southern Ontario, Canada - Leachate well 64-88 metaG | ecosystem: Engineered > Solid waste > Landfill > Unclassified | place... | reverse complement strand
GTGTGTGACGACGCGGCCCACTTGCCGTTGGTGCCGCCGTTGCCAAGCCTCTGTTAGAATCCGTTCGTGAACGCCCGTAATTCGTTTGATTCCCGCGTCCACCCCGGCCAGTGTTTGACGGCCCTCGGCAGCTACACCCAACGCCTTAAAATAGGAAAAGGGCGGAAGCCATGACCCCGCCGCTTTCCACCATGATTTTTTTTGGTTTTCGGCGGTCAAGTCGGCAAAGAATTGTTCAAAATCCTGTGCCGTTGCGTCCTTGTTGGTGTTGCCGTAGATCGTCAGCCGGTTTGCCAGTTCTGCATATTGCGTTGCCGCTTCCGGGCCGGTCCCGAACAATTCAGCATTATACATGCCTTTTAGAATATCCTGATACCGCCTGTGGAATTCGTTCTGGACCTTACCGACATTATCAATATTGTTTTGACGCAGTTCCGCCAGACTACGGGCCTGCTGAATTGTGATACCGCCATCTGCTCCTTGCCCGACAAACGAATAAATCTGACCTTCGGTAATACTTTCAGGCGTAAGGTCACATGCCGCCTGTAACCCGGCATAGATTTTCGGGTCGTATAGTTCGGTTGCGTCTTTGTCGCCGCCCGACCATTCATCCAAAATGCCAAACCATTTATTCAATTGGTCCCCGGTCACACCGCCATCTAAAAGAGACTGTTTCATTTGTTGGGCGGCCTGCTGTTTTTCCAGAACCGGGGCATTTTTCAGATTGTCTTTTTGAACCACAACCGAGGCAATCGCCGCATCGGAATTTTCCTCGGAAATTTTGGTTGCCAGTTTCAGCATCGTGCGGCGATATTCTTTTTGTTCCGTGGAAAGTTCAACCGCCTCCGGCAGATTCTTTAGGATTCCAACAGCCCGGTTGCGGTCGGTGGCTTTATCGGAACCCATCAGATCACGGGCCTGTTGCAACAGTGAATCCGAAAGGGCGGATTTTGATTTCGCCTCATAATCAGCTTGGGTAATATCTTTACTGGTTAGCCTGCGGTCCAGTAAGTTTTGATACCCGATGATGTCGCCTTTTGCCAGATAGGTTTGCCCTTCGGCCTCGAATTTATCGTGTATATTTTGACGCAGCAGGGTCTTGTGCCGATCATTTAAGGACCGCTGAATATCCGGGATTGCCCGGTTCCGATAGACCTGCAAAGCGTTATTGACCTTATTACTTTTGTACTGGACACTGTCAATGTCCTGTTGCAATTTTTCCCAAATCTGTGTATCGGCTTCCTCCTCGCCGGTTAGGGATTCCAAAGCGGCATTGGTTTGTTCGGAAATCCGTCGCTGCCCCTCGGAATATTCCAATTCATTCTGCTGCTGTTGCAGTTGTGAACCAATCTGGAAAATACCCTGTCCGGCCTGTGCAATGGCCTCGTAGACTTGCGTTTGGGGCCGGGCATACGCAGCGGTTGATTGTACATTTACCGGTCTGTCAGCATATTGTATATTGAACTTTGCCATCTTGTTTTAAGCTAATCCTGCCGTTCCAAACCCTGTCAGTAAAGACGCCCCGGCTTGAATTCGTGCCGCACGCCGGGCGGTCTTTCCCTCACGCCGTATCATTTTACCCTCTTCTCTGAGTTTTGACGCTTCCTGCAATCCCTCGTATCCGATCTCAAGGTTTTCCAGTTCGCTTTGTTGGGCTTGCTCACTGATAATACTTAAGGGAGCCCCGGCAGTTGTAACCGCCCCGGAAGCCCCAAGCCCGGCCTGCAATTCGCTCATCTGCCGGGCCGCTGCCTGTGCCTGTTTACGGGACTGGACCAAAGACTGTTGTTCGGCGGCCTGAGCTTCCCGCTCTTTTACCTGTTGATTATATTTAGCAACGGCATTGGCCTCCTCACCGGCCTGATATTGGCCGTATGCCTGCAACCCTGCCCCTGCCAGCAGCAACGGCACCGGTCCATGCCGGTTTTTCCATTCCAGTATACAGACTCGTCCATCGCTGTATAGCCGGTACTGTTTATCCTTAAACGGATTTTTCACATTATGCCTCATAGTACTTTACAAACATAATCGCATTCTTGTCTTTGCCAAGGAAATCTTTCAATATATATTCAGACTCGAATCCCAAATGAATTGCCGTTCTCATACCCTCTGAAAAATCCTCGTCAACCCACGCTTGAAGCCGCCGTATCTTGTGGTTTTTGCAAAAGATTTCCATGTATTCGGAAATAACCCGAATGGTCGGTATTAAATGATTGCCGACATATTCCGTCAATTCAATCCAAGCCCATGCTGTTGTTTCGGTTATCATTCGAAAACCGCCAACAGCGAGAATATAATCACCGTGGTCCAACGTATAGACAAAATCAGCGTTATTTTCTTGGTCCGGGTCACGTTTGGGAAATAAAGCATGATCGGCTGCAAATTTTATATCCGCCTCTGTTGCCTGCCTAAATTCCATAATTATCTTCCCGTCTGGCTAAAGGTTGCAATCATCGCTTTAACCGTCATCGGATAGGGTTGACTGGAACTGATTACAACCGGGTTCTCGGTCGAAAAACCGCCGGGCATATTGACCGGCACATCGCCGGAAAACAGCCCGGTCACGTAGTTGGCATTTTCCAGTCGTTCATCGCTAAAATTAAAACTAAATAAATTCGACGTACTGTCGCCATACTGTGCCCCTTTGGTATTCATAAAGACAACTTTTAAGGCAGAAACACGGGTGTTTGACGCCATTGACGAACCGAGTTGATTGTTCTGAATAATTCGCATCGGTTGTAAAACTGCCGTATATGGCAATCCAACAATGGCCTGTGCGGTTGGTGTTGTCGTCAATGTAATATCCCCGCTCGATACGGTAAACGTTCCGTCGTAAACACCATCGACCAACGCGACAACCGTTTCGCCCTCCAAGTGGTCCAGCCCTGAAATGGTTGCCGAGGTTCCTGTAACCACTATGCCGCTGTCCACAAAAAATGAATTCTCAATGTCCCCCTGAATCCGGGTCGCCATTTTTTCGATATAGATTTTGTCACTACTGTCAATGGTCCGTTTAATGGAAATCCAAACATCATCTTCATTGGTTCCGGGGGTAACACAGACCGATTGAACTGTACCGTCAATCGGGTGGGGACTCCACGCGATTACGTCCTGCTGCCGGTCGTATACCAAACTGATTAAAGAACCGTCATCTAAAACGCACCATAGAATTGAATCCGGGTTCTTTTGGTGGGCCATACATGCAACACCGGCCTCGGTGATATGATCGGCCAAGGCCGTCATATCCGGCGACACGAACTTTTCAACGTCAGCAGCGAACGTCATTTCCCGGATTTTGCGTTTTACAAAATCAACAAACAGCAAGACCTCGTTGATCTTTTGTGCCTGAATATCGGCACTGCCGTACGTGGATTGCTGTTTGACGGCAAAGTTAGTTGGTGAGATCGGCGTTTGCAGTTTATTGGAACCGATCATCCATTCGTCACCGGCGGTACCTAACAGTAACGCTTCCAGTGATTCCGTCCAGAGGATAATATCCTGTGTCGGTATCCCTAATGAAAATGAATCCGCGTCTTTGACCCCTTCTTCAAAATTCTCATAATCGCCGACCTTAGACAACCAGACCGTCGTTGCCAGTCCCGGCGAACGAGTGAACGTTGAAATATACCAAACGTCCGTAAAATTCCAACTGGCCGCGGTAAACGTCGCTTGGGTTTTCATTTGGGTAGTGGTCTTACCTGTTGCGTCACCGTCACTGGTCGCCCATCCGCTTGTTTGGGTATCCCAAAAGCAGGCGGTTTGCGTCCCTGCTGTATCTAACCCCAAAAATCCACCGCCGTTGGTCGGTGTCCCGGTCGAGTACACCTCACCCACCGAATAACAATTCGTCATTGTCGTAGTAGCGATTGATTCGCCGCAAAATCCGCCAATCCGGGCATCGGCGTGACCGATACCGCTTTCAAGATTGACTGTGCCTTTCGCATAGCAATTGGTCGCCGTGCCGCTGCTTAATTGTCCGTGAAATCCACCTGAATGATTTTCGGTGGCATTCGTGCTATAATTTTCAACGTTTCCTTCAGCACCACATTTTGTTACAGTTCCTCCGGCAGCAGTACGACCACAAAATCCGCCGACATAGGCCGGGTCGATACTTAATGATGTACAATTACCGTACGCAAAACAGCTATCCGTGGTTCCTGCCCCCGACCCGTAAAATCCACCTATACGATTTTCCGTCGAACCGGTTGTATTAACCTCAATAACCACCGAACTAACACAGCCGGAATAAATTGGTACACTCGCTGTTTGACCGGTAAATCCGCCCGCAAAAACATCTGCGGTTGTTGTAAAGGCTAACGTAATTGTTCCGGAAGAGGAACAATTGGTATAACGTCCAGTTACGCTATGCCCATCAAATCCGCCAAATACCTCAAATCGTATTCTGTCAACTGTTCCAATAATCGTTGTAGATGCACTGCAATCCGTATAGTAGGCCCTTAATGTTACGCCTGCCAGTCCGCCGACGCCTAAATCCGAGCCTGTTCCCAAATAGCCGTAAGTTCCTTCAATCCTGCCGGTCACATTAACATTGGTGACATTTAGATAACCGGCAGTATTAGCCTGCATTTCACCGACTAATCCACCGACCATTGTTCCGCCGGTAATGTCTACATTTTCAAGGGTTAAGTCCTTTATAAATTTCCCCGTGGCTGTCGCCGCTACGTCAGAAAATAGTCCTACTTTATCAAAATAAGTAGCTCCATTTGTATGCGTTCGATTGACATACAGATTGGTAATTCGATGACCCTGCCCGTTAAAAGTTCCCGTAAATGCACTGCTTGGAGCTCCAATAGGCACAAATCCGTAATATTCATTCAGGTGTCCAACACCGCCTTGATTCCAGAGTTTCGTTGCAGAGGCATCAATATCATTAGCCAGAACGCAATCGTCCGCTAAATGTCCGCTGTTAATATCCTGCAACTGCTGTAAAGTTGAAATCGTATAGGTTGCCATTAGACTATTAGTAAAGGGTACGTGCTTGCACTAAATTCCTCGTTGGTTAATTGCCGGGCAGCCCCACCGTAAACGCAGCGATCTTCAAAAAATGTGACCGTTCCCGGAAATCCTCTGGTTGCCGACCATGCCCCTTCGGCCCAACGCCGTGTTGCAGCGGTTGACGCAAGTTCCGCGTAGACCTCAACAGACGCTTGAAATCCATTCATCACCGAAAGCACTTTGACAATTCCTTCTTGTGTACTGTCCTCAACTGATATATCGGCACTCACCCCGGAGGCATCGCTGTTGATACGGTAGCGGATATTGTCATCCTCCTCGGTGTGGGATAATTGAATATTCCTGTCTGCATTACTTTTATACGTTCTGAAATTTTCCCAATCCGATAAATTGTCACTACGCTGTAAATACGTTGTGCCGGTCCATGTCCCGTGCGTCACAAATGAAAAAGTACCTTTGATATTGATTGTATCGCTTGTACCGGCCCCGGTCAGTGTTACAATCGTCGTCGTACGAGGGTGAATCAGCTTAAACAGCGTGCCTTCATGTCCTTCCAGAAAAATATCATTGGACGCACTTAGTATACCGACTGACCCGGCCTGTGTCACATTGCAGGACAGCGTTGTTTCACTTGGATTCACTGGGTCAATCAGATCGTTTCGTAGTAGAAACGGGCCTTTCCTAAAATCAATTTCGTTTAGTTCAAATGTATACACCCCGGTTCGTGATAGTTTACGTGGGGCATACGCCGGATGAGTAATCCACATCACATCGGCAATCTGCTGAAACTTTAATTGAAATATATGCTCTTCCGCGTAAGGTGTGGCAATCCAAACCACGTCACTGTCTTCGTCAGTCAAAATCGCATCACCAAAATAAAACCGCATATACTTAGTTCCGATTTCAATCATATAGGCAACTGATTTAGAATAAATGAACGGAACTAAACGCACGGTTGTGACTGTTTCATTATTCGGTGACGTAGTAGCATCCTGAATATATTTCAGGCCGGGTCGTTTTTCTGCTCCACCGTATTTTGTGGGTATCATATTGTCCAGACGACGACACCCTGCACGGTATTTTTCAACGTCAATCCGTGTATCAATTTTCGGTGACAGCTCACCGGCATTAAAACTTAAAATAGCCTCGTTAGTACTCATAAATTGATTATTCGCGGTTGCGTTACTACTGCCTCGGTTTCGTAAACGTTATTGACCCGCTGCTGTTCGACCACCAGTAAATCTACAATGGTATCAATGGTATCTACTTTAGTATCTATCGCGTCCAGTTCGGCAGATAAAGCAGCAGAGACGACTTCCGGCAGATATTCCCCCTGAAACAATACACTGGTTGCATCAGAAATAATCGCAATATCGCCAGCAGCAATGTTAGCGTTTGAAGCGGTGTAATAACCCGTGGTCCCGATTTCTGGCAACGACGTACCGGGAGCCGTTACCTGTGTTCCGTCAGGATTATAAACGGCATATGTCAAGGTTTCTCCGGTGATATATCCCAATTTAATTTCATTCGCCATGCTTACAATCCATACCGGGCCAGATTCCAGTCTAACCGGCCCGTCTGATTATTTTCCTGTGACGATATGGTACGGGCCTTGGTTTCAACCGTCTGCAATTCACGCTGAATATCCTCACGGTCCGCTTTGGACAGACTCCCGGCCAGCGGAGGTATCAGTTTCCATGCCAGACGCAGCAGCATTACCTCGGCAAACAGCGGGTCAAAGTCAGACGGATCGGCAATCGTCTTGACATATCGTATACTGCAACTGATATAGTTGGTTAAAATCCGATTGCCCTCACGGACCCAACGTTTATCTGCTTCGTCGCTGCCATCATCCTCGTAAATACTTATCAGCCGGGAGAAGTCAACCGGAAGTTCATACTGTAAATCCCACTCAAAATCCGGTGCTGTCGCGGCGGCTGTAGGATACCCGGTTGCACAGTCGAGGCTATTGGTTCCGTCTGAAATTGTTTCCCCATCCGTCCAGTCTCCGCTTGTGTACGCTACGACATAGACGGTATTTGATACCTTTTCTAAGACGGTCGCGGTGGTTCCGCTGCTTCCGCCTGTCAATGTTGCCCCGGCTGCAAAGGCCGCCGGTGCCGGGGTACTGTCCAAAGTCAAGGTTTGAATCTGCACCAATTCGGTTCGGTCGGTCAGAAACGGCCACTCATACGAACGAATCAGGGCATTTAGCGTGGTGGACCAATGGCGAAACGCGGCCAACGCCTCGACACTGGTTTGATCGGCCAGTGTAATTTGACCGGCTTCGATACGGTCCAGTACTTGATTGACAAATGCAATTTCAGAAGCGGTCGTGAACGCCATGTTATAGCCCTTAAAATGCCGGGAACGTTCTTGCGTCCCCGGCACAGGTGGAGGGAGAAAACTACGCTACATTTTTGCAGGTTTTCCCGTGTGCTTCAATCCAGATCGTACCGGCACTACCATCAATAACGACCGCTGTTGCAGCGGTACATTTCAGACCAAAACCGGGCGGTGCTTCCCAATAAAAATAGCCTGTATCAGCCGTTAGTGGGACCGGCCCAAAATGAACCGTCGTCACCGCCGATGTTGTTTCGCCCGAACCAATTGTAAGGTCCATGACAGCATCGGCCCGAACCTGTAACCGGGTCAGGTAATGCGTTGCCCCGGCAACAGCGGCGATAATTTCCTCACCGCCTGATACGTCCTCGGATTGAAGCGATCTATAAAAAAGCACACCGTCGTTCGGCAGTGTGGTTATCGTAAATGTATTGGCGGTAATTGCCATTGTCTGCCCCTTAACTTAAATGTGCATCGGGATATAGCGATTGTTCGCAGATTGCCGCCGTAGGCGTTGTGGCCGATACCCCAAGACCGTCTGCGGCATACCGCGTTGTACTTCCCTTTTTGGGATAATCCTGTGTCGCCCCGTACGAGAGGGGGTCGGTTGCGGACAGTGTTGCGTCGGTGGCATTGACGGCACAGTACTGGTTGACCATTTCGTCCAGATCGGCCTCGGTGAACTGTCCACTAAACGGCGATTTGAACGGGTTACGTTTTAGCCAATAGATAAACCCGTATAGGGTTTGATCGGCGGTTGCAGCGGCCATGATATTCTCCTAATCAATTAGATTTCCGTGTTCGTCACGAGGCCAGACGTTGAGTTTAGAGGGGCCGTACCCACGGGCCATAATCTTTGTTGCGTAAGGCGGTTCGCCAAAACGGGTCGTGTAACCCGCTTTGGCGTTCCGTGCAATCACTTCCTCACGTAAATCTTTGTCACTGACTGTTTCAGGGACAATTTCCATAACGCTGCCTTAGACGGAAATTTGCAGCATCACCAAGGGCATACACCCGGTGCCAACCTCGGTTGCGTCGATGATAAACCCGGCCTTCTGGTACCCGGTTTCAACTGTCAGGGCGGTTCCGCCGTTGACCGAACCGTCACCCACAAAGTAGGCCGTGCGATCATTGACCGAATCCCCGATGGTAACATCGCCGCCGCCGGGAACGCACCAACACGGTCCCCACGTCTGAAGCCAGAAATTGTAACCGGAAGCTGCCGCCTTATTGCAGACCCCCATCACCGAGGCAACCTCAGAGGCCGCAATCAGATAACGGTAGGGATTCAGCGGCAGTTCACAGGCCACACCGGCAGCATGGGTAACGGCAAAGGGATAATCGACATAAATGGTAATCACACCACCCCCGGAGGGACTGGCGGTATTGCCGATCACGGTTCGGTTTTCGGTGGTAGCAGCGGCCCCGTGCCCGACAACGATGTAGGCCCCGGCCAACTCATCCTCTGCCACGATTCCGCCTGCGGCATACCCTTCGGTCGCGGCAATGGTGATTGTGGTCTTGCGATCACCAATCGCAATCGCCGCCGGAGTGACCGAATTGATAAGCGTCGAAACGTCAGCACCGGCCCCGTTGAACGCCCCGTATCCCGGATTCAGCGTACCGAGGGAGTGACCATACTTGAACACTTTGCCATCCCACGTAATCGCACGGGTTCCGAACGTATATCGCTGTATTGTTTCGGCGGTGTAGTAAGCCAAGTTGTTATCACCGGTATGGTCCTGCGGGGCAGCAGGCCATACAATCGGGGTAAACGAATTGGTTAGTTGAGTACTCATTTTAATCTCCTGATTGAAACTTTTTGTTAGGCACTGGCCTTGAGATTGATCTCGATTACCGCCGGTCCCTCGTTGCGAACGGCCCCGCACGACATGGTTGTATAGACCTGTACGCAATCGCTTAGATCGTGACGGATAGAGACGCTTACCGAGGGTTCCTCCTGCGAGGCAAACGTAATCGAATTTTCCGCATACGCATAACAGCGTTTGCAGTCGGTTTCGGTTGCATCGGTCAGGAGCCGGGTGGACATCAAGAATTCAAACCCCATAAACGTATTGATTGCCCCTTGGGCCAACGCCTTGACGGTGTTGTAATCCGCACTTTTGACCTCAGTGGTATTCAGCAGTTGGTTGATATTGTACGGATTGGTTACAAAGTACCGCCTTCGCATCGGGTCAATGTCCGCATCGTCAAACAGTTGCTTGCACGTCAGCAGTTTGGCAATCGTCAGCCCGGTCGCGGTGGTATTACTATGGGCGGACCCGGCGGTGACGACTGACCCATCCCCGGCAATTAGACGCATTTCGCCCACGTCATAATAGTTGACGAGGGTAGAGCCGGTATGCCCGGTATAAACATTGCCGCCCAAGGCCGCAATGATTTCATCGTCCTGTGCCCGGTTAAGACCGCTTACTTGGTTCTGTGCATAGGAACTTTGCGGGTCAATCAGCATACGCAAGCGGTCCTGTTTGTCAATCAGATCGGCGGGAACTTCATAATCAACAATGGACAGCTTACGTCTGTCGTGGGTAGCATCGGAAATCGGCGTAGCCCCGTGGCGGGTGGTCCGTTTCTGCGGGTCTTTTTTCGCCATGCGTTCAATGAACATGGTATCACCGGTCATTGATTCCGGCATCACGGTTTTTCGCAAAACAGACTGCGTCTGCTGCGAAAGCATGAGGATATTTGCCTTGAATTGATCTACAAAGGCAACGGGTATCTGGAGACTCATTTGTCTATCCCCTAAAAAGATTTCATAATACATTAAAAAACCTTTTTCGGTGATTTGCCCTTATGAGTGGTGATACCCATAACAGGTTCAACCTGCGTTTTACGTTCGGTCAACGGCCTACTGATTCAGGCGGTCAACGCGGGTTCGCAAGGATTTGCCCGTGATTCCAACACTATACGTCACTTGTTTTCAATTTGTCAAGTTTTATTACTCCATTATTTTACCGGCTGTTTTTTGAGAGAGCAACCGATTAACTTCATCGACCAACCGTTTGTGTTCTGCCGGATTGGTTTTGCCGTCCATATAATTTGGGTCTTTCATCAACGCCTGTACGTGTTGATCGACGTTCATGTATTTATTGCCGCCGCCTAACGAGGTATCAATCCCGTGGGATTCTGTATGATGTTTGTTTTGGATGGTGGCAATAAAATCGGCAACCAAAGGATCGTTGCCGACCCTTTCCAACAGTTGATTACGCTCGTCACCCTCTTGGGTGTTTTCCGTAATCGCCGCATTTGCCAGTTGTAACCGGGCATCGAACGCCTCGCCCCATTTGAGCCGCAATTGTTTTTCGGCATCGGCTTTCATGACCGGCATTGCCAGCTCCAACGCCTCCTCGTAAAACGCCATCGGGTCAGCCTTCATTCCCTCCTCGGCCTTCAGCAGCCGTTTGGCATCTAATGCCATCACCCCGGCAAACTGTTTGGGCGTTAAACCCAATTGGTGAAGTTGGGTTCTGGCCTCGTTCATTTGTTCTTGGTCCTGATAGTATTTTTGGACCTCTTTCGGAATATTCAGTGTGTACCCATCCGGGGTATCAGGTACGCCGATTGCCTTATGAAACGCTTTGATCTCAAACTCGTTGGCGTTTTCGCCGGGCGGGAAAATACCTTTCCCCTGTCGGCTGATTGTTTGGTCCTGATTGTTAATCTGATTAACAAGATCATTGACACTCCGCATTCCCGACCACAACATTTTGTTGCGGTTGTGGACCTCTGCCGGGACATGTTGACCGACCCAACCATCCTTAAACGTACCATCTGGATTGATATACGATTCTGTCGTTATATTGGCCGTGGTTTCGGTTGTTTCCGTCGATACCGATTCTGTAGATACTGCATTGTCTTCTGGCATAGTTTACTCTCCTATTTCGTTTTCAATAACACAATCTGAATTGGTTTGACCCGGCTGTAAATCCATTTGAAACTGTATGTAGCGGTATACTGAATAGGCCCCAAGGTTATAAAACGTCTGGTTTGTCGATTCCACACAAGCCATATTCTGATTGGGATTCGCCAAGCAGAACTGTTTGATCTTATTCAAAACGATCTGTCCGGCTTTAGTACTGAATACGTCTTTGAACGTTTGGCTAAGTAATTCAAGGTCTATTGGTTCTGTCATTATTTTTCCCAGTTTGGTTTCCAGCCTGTTTTACGTAATGTTCCATAGACATACGCACGGGCACGGGCTGAAGTCGTAGACCCGAACCGCTTACGGGCCTGTGCTTTCAGTTTTCGTTCCATTGCAGCAGGCATTACGCAACCCCCTGTAACATCTGTTGAGCCGGGCTTCCGTCCTCCGGTGTTTTGGAAGTGTCCTTAATCGCTTGACTGGCCGCCTGTGCGGCCATCATTGCCTGCTGTTGTTCAAGCTGCTGTTGACGTTTGGCCCGTATTGCCTCGCGTTCATCCGGGGTATTTAGATCGGATTCACTGACCCCAAACGTGGTCGCCATATTCCGCCCGGCCCGGTCAATATTGATCGTATCGGTCGTAAAATTCGGGGCCACTTGTTCCATCAACGCCGCAAATTCAACGTACCGTTGCAGGGCATCGGCGTGTTGTTCCTTCAGAGCCAACGCTAACCGGCCCAAATACTCAACCTTAAACCCGCGTAGTTCCGGCGGCGGTGGCGGAATACGGTAATTGCGAAGCAGCAGTAAAACGCAGCGTTCCACAAGCGGGGTCAGGCATTCGTTGTAAAACCGAGTCACCGGCAAGACAAGCTGCTGATACCCGGCCTTAATGCGTTCTGCAATCTCAAGCCGGGTTCGACGGTCCCCGGTCAGTTCGTCCAGCGGGGCAAATACCTTGTCGAAAAAAATATTCCGTAAATCCTGTTTCGTCATTTCCAGTGTATCTTTGGTGATCGGAAAACTGCCCTGTAAGTTCCGGTCCAACGCGGCAATTGAATTCAATTCATTGACGATATTGTTTGCACCGGGATAGACCTTGGGCGGTCCTTCAAACGAGGACAAGGTTTGACGCGGAGGATTATTGGCTAAATCCGCACATAACATTAACGACCGTTTCTGCTGTTGCAGCTCCTTATCTGCCGAGAGGCCGTACACGGCTTGACCATAGCCCCACTTTTCGGCACTGGTTGTCAGCCAACGGGCAATATGGTACGGAAATTCACGGTAGCCGCCTTCTTCAACGATACATTTTTCCTTTTCGTTGACACAGATTTTTTCATACGCATAGTTCTGGCGGTCGCTGTATTGAAAGTTGCGGTCCCGGCGAGGTCGTATCCGCCAGAGGAACCAAAACTTTTCCTGTGACCGTTTGGTATCTTTGGACGCTTCGATAACTTGCGGTCCGGCGTTTTCACCAAACAGTTCAACGGCCTGCTGTGCGGTGTACTGCCATCGAATCAGGCAGCGATTGGGAAAGCCGCGAGCATCTAAGCCAAACCGGAAATTGGAAACATCCCAATCCTTAAAATTCAGGGTTAATAGATCGTTGTTCCACTCCGAATAAACACAGCCGGTTCCAAACCCGGCCCATGACATGATCGTTTCGTTGATTTCCAGAATGAAATTACAGGACGGCTTAAAAATTTCTGTATGGAAAATCTCTGTTGCCAGATTTAGATAACTGATTGCACGAGCGTTATGGTCTCCGCTGGTTTCCGGGGCCAATCGGCAAAAGTATTGACCGGTAGGGAACATCACAGCAGACAGTCCGGCACACATCTTTTGAAATGCAATCCGGCCCGTAGGGTCAATGATCGGTAGTGATTTATCCTCGCCGGGCGTTCGCTGTACAGTGATCGAACTTTCCCGCTGCATGAAATGGTCAGCGACTTGCTGGTACAGGGACATTGTTACACCACTGTCGGAGTCCTCCCGCTGCCAATCCTGAATTACCTCAAGGGCTTTGTTGTCAGTCGTTTTGTCGTCTGCCATGGGTCTATCCTAACACTGTCTTTTTGCCCGTGGACGGGGACAGGGCACCGGTTAAAATGGTCCGTTGGTACCCGCTGCGGCGGCGAGTCCGTGCAATAGCCTCGTCACCTGCCGGGGCGGTTTCTTCAACCGTCGGTACCGGGGCAGGAGGCGGAGGCGGTTTAACTTTTTTGGGCTTTCCCATAATTGTTATCCTATCTTTTCATTGAATAGAATCAGTTTATCGTGTTCATCCTGAATACGTTGCCGGGCGATCTGACAGTATTCCGGGCTAATCTCAATAGCGATACATTTCCGCCGTGTACGGTAACAGGCAACGGCGGTCGTTCCGGACCCGCTAAAACAATCCAGTACCGTATCGCCGGGTTGGGTAAACAGTTCAATGCACCACTGCATTAACGCAACCGGCTTTTGTGTTGGGTGATACCGCTTTTCAAAAAATGAATTGTCACCCCGCAAAAAACCACTCCACATATACCGGAATATTCGGGAGGGTCCGTCAATTGAGGTCGTTGCCAGTTCACAGTCTGAATAGTCGTTTTGATATTTATCCTCTATGCGTTTATCCCATACTAACCACTGACGACCCCATTCAAACGGGACATAATTACCGCCCCACACGACATAGGTTTTTGCAACCCGTTTGATTTCATCCAAGACAGCGGAGTCGAGCGGCGTATCCCAATCGCCGGTTGTGCGGTAATCGTTCCGAGTGGCTTTGCCGATTTTCTGCGGACCGGATTTGACGAAGTTCATCCGATGAATCCCAATCCCATACGGAATATCCGTCAGGATAAGATCGACGCTTTTGTTCGGCATTAACCTTAATCGGTCCAGACAATTCGCTTGGATGATTTCAATATCCTGCATTACGCACTCTTTTTGAAAAAGTCGTTCGGCACACGGCCTTTACGAGCCTGCTGCCAGACTTTAAGGGCTTGTTCGTATGTTATGCCACGCCATTTCACAAGTTGGCGAACCTTGTGTTGTTCCAGTTTTCGCCGGGTCCAGTACCGCTTACGAGCCGGGCGTTCGTCCTTGGATTTTGATTTACGCGATTGCTGTTTCGCCATTTTGTTTTTCTCCTAAATAACGGAATAATCCATGACACAATCTTTATTAGCCAGTTCAAACCGCCGATCACGGGACCGACCCACCTTGGAGGCGGCAACCACAAAATAGTTGAGAG
>Ga0172381_10004483_pt1 | contig 14445 bp, 17 predicted proteins | sample Leawel6488metaG_FD_119754 | JGI IMG/M metagenome (GOLD analysis project Ga0172381, IMG submission 119754) | Leachate microbial communities from a municipal landfill in Southern Ontario, Canada - Leachate well 64-88 metaG | ecosystem: Engineered > Solid waste > Landfill > Unclassified | place... | reverse complement strand
GAGAGTCGGAGTCAGGAGTTTAATCTATTCCGGCAATCATGGCCTTGAAGTTGAAGGGCCTAAGATTAAACATGCTCCCACTATCTCTGAAGAGTATAAGAAGACCTTAAAGAATATCAAGAGCGAGTTAAAGCGTAAACTTTCTAAGGTAAGAGGAATACTTGTAGAAGATAAAGGCCTTTCTTTGTCTTTGCACTTCAGGCAGGTTAGGAAGAACGAAGTTAACTTTATTAAAACAGCCTTTCGTGAAGCTACGATTATACCTGCGGTGGCAAATAGGATTAAGACCAGGGTTGGCAAAAAAGTTTTAGAAGTCTCTCCTGCTCTCCGTTGGGATAAGGGTAAGATTGTATTATGGTTGTTAGCGAGGCAGAAGCTTATTCTTTACGGGAAAAAGATCGTCCCTATATATATCGGCGATGATATTACGGATGAGGACGCATTTAAATCATTAAGGAAGCAAGGAGTTACGGTATTTGTCGGAAAGAATAAGCCATCTCATGCACAATTCTATCTTAGAAATCCTCAAGAAGTACGTGATTTCTTAGAAAGGATGCTTAATGAATAAAGCGAAAGAACCTTTCAGATTCCATACCCGGCTGCATTTAACCGAACTTACCGGCTTAAGGGCGATGAACCTCTCTCAGCTTTTAGAGCTGATTAAGGATGTCCCCGGAGCATCTATATACCATCATACCCATAGATTTTTGCAGCAGCATCAGTATCTCTCTCCGGAACCGCCTAATGATTTTGCTTATTGGGTCACAGAGATTCTGGGCGAAGATGAGTTGGGAGAAAGGCTATCCAGCATTGATACAATCAGTTATTCGACTATTCGCGGGTTAAGAGATAAGATTGTAGAGACAATCAGTGATTACTTGAAAGATAATGCTATGGCTAAGTTAAGATTCGCCCGTGAAGGGGAAGAGTTCTATTTTATTAAATCTGTAAGTTTTATATTACCGACTGATTATGTCGCCAGTGATTTAAAGGAGTTTGCGGATATACTTAAAAAGGTTACAATTGAGTCTATCTATTTCCATGTTTTTGAGTCGCGTTTAAGGCTTGAAAAAAATGATAATGATTTCTCGAACTGGATAGGGACTTCTTTAGGGAATAAAGAATTGGCAATCAGGATCTCTAAACTTGATCCTTATACCCACACGCTTGAAGGCTTAAGGAATAACCTTGTAGAGATGGTGGAGAGAGAGGCAGCGCGTTAATATGGCAAAGTTAGAAGAATACATTCCTATTGTCGGCCAATCGGTTATTGATGATTTAAAGCTTTTAGCTAAGAAGCTGGAAGGAAAGACTGTCCAGCATATTAATTCTACTGCTGTTGGCGGCGGGGTCGCCGAAATACTTACCCGCGCGGTTCCTCTTTTAAGGGAGTTAGGGGTAAACACAGATTGGGATGTTATAAAAGGAGGAGAGCAGTTCTTTGAGGTAACTAAGAAATTCCACAATGCTTTGCATGGAAGACAGGAAGAGATAAGCCAACATGATTTTGATATTTTTATGGAAGCCAGCGAAGAAAATATTAAAGGCTTAGATACCCATGGCGATATTGTTTTTGTCCATGATCCGCAGCCGATAGCTTTGATAAATAAAAAGAAAGATAATAAATGGATCTGGCGCTGCCATATTGATGTCTCTGACCCTAACCGGAAAGTCTGGGAATTCTTGAATAGTTTTATTGTCAAATATGACTCGGCGGTATTTTCGGCCCCAAGTTTCTCCCAGAGGTTGCCGATAAGGCAGTTTTTGATCTCTCCTTCGATTGATCCTCTCAGCGATAAGAATAAGGAGCTGCCCAAGGAATTGATTGATTCTGTATTGGAGAAATACAAAATAGTTAAAGACAAGCCGATCATCACGCAGATATCGCGTTTTGACCGTTTAAAGGATCCGTTAGGGGTTATTCAGGCATATTTACAGGTAAAAAAATATATTGATTGCCAGCTTATTCTTGCCGGAGGATCAGCCAGCGATGACCCTGAAGGAATAATGGTTTTTGAAGAGATCAAAGAAAAAGCGAAACAGGATAAGGATATCCATATCCTGTTATTGCCCCAGAACGATATAGAAGTCAATGCTTTGCAGAGTGCTTCAACAGTTATTGTACAAAAATCGATCAGAGAAGGTTTCGGCCTGACCGTAGCCGAAGCTTTATGGAAAGCGAAGCCGGTTGTCGCTTCCAATGTCGGAGGGATTCCGTTACAGATCAAGCATAAATACTCCGGCTTATTATGCCATTCTATAGACGGCGCTGCCTTTGCCATAAAACAGCTTTTAAATAGCCCGGGTTATGCCCGCAGGCTGGGGGAGAACGGTAAAGAGAATATCAGGAATAACTTTCTGCTTACCCGCCATTTAAAAGAATATATGCTCCTATTCCTTTCCTTATATTACCCCGAAGACGTAGTCAATATTTAAATAAAATATTTCCTTAAACCTATTGACAATAGCAAAAAAAATGATAAACTCATTATGAACATACGTTCATAAAGGGGGAAGCGTTGAGGCCTAAGAAAACGAGATGGATTAAGTGCAATCCGCGGGAGAGGTGCTTTAAGCCTTTATGCAAACCTTTGAGCGAGCTTAAAGATGTTTATCTGACGCTTGATGAATTTGAAGCGGTTAGGCTTGCTTCGCTTGAGGGGGAGAAACAGGTTGATGCGGCAAAACGGCTTAAGATCTCCCGGCCGACATTCTCGAGGATCATTTCATCGGCCCACAGAAAGATAGCCGACGCTTTAGTTAATATCAAAGCGATCAGGATAGAGGGCGGTTGTTGTAAAATCGAAAAGAAAAGGGGGAAGAATGGATAATAAAACGGATAAAAAAGATTCAGGAAAAGGGTTCTTTAGAAGGTTGCTCGATAAATTGGATAAAAAAATGCAGGAAAAGGCAAAGTCCGGTTCTTGCTGTTGTAAGGCTGGGAGCAAGGAAAGCGATAAAACATGCTGCAGCTAATAGTAGACTGGTTGACATATTCCTTATTTAAGATTAACCCGGAGGCAAAGTGGGGCCAGGCCGTTAATTTCTTTATCTACGATTCGGTGAAGATATTACTGCTTTTGTTTGCGCTGATCGCGGTCATCGGGGTCTTAAGGTCATATTTGTCCATAGAGAAAGTTAAACATTGGCTTGCCGGCAAAAAGGCTTTTGCGAATTTACTCGCGTCTATATTCGGAGCAATCACGCCTTTTTGTTCATGTTCTTCGATCCCTTTATTTATAAGTTTTCTCAAGGCAGGCGTGCCTTTAGGCGTGACATTTTCGTTTCTTATCACTTCGCCGCTGGTGAATGAGTATCTTGTTATTTTGATGCTCGGGTTTTTTGGCATCAAAATAACGGTTTTTTATATCTTAAGCGGGATCGGTATTGGCCTTGTCTGCGGGCTTATTCTTGGGAGGATGCATTTAGAAAAGCATCTCGCAGAGGATTTATTTAATCAAGGTGATGGTGACTGCGGAGATATTATAATCAAAAGTTTTAAGAGCCGTTTGTTGTTCGGCATAGATGAAGCTAAAACAATTGTTAAAAAACTTTGGTTTTGGATCCTTATCGGCGTAGGTTTAGGAGCTGTAATCCATAATTTGGTTCCGGAAACGTTTATCCAGGGCGTAATAAGCAAGACAGGGCTTTTCAGCGTCCCCTTAGCTACGATTATCGGGGTTCCGATGTATGGCAGCTGCGCGGCAATCGTGCCTATAGCTGTAGCGTTATTCCAGAAAGGTTTTCCTTTAGGGACGGCATTAGCTTTTATGATGGCAGTCGCGGCATTGAGCCTGCCGGAAGCTATTATGTTAAGAAGAGCGATGCGTTTAAAGTTAATCGCGATATTTTTCGCGATAACCGCTTTAGGTATTATTTTTACCGGATATTTATTCAATTTTCTTCAAAGAATACTTGTTTAGGGAATATGAGCCAGAGGAGCCAGATGTTTAAAATATTCAGGTTGGGATTAATTATCTATTTTACGGTATTAGCCGCAGCTATTTTAAGCCCTTTATCTTTCGCCGGGGAGAATGCTCTTAACAGCAAAGTTATCGCCTATTACTTTCACGGAAATTTTCGTTGTTCCACTTGTCATAAATTGGAAGAGTATTCAAGGGAGGCGATTGAGCGTAATTTCAGTGCTGCGCTTGCTTCCGGAAAGTTGGAGTTTAAAGTTATCAATACGGATGAAAGGGCCAATGCTCATTTTACAAAAGATTACCAGCTTTATACAAAGTCGCTTATTTTGTCTTTGGTAAAAGACGGGCGGCAGGTAAAATGGATAAATCTTAATAAGATCTGGGAATATAATGGCAATAAGCAAAAGTTTATCGATTATGTTAAGAACGGAGTTATTGATTTACTGAGGGAAGCTGAATGACGGATGTTTTTATAGGCTTGGCTTCAGCGTTGTGGTTAGGTATATTAACATCGATAAGCCCGTGTCCCTTGGCTAGTAATGTTGCCGCTGTTTCTTTTTTGTCTAATAAAATAACGCATCCGGCGCTTGTTTTTATCTCGGGCGTAGCGTATACAATCGGCCGGATGGTTGCGTATGTTCTTTTGAGCTGGATTATAATCAGTTCTTTTTTAAGCCTTCCTCAAGCTGCCCAGTTCTTACAGAGATATACAGGCAAAGCTCTGGGTCCCTTATTTATAATTACCGGTTTTATTCTGCTTGATATTATTTCTTTCCGCCTGCCTAAGTTGAAGCTTCCAGCAAGGCATCATAACAAGCTTGTAGAGTCCGGAGTACCGGGAGCGTTTTTACTTGGTTTTATTCTTGCTTTAGCGTTCTGCCCGATCTCCGCCGCGCTATATTTCGGCAGCCTTCTTCCTTTAACAGTCAACAGTAAAAACGGTATGTTTATGCCATTTATTTACGGAATTGGTACGGGATTACCGGTGCTCATATTTGCTTTTGCTATTGCTTTGGGCGTGAAATCATTAAGCCATTGGTTTGATAGAGTTAAAGGTTTCGAGTATTATACCCGTAAGATTACGGGAGTTATATTTATTCTTGTCGGCTTATACTATACAGGAATATATATTCTGAGATTATTTTAAACAGGAGATATAAATGGAAAAAGCCGTTTACAAAAGAAGAGGCCTGAGCCTTTTTGAGAGATACTTGACGCTTTGGGTTTTTGTATGCATTGCTTTAGGGGTGCTTATTGGAAAAGTTGCTCCGGGTACGGCAAGGTATCTCGATAGTTTAGCTATTTATGCAAACGGTGCTCCGGTTGTCTCGATTCCGATCGCGATCTGTTTATTTTTTATGATGTATCCGATTATGGTTAAGATTGACTTCGCGGAAGTAGTCAAGGCGGGGAGATCGCCGAAACCTGTCGGTTTGACATTGTTTATCAACTGGGCGGTAAAGCCGTTTACGATGTATGCTATAGCTTATTTTTTCCTGGGTATTGTTTTTAAAGGTTTAATCGGAGCAGAGGCGGTTGATTTTGTCAAGCTTCCGCCCGGGGCGGACTGGTTACTCGGTTCGGTTCACGGCGCGGGAACGGTAGTAATGCACGAAGGCTTAAAGATGCTCCAGGTCCCTTTATGGCGGAGTTATTTTGCCGGCTGTATTCTTTTGGGTATCGCTCCTTGCACGGCGATGGTTTTAGTCTGGGGGTATCTTGCTAAAGGCAACGATGGGCATACGCTGGTTATGGTGGCCATTAATTCTCTGACTATGCTTTTACTCTATGGGGTTTTAGGCGGGTTTCTTTTAGGCGTGGGCAGGATGCCTGTTCCCTGGCAGGCGTTATTATTATCGATTATGATCTATGTGGCATTGCCTTTAGTAGCGGGATACTTTTCGCGGAGATGGATCATATCCGTTAAAGGGTTAAATTGGTTTAATGAAAAGTTTCTCCATCTTTTATCGCCTCTTTCGATTATCGCGCTTCTATTTACTCTGGTATTGCTCTTTTCGTTTAAAGGAGAGATTATCCTTACGCAGCCCTTGACAATTCTTTGGATAGCAATTCCGCTTTTTATTCAGACATGTTTAATTTTCGCGGTTACATATTGGATAGCCAGAAAGATGAAGCTTAGGTATGAAGATGCTGCGCCTTCAGCGATGGTCGGCGCAAGTAATCATTTTGAAGTCGCGATTGCCACGGCAACTATGCTTTTTGGCATCTCGTCGGGAGCAGCTTTAGCTACAGTTGTCGGAGTATTGATCGAAGTCCCGGTTATGCTGATGCTGGTAAGGTTTTGCCTGAGGACAGAACATTTATTTGATTATAGGTAAAAATATGTTATACTTACTGATTATCAAGGCGATGGAGTTCGCCCCAACCCAGAATTTGCGTTAGGGTTTAACCGCCCGTAAAAGGCTGATAACTCCTTACAAAATATCACAAAGTTATCAGTTTATGTCTAAATTACTTATTATTGCCATTGGCGGGGGAATAGGTACTCTAGCGCGTTATATTGTTTCCGGCTTAGACTATAAATATTCTTCCGGAGTTTTTCCTCTTAGCACTCTTATTGTTAATCTTTCCGGGTCTTTTATTATTGGCTTGCTTTGGGGTTTTTCCGAACGTTTTTCCGTAACTCCTAATCTGCGGATGTTTTTATTTATCGGGGTTCTTGGCGGATATACCACTTTTTCTACTTTAAGCCTGGAGACATTCAATTTACTCAGGAATAATGAATATAAGGTGGCTTTATTAAATATGTTTCTTACCAATTTTATAGGCATCATTCTTGTGCTTACTGGATTTATTATTTCAAAATATTTAACTAATCTATCAGCTTTGAGGAAATTATTATGAATATCTTTGTAGGTAACCTATCCTTCGAAACGACTGAAGCGGAGCTAAAACAATTATTTGAAACAATGGGAGAAGTCTCTTCCGCGGTGATTGTTATGGAGAAAGAGAAAAAAGCCCCTAAGTCCCGTGGTTTTGGTTTTGTGGAGATGCCTGTTGAAACAGAAGCGCTTGCCGCGATATCAGCTTTAAACGGCCGTGATTTTATGGGCAGGCTTTTAAATGTTAATCCAACCCGTCCTAAGACAGAGACCCAGCGTAAAAGTGAGTTAGAGAAAAAAGCATTTCTTAAGGCTAAAGCCAAGAGGATGGATATAGAGCAGCATCAGCATGAGCATAAGGCTGAGATAAATCCTGGTAGGCCATTTATCCCTAGGCCGGGGACTTACAAGGGTGGTAGGCGTACGCGTAGCTATGTAATGCGTACTGGAGCTCCGGTTGATATGCGTAAAGGGACTAAGCCTTGGTTAAAATCTTTAGAGAATCCTATGCGTTGGCGTAAGCCCGGACAGGTTAAGCCATGGGAGAGAAGTGAAAGCAATCCAGAAGGAATAAAACCTTGGCAGAAGTCTGCGGGCGGCGCTAAGCCTTGGCAGAGAAGCAGCAGGGGCCGTAAACCCTGGGAAAAGCCCGAAGGCGTTTCTCAGGAAGTAAAACCCTGGAAGAAGCCAGAAAGTTCTGGGTTTAAGCCTTGGCAGAAAAGTTCAAGCGAACGTAAGCCTTGGCAGAAAAGGGAAACCCCCGCTACAGAAGCTACACCCTGGAAGAAAACTGCGGGCAGCTCTAAGCCTTGGGTAAAAAAGAGCGCAAGGCCGCAAGGATCGAAGTATAAAGCCCTAAAGAGAAGGTCAAAGATAATAGTTGACAAAGGGCGATAAAATGGTATAATTATTCCTGTAGTAAATTAAAGATTAGAAAAACTTAAAAGCCGTAGGAAGGAGTTAACTAACCTTACGGCTTTTTTCGTTTTGTGGTCCATTATTTACTATAATTCTTTCAAGAGAGGAGGTAGTGAATAATGGCAAGAGGAAAAGTAAAGTGGTTTAGTGATCAGAAAGGGTACGGGTTTATTACTCCTGAATCAGGTAATGATGTATTTGTGCATCATAAATCTATACAGGGTGAAGGTTTTAAATCCTTAGCTGAAGGCCAGGAAGTTGAGTTTGAAGTTGAGAAGGGCCCTAAGGGTGACCAGGCTGTAAATGTTACAAAGATATAGGTAAGGATAAATGGGCCCGGTTCTTGACCAGGCCCATTTATTTTAAAACCATGGAGGTTGAGATGCATACCGGTACAATTAAAAAAGTAGTGCGTGAAAGAGGGTTTGGTTTTATCAGCGATACTGACGGTAGAGAGTTGTTTTTCCACCAGAGTGGTATTGTTGATACCCAATTTGATGCTTTAAAAGAGACGGATAAGGTAGAATTTGATGTTGAGGATTCTCCTAAAGGGCCTCGTGCTATTAATGTGCGCGTTGTTGCCTAATAATCAATTGCAGATAAAATTATGACCCATTCGATTAAACTCAGGGTCATCCTGAGCAAACGACGAATGGATGAGGAGTGCGTCGAAGGATGAAAAAAGTAAAGACTTCTGCTAAGGGCAGGGTCTGTAAATATCGTAATTGTAAGAATATCTTAAGTATTTATAATCATGAGTTGTATTGCCATGTGCACCAGCTTCTTGCGCTTCAAGCTGGCACTGCAAAGACTTCAAACCAGAAAAGAATAAAGAAATGATGAAAAATATTACTGAAGGCAGCCCGACATTTTACGGTTTAGGTATCGCGCCCAAAATCCTTGATATTTTAGAGCGTATAAAGTTCAAGGCGCCGACACCTATTCAGCTTAAGGCGATTCCTTTAGCTATTGAAGGTAAGGATGTTATCGGCATCGCGCAGACAGGGACAGGCAAGACGCATTCATTTGCTATCCCTATGGTGCAGCGCTTAGCGCAAAAGCCCGGTATTGGATTGGTGCTTGCTCCCACACGCGAGTTAGCTATTCAAATCGATGAAGTTTTCCAGGAGATTGCCCGTTCTTTTGGGATGAAAACAGCCTGTTTAATCGGCGGCGCGCCAATGCCTCCGCAGGTCCAGGCATTACGTAAAAATCCCCGTATTGTCATCGCGACTCCCGGCAGATTGATCGACCATATGGGCCAGTGGAACTTTATGCCCAATGAAGTAGGGATTCTTGTTCTTGATGAAGCAGATCGTATGCTTGATATGGGCTTTGCTCCGCAGATAAATAAAATTCTGAAGTTCCTTCCTAAAGACAGGCAGACTTTGCTTTTTTCCGCGACTATCCCCAAGGAGATTATGGCCATAATCTCGACTTATATGAAATTGCCGGTTTCGGTTGAGATCGCTCCGTCCGGGACTACGGCAAAAGATGTAACCCAGGAATTATTTATTGTTAAAAAAGAAGCTAAGATGCGTTTACTCGGTAAATTACTCGCCCAATACCAGGGCCCGGTGCTTTTATTCTCCCGCACCAAGCATAACGCGAGAAAGATTGCTTCTTCGATTAGAGAGATGAGATATACTGCGGCGGAGATTCATTCTAATCGTTCGCTTGGCCAGCGCCGTGAAGCACTCGATGGTTTTAAATCCGGCAGGTATAAAGTTTTAGTCGCTACAGATATCGCCTCCAGGGGCATTGATGTAACCGGTATAGAATTAGTAGTTAATTATGATCTTCCCGAGGATGCGGAAAATTACGTACATCGTATCGGCCGGACTGCCCGGGCAGGGCATAAGGGGCACGCAATTTCGTTCGCTACACCTGACCAGTCAAGCGATGTGAGAGATATCGAAAAACTTATTCGTTCCACGCTTCCTGTTTCCAAGCACCCCGAGGTTCCCACGGAAAGATTTATTGAAGGCGGCTCAAGGCAAGCGGCACAGCACAAGCATTCACATCATCCCGGCAGGGGGCGCCATCAACAAAATCGTTTTAAATTCCGACCGCGTTAATAAAAGAAAAAAAATTTTACTTGCTTTTTTTTATTAGGTATGATAATATTCTTGTCTTTAGCAGTCCTTAAATTCAATCCAACAAAAAAAAGAAAAATATCTTTCCATGGAACACAAAAAACTTAATCCGGAATTAGTCAGCTTAGTCGAGCAATGGCACGGCAAAGAAGGCAACCTGATCATGATCTTACATGAGATCCAAAACCATCATGGTTATGTGCCGCGCGAGTTATCTCTGGAATTGTCCAGGATGCTCGATGTCCCTTTGGCCAGAATCTACGAAGTAATCACATTCTATAATTTTTTTAAACTAAGCCCTCCCGGGAAACACCGTATTGCTGTCTGCTTGGGCACGGCGTGTTATTTGCGCGGCGCTGCGGGAATACTCGAAGAGATAAAGAATATTTTAGGCATTAAAGAAGGGCAGAGCAGCAAGGACGGGTTATTCCATTTAGACGTTGTCAGGTGCCTGGGTTGTTGCGGCCTGGCTCCGGTTATGATGATTGACAAAAAAGTGTATGGCAAAGTGAAAAAGAATGAGATCGCGGATATTCTATCTAAATATATTAAAGAGGAATAATAGATCATGGGTAAGTTAACGCCAAAGGACCTGGAAAAAATGGGCAAAGCTCAAGCGGAGCAGCCTAAAGATTGGATCAAGGTAGGAATGAGCAGTTGCGGCATTGCTGCCGGAGCTGAGGATGTCTATAATTTTTTTGTAGAGGAAGCAAAAAAGAGAAATATCCAGATCGAGATCAAAAAGTGCGGTTGTATAGGCATGTGTTATGCTGAGCCGCTGGTTGAAGTTAATGTGGATGGATTGCCGACGGTAATTTACGGCAGGGTTAATAAAGATGTAGCCACTAAGATTTTAGAAAAGCACGTTACTTCTAAGATGCTGGTTAACGATTTTATTTTTGATCCTATAGTTTAAAAGCGGGGAAATCGTTTTCATGTACACTAAAACAATTTTAATCAAAGATACAGATTTAAATAGAGAAGATAAAACGCGGGAGTTTTATACTTATTTATTGGATTATCTTAGGGAGAATAATCTGCATTCTCAGGTGCAAGCGGTGAGAGTGGCCGATATCGGTGTTTATGATCGCGGCTTGGTAATTAAAATACTCCCGGACGGGATTACTTACGTTAACCTTAAAGATACCGATATCAAGAGGGTTGTTGATGCGGCTTTTAAAGATAATAAGGTCCTCGAGGATTTAGTCTTTAAGCCTAAGGCCCGGCAGCACAGGATTGTTTTACGTAACTGCGGTAAGATTAACCCTGAGAGCATAGAAGAATATATTGCCTGCGGTGGTTATGCAGCGTTAAGTAAGGTTTTAGGCGAACTGGGCCAGCAGAAATTAATTGAAGAGATCAAGACCAGCGGCATCAGGGGCAGGGGAGGAGCGGGTTATCCGACCTGGATGAAATGGAATTTTGCCCGTGAAGTTAATTCTTCGGAGAAGTTCGTCATCTGTAATGCCGATGAAGGCGACCCCGGAGCTTATATGGACAGGAGTATCCTTGAAGGCGATCCGCATTCGGTTATCGAAGGTTTAATTATCGCTGCTTTCGCAATCGGAGCTTCTAAGGGGTATTTTTATATCCGCGCCGAATACCCATTGGCAGTGGAGAGAATCAATGAAGCGATTAGACAGGCTCACGAGTATGGGTTATTAGGAAAAAATATATTAGGCAGTTCTTTTAGTTTAGATTTAGATATCAGGTTAGGCGCCGGAGCATTTGTTTGCGGTGAAGAGACGGCGTTAATTTCTTCGATTGAAGGTAAAAGAGGGACTCCTCATCCTCGTCCTCCGTATCCATCGGTAAAGGGTTTATGGGGCAAGCCGACGGTTATAAATAATGTCGAGACTTTAGCTAATATTCCGGAGATTATCTCTAAAGGCGGGAAATGGTTCAGCCAGATAGGAACAGGTACTTCAAAAGGCACTAAGGTTTTTGCCGTTACCGGAAAAGTAAAGAATTCCGGTTTAGTTGAGATTGCTATGGGCGCAACCTTAAGAGAGATCGTCATGGATATCTGCGGCGGTACTTTATCCGGTAAGCCGATAAAAGCCGTGCAGACTGGCGGCCCTTCCGGAGGAGTGATCCCGGAGAACCTTTTAGATACCCCGGTTGATTATGAAAATTTACAAAAATTAGGCTCGATCATGGGTTCGGGCGGTATGATCGTGATGGATGAAGATGATTGTATGGTTGATATCCCCAAGTTTTATCTGGGTTTTTGCGTGGAAGAATCCTGCGGTAAATGCGCTCCCTGCCGTATAGGCGGATTTCAGATGCTTGGTTATTTAACGAAGATATCTGAAGGGAAAGGGGTAGCCGGAGATATAGGGCAGTTAAGGAGAATTTCTTTAGCGATGCAAAAGGCATCGCTCTGCGGATTAGGCCAGACCGCGTCAAATCCCGTACTTTCAACTTTGAAATATTTTGAGAATGAATACCTGCAGCATATTGTAGATAAAAGATGCCCGGCGGGAAAATGCAGTGCCCTGGTAACTTATACTATAATTGAAGATAAGTGCAAGCGCTGCGGAATTTGTTTTAATAATTGTCCGGTTAACGCGATTTCGGGTGACAAAGAAAAAGGTTATACAATAACACAGGAAAAATGCATAAAATGCGGAAGGTGTTTTGACGTTTGCAAATTTAAATCGGTTCTTAAAAAATAAAAATGGCTAAAATAATTCAGGCAAAGATTAACGGTATTTTATTGAGGGTGGAAGAAGGCACTACTATTTTAGAAGCAGCTAAAAGAGTTCAGATCAAGATTCCTACTCTTTGCAAGCACCCTGACCTTCCGGCTTCCGCATCTTGCGGAATTTGTATTGTAAAAAATAAAGGTTCGCAAAAGATGCTGCGTTCCTGCTGTACTCCGCTCGACGAAGGCATGGATATTATTACTCATGACCCGGAGATAGTTGAGATCAGGAGGACGGTAATCGAGCTTATTTTATCTAACCATCCTAATGATTGCTTAAAGTGCGCAAGAAATAACGATTGCGAGTTGCAGCAATTAACCGCGGATTTCGGGATCAAAGAAGAATCCTTCCCTCAGCACTTAAGAGATTTACCGATAGATACTTCTACTAAGGCTGTTGATTTAGACCCTAAGAAATGCATTCTTTGCGGCAGGTGCGTGCATGTCTGCCAAGAACTTCAGGATGTCTGGGCTTTATCGTTTTTAGAGAGAGGGATGAAAACAAGGATCTCTCCGGCCGGTGATATACAATTGGCGGATTCTCCATGCGTGCGTTGCGGGCAATGTTCGGCTCACTGCCCTACTGGAGCTTTTGTCGAACAGGACCATACCGCGCAGGCCTGGAAAGCATTGCAGGATCCGGATAAATATTGCGTGGTCCAGATTGCTCCCGCAGTCAGGGTTTCTATTGGAGAAGCTTTCGGTTATGTGGGGAAGAATTTTACCAAGAAACTTTACGCTTTATTAAGGCGTTTAGGGTTTAACGCGGTTTTTGATACTTCTTTTGCTGCCGATGTCACGATTATGGAGGAAGCGAGCGAGTTCGAGCAAAGATTATTGCGCGGCAATAGGCCACTGCCTTTAATTACCACTTGTTGCCCCTCATGGGTAGATTTCATGGAGAAATTCTATACTGATATGATCGAGCACTTTTCTTCCTGTAAATCTCCGCATGAGATATTGGGAGTCCTCTCTAAGACTTATTACGCCGAAAAGAATAAGATCGATCCTTCTAAGATTTTTATGGTTTCGATTATGCCTTGTACTTCTAAGAAATACGAGATCACCAGAAACGCCGAGATGTCCGCATCAGGTTTTCAGGATATTGATAATGTTTTATGCACCAGAGAGCTTGTGCGGATGATTAAGCAGGCGGGTATTGATTTCGATAGTTTACCTGATGAAGAGTGCGATAGTATTTTAGGCGAGTATGCCGGAGCGGGGGTAATCTTTGGCGCTACCGGTGGAGTTATGGAGGCAGCGTTAAGAACCGCGCATTATTTTGTTACAGGCAAGGAATTAAAGAAAGTAGAATTCGAGAACGTTAGGGGTTTAAAAGGGATAAAAGAGACGGAGATTGAAATCGCCGGCAAGAAACTTAAGATTGCTATCGCCCATGGCTTGGGGAATGTCGAATATATATTAAATAAAGTAAGAGAAGCTAAGGTTAATAACCAGGAGATGCCTTATCATTTTATCGAAGTTATGGCTTGCCCCGGAGGATGTGTCGGCGGCGGCGGCCAGCCTTATATGGTTACGGATGAATTAAGGGTTAAGAGGGCGGAGGCGTTATACCAGGATGATGATAAAAAACAAGTACGTTGCAGCCATCAGAATCCTTATATTAAGAGGCTTTATAAGGAGTTTTTAGGTAAGCCCTTAGGAGAAAAATCGGAGAAGCTTCTGCATACTCATTATAGGGCGAGGCCGATTTATACAAAGTAAATTAAATTTTATCCTGCCGGCGAGGAATATCTCTGAGCCTGAGGGAAGAGTAGTTAAAGAAAACTCAACCTTTTGGCAGGTTGAGTTTTTTGTTTAGTAGTATTAATAAAAGGAGGGAGTATGGAGAGACGTTTAGGTTTTGTAGGGGTAATTATCCATAACCGTAAAAAAACAGCTCCGGTAGTGAATAATGTTTTAACCGAATTCGGGGAATTAATTATCGGGCGTATGGG
>Ga0172381_10004480_pt1 | contig 14450 bp, 12 predicted proteins | sample Leawel6488metaG_FD_119754 | JGI IMG/M metagenome (GOLD analysis project Ga0172381, IMG submission 119754) | Leachate microbial communities from a municipal landfill in Southern Ontario, Canada - Leachate well 64-88 metaG | ecosystem: Engineered > Solid waste > Landfill > Unclassified | place... | reverse complement strand
TTAGTTTTACTTTTATTTTTTCATCAATTTAATTTACTGAATTTCATCATCCTGACCATAATTTTATCGGCTGTAATATTTTTAACTTTTAGTAATAATAAAAATTATACTGCTTGATAGATCCTTCTTTTTAGAGTATATATAGCTTAATAGCATCTTTTTCAAATAGCTGAAAAAATACTGTTCTTTAACATCCTCATATTTAAAATTATTCCCTTTTGGGATTGATATAAAATTGACCAAAATTGAAAGGAGTGATTACATGATTAAAATTGTCGGAAATATTCTATGTATTGTTCTTGTCTGTGTTGTTCTTATTATCTCCGTTGCCTTAATTGTCTTTGCTAGTCTCTCCAACACCACTGACAATTTCTTTGTCGCTTCCAAAAAAATCATTCCAATCCGTCCACCGTAAGTATAATTCCATTTTTTCAAAAAAAAGAAAGGAGACATCTTTATGTCTTTATTTAAAAGAACTCCCAAAATAGATCCAAATTGCGAAAGCGAAATCTGTCGTCGTCGGGAAATTTCCATTAAGATCATTGAAAAAGATCTTGGTATCCCTAATATCACAAGAATTTTCATGGGCAACCGTGATAGATTGGATAAACTGATTGATTGTTTCAATGCTCTTGAAGACGAAGCTAGTGTCAGATTTATCCAAAGTAATCTCCATATTCACGACGACAAAACCACTCCAATCGAAAAAATAAAAGAAGTCGGTGAAAAACTGAAACAAGTTATTTAAGGCGCTGACGCACCAAAAGGAAATAAAAATATGAGCAGATATCCACCAAGCCGGCAGGGTTGTGCAAACAAACTGTCGGCTATTTTTCGCCTTTTTTAGCAGTCAATCAATTTGACTGATATTTACCCCTTGACACCACCTAGCAGTCGTCCTATTATATTGCTAATATGTCAGATTTAACTCAAAGACAAATAAAAATACTTAAATGTATTGCCGAGGAATTTATTGAAACCGCTGCTCCTGTAGGTTCAGAAACCCTTGAAAAAAAATATTCTTTAGGTATTTCTTCTGCTACTATCCGTAATGAAATGATGGCTCTAACCCAACTCGGTTTTCTTAAAAAAGGTCATCTTTCCGCCGGTCGTGCCCCAACCTCTATGGGTCTTAAATACTATGTTAGAAATCTTATGACCCCTAAAAACCTTTCTGTTAGCGATGAAATTGGTGCTAAAGAAAAAGTTTGGGAATTTAGAAATGAATTTGACCGCTTACTTAGAGAAACTACCAAAGAATTAGCTCAGCGTACCCGCTCAATGGCCATTGCCACTACTGATCACGGTACTGTTTACAGTTACGGTGCTTCAAATTTATTAGAAGAACCAGAATTTTTTAATATCGATGTTACCAAAACTGTTCTTTCTTTAATTGATAATGCTAATTTTTGGTTTGAAATTATCAATAAAGCCGGGGATTTAAACCCAGAATCCTCAGAAATTGTTCATCTTTTGATTGGTGAAGACCTTGGTCTTGAACATCTAGAACCTTGCGGTTTCGTCTATCAAAACTATGAAGCCGGTCCTCACCGGGGCATTGTTGGTATCGTCGGTCCAGCTCGTTGTCACTACCCCTATGTCGTTCCCGTTGTTGACTATTTTGCTGAACTTTTATCCACTATTAGCCGTTAATTAATTTATGACTGATAAAAAAACTAAAAACATCACTATTAAAACCTCTGAATTATTAGACAAAATAAACTCATTAGAAGACAAATTAGCCAGATCTCTGGCTGATTATTCTAATCTAGAAAAAAGAATTGAATCTCAACGTCAATTATTTATCACTCTGGCCACTACTTCTATTTTAAGTAAAATGGTTGAAGTTTTAGATGACTTCTATTTAGCCCAAAAACATCTTAATGATCCTGGTCTTAAAATGGCCATCGATAAATTTAATTCAGTTTTAAAAACCGAAGGTCTAGAAGAAATTAATCCTATTAACCTTGAATTTGATCCTCAATCTATGGAGTGTATCCAGGCAGTCGACGGCCACGAAAACTTCGTAGTTGATGTCAAAAAACTAGGTTACAAATTAGATGGTCATATTCTTCGACCTGCCCAAGTGTCAGTGGGTAAAAAATCTGACCAAATTACTAATTAATTATTTTTTTAATCTAAAGCTTTAAAGCTCTAAAACATATGTCAAACAAAATAATCGGAATCGATTTAGGCACCACCAATTCTTGTGTTGCAGTTATGGAAGGTGGTAAACCAAAAGTTATTATTAGTGCTGAAGGTCGCAACACCATCCCTTCAGTCGTTGAACCTGTCAAAAAATTAGTTGGTGACTTGGCTAAACGCCAAATGGTTCTTAATTCCAAAAACACTATTTATAGCGTTAAGCGTTTAATGGGTCGTCGTATGGATGATCCTGAGGTTAAAAAGACTCAATCAGTTGCTCCATACAAAATAGTTTCCGGCAAAGATAATACCGCTTCAGTTGAAGTTGAAGGTAAAGCCTATACTCCACAAGAAATTTCGTCTATGATTTTACAGAAATGTAAGGCCGATGCCGAAAAATATCTCGGCGAAAAAGTTACTGATGCTGTTATAACCGTTCCTGCTTATTTTGATGATTCTCAACGCCAAGCCACTAAACAGGCTGGAGAGATTGCTGGACTTAATGTTCAACGCATTGTTAATGAACCAACAGCCGCTGCTTTAGCCTATGGTTTAGACAAAAAAGGTAATGAATTAGTTGCTGTCTATGATTTAGGTGGTGGTACTTTTGATATTTCTATTCTTGAAATTGGCGATGGTATTTTTGAAGTCAAGGCTACCAACGGGGATACCTTCCTTGGTGGTGATGATTTTGATCAAAAAATTATCAATTGGATTACAGAAGATTTCCAAAAACAAAACGGTGTTGATCTCAGTAAAGATCCTCAAGCTTTACAGCGTGTTCGTGAAGCTGCTGAAAAAGCCAAAATTGAACTTTCGTCAGCTGCCGAAACCGAAATTAATCTACCATTTATTACTCAAAAAGATGGCCAACCTTTACATTTAACCAAAAAATTGACCCGCTCTGAATTGGAAAAATTAGTTGATGATTTAATTCAAAAAACCATTGCTCCAGTCGAAAAGGCTCTCAAAGATGCCAAAGTTACTAAAGGCGATATTAAAGAAATTATTATGGTTGGTGGTATGACCCGTATGCCTAAAGTTCAAGAAGTCGTTAAAAACTTCTTTGGCAAAGAATTAAACAATACTGTCAATCCAGATGAAGTTGTTGCTATTGGCGCCGCTGTCCAAGGTGCTGTTTTAACTGGCGAAGTTAAAGATGTTGTTCTTTTGGATGTTACTCCTTTAACTCTTGGAATCGAAACTGCCGGTGGTGTTAGAACTCCTTTAATCGACCGAAACACTACTGTTCCTACTAAAAAATCTCAAGTTTTTACTACCTACGCTGACAGTCAACCTCAAGTGGAAATAAATGTGCTCCAAGGTGAACGTCCTATGGCTATCGATAATAAAACTCTCGGTCGCTTTGTTTTAGATGGTATTCCTCCAGCTCCTCGTGGTACTCCTCAAATCGAAGTCACTTTCGATATCGACAGTAACGGTATTCTCTCTGTTTCTGCCAAGGATAAAGGGACCAATAAAGAGCAAAAGATTACCATTCAAAATGCCACTAACCTTAAAGAGGAAGAAGTTGAGCAAATGAAAAAAGAGGCTGAAGCCCATGCTCGAGAAGATGAAGAGAAAAAAGGTCTTGCTGAAAGCCGTAATAAACTTGATGGTACTATTTTTTCCGGCGAAAAAACTTTAAAAGATTTTACCGATAAGGTTAAACCAGAAGATAAGGAAAAAATTGAAACCCAACTTAAAACTGCTCGTGAAGTTTTAGCTAAAACTGATGCTAATAAAGATGAACTCGACAAAGCAGCCGAAGAATTAAATCAAATTCTTCAAACCGTTGGCGCAGCTATTTATCAACAACAACAACCACCAACTGGCGGCCCAGAAGCTCAACCAACTGACGAACCTTCAAAAGAAGATTCTAAAAAGGCTGATGATAAAAAAGAAGCCGAAGAAGGCGAGGTTGTTCAATAAATAAAAAATATTATATAAGGGCGGACCGACGTGTCCGCCCTGTATAATAAGACTCATGAAAAAAGATTTCTATGAAACTCTAGGAGTTTCCAAAAATGCCACCAAAGAAGAAATAAAAAGCGCTTACCGTAAGTCAGCTTTAAAATATCATCCAGATCGCAACAAAGAACCAAACGCCGAAGAACATTTTAAAGAAATCAATGAAGCCTATGAAGTTTTAAGTAATGACCAAAAAAAATCAGCTTATGATCAATTTGGACATGCTGCTTTTGACCCATCTTCAGGTGGTTTTGGTGGTCACACTTATACCCAACAAAACGGTCCTTTTAATTTCACTTATACCCAAAGTGGTGGTAATCCATTTGGTGGTGCCGACTTTGATTTTGGCGGTTTTAGTAATCCTTTTGATATTTTTGAACAATTTTTTGGTGCTTCCTTTGGTGGTCAACAAGGCCGAAGTAAACGTATTGAAACCTATAAAATATCAATCTCTTTTCTAGAAGCTGCCAATGGTTGCCAAAAAGAAGTTTCCATTGATGGTCACAAAAAAACTATCAAAATCCCCGCTGGTGTTGATGATGGTCAAAAAATTCGTTTTTCTGAATTTATTCTCTATATTGATGTTAAACCTGATAAAGTTTTTAAACGTGACGGTAATGATGTTTATATCAATGCCAATATTAGCCTAACTCAAGCAATTTTTGGTGATACCATCGAAGTCCCAACTCTAAAAGACCCCTTAAAAGTTCGAGTTAAACCCGGCACTCAACCAAATACATTGGTTCGTCTTCGAGGCCAAGGTATTAAAGACGTCAATGGCTATGGCCATGGCGATTTTTATATCCGCCTCTTTGTTGAAATTCCTACTAAATTAAATTCTCATCAAAAAGACCTTCTACGCCAGCTCGATTTATAAAAAATCTGGTATAATCTACTCATAATAATTTTGCAGTGTTTAATCATGGGGCTGACAAAGCCCCTTTTTTAATCCTGCATATTTAAAGGATCAAAATGGATTTAAAAAAACTACCAAAAACTGAATTTGCCGCCGCTGTGGCTCAAATTGCCGGTGAAAGAAACATTGATGTTCAATCAATTTTAGATTCAATTGAAATGGGTTTAATTTCTGCCTATAAACGTGATCAAAAAGAACACGGTGTTATTGTCCCAGATGAAGATCAATTTACGGCTGAATTAGCTCCAGAATCTGGTTCTTTTAAGGTTTATAAAATCGATGGCGATAAAAAACAAGATGTTACTCCTCCTGGTTTTGGCCGTATTGCTGCTCAAACTGCCAAACAAGTAATTGATCAACGAATCCATGAAGTTGAAAAAGAAACTGTTGTTGCTGAATTTGCCAAAAAAATTGGTACTCTTATTTCTTGTATTGTACTTAAAAATGACCCTTATAAAATGGTTGTTGGTGTTGGTAAAACCGAAGGTATTTGTCCTAAAGATGAACAGATCAGAAATGAAATTATTCCTCTTGGTACCAAAAAATTATTTTTGTTAAAAGAAATTATTAAAGACGATATTGGTCACAGTGAGATAATTTTATCCCGTCGTGATAATAATTTTATTAAAGAATTATTTTCTCGCGAAGTTCCCGAAGTTGCCAACGGTTCAGTTGTAATTGAAAAAATTGCCCGAACTCCAGGTGAAAGAACTAAAATCGCCGTTTCTTCAAATCAACCAGGAATCGACCCAGTTGGTTCTTGTATTGGTCAAAAAGGTTCTAGAATTCAAGCTATTCTTGGTGAATTGCCCATGGAAGAAAAAGTTGATGTTGTTGCTCATTCTCAAAATCTAAACCAATTTATTATTCAAGCCCTTTCTCCGGCTCAAAGTGTTAAAGTAGTTGAAGTAAAAAATAATTACGCCAACGTCACTGTCCCCGAATCTCAATTAGCTTTAGCTATTGGCGGCGGCGGTGAAAATGTCCGTTTAGCTGGTCAACTCGTCGGGCTTGAAATCAAAATTAGCCCAGATCAGTCTGCTGAGTAAATTTTGTCTTTGTTATTTCTTTAAAAAACAATATGACTAAAAACCAATTAACTCGTCCACCAATTGTTGCCGTCATGGGTCATATTGATCATGGCAAAACAACTTTATTGGACAAAATTCGTTCCACTAATATTTGGAAAAAAGAAGCTGGTGGTATCACTCAACATATTGGCGCTTATCAAGCTAAATTTACCGAAAAAAACGGTCAAATTAAACTAATTACTTTTATTGATACTCCTGGCCATGCTGCTTTTATTAACATGCGTGCTTGTGGTGCCAAAGTCACTGATATGGTAGTTTTGGTTGTTTCTGCTGTCGAAGGTATTATGCCTCAAACCAAAGAATGTCTCGAGCATATTAAAAAATGTGATCTACCTTTTATTGTGGCCATGAATAAAATGGATCTAGAAAACGCTTCTCCAGATAAAGTTAAAGGTCAATTAGTTGAATTAGGTTATACTCCTGAAGATTATGGTGGTCAAACAGCCGTTATTCCTGTTTCTGCTAAAACCGGAAAAGGGATTGAAGAATTAATGGAAATGATTCTAATTAATGCTGAAGTTTTAGAACTAAAAGCCGATCCAAATGCTTGTTTAGAGGCTGTCATAATTGAATCACGTCTCGACAAAAGCCGCGGTCCTGTTGCCTCTCTAATTGTAAAAAATGGCACCATAAAACTTGGAGACATTGTTTATTCAGAAGATATCTATTGTAAGGTTAAAGCTTTAATTGACTATAATGGTCAATCACTAAAAGAAGCTGGTCCAAGTACTCCAGTTGAGGTTTTAGGTTTTGAAAAAGTTCCCCCTGTTAGTAGTCTAGTAACTTATCAAAAAGAGATCTGTAACAATATAAAAGAATGTAAGGTTTTATTAGAATCAACCGAAGAAAATCCTAAATTAAAGGTTATTTTAAAAGCCGACGTCAAAGGCACTCTCGAAGCTCTAGAAAACAGCTTTAATGATGATGTTATTGTCATTTCTTCTGGTATTGGTGCTGTTTCCGATAATGATGTTTTCATGGCTGAAGCCGCCAAAGCTCAAATTTTTGCCTTTAATGTCTCCACTTCTAAACATATTTCTCAAATTGCTGAAGCCGCTAAAGTTAGAATCTTTGAATCTAAAATTATTTATGAAATTATAGAAGATATTCAAAACCAGGTTTTAAAGCTACTTGAACCTACAATTGACGAAACCGTTCTTGGTGAAGGTAATATTATTGCTGAGTTTAAAATCGACAAAGTTCGTATTGCTGGTTTAAAGTGTCACAAGGGTGAAATTTCTAAAGGTGATTTAATTCATCTAAAGCGCGACGGTAAAATTATTAAAGACACTAAAGTTGAAGGTATTCGTCAAGGTAAGAATATTGTTGACAAATTAAAGTCCGGCAACGATTGCGGCATGACATTTAAGCCTTATATTGACTTTAAGGTAGGGGATGATATAATAGCCTATAAGAATTAAAAATAAGCAGGATTTTTATGAAAAACTATAATGTTTCTGAAATTAAAAACTCACTTACTACTGCCAAAACAGCTTTAATTGCTGTTCCTCAACTTAACGTTGACAGTATTGGTTCTGCCTTGGCTTTAGCTCTACTTTTGAAAAAAGCCAATATTACCACCAAAGTTTTTTGTCCTCAAAAAACCGATGCTAATTACACTAAATTAAGTGGTTTAGAGCTTTTGACTGATATTTACAACCCTAACGACCTAATCGTTACCCTTGACTATCCCTTAGATCAAATTGAAAAAGTTACCTATAATCAAGACGGTGGTAAGTTAAATTTGGTTGTTCAAACCAAAGATGGTTCTCCTAAAGTTGCCGAAAACCAAATTTTAATTAGTAATGAAGCCAGTGCCGCTGATATTAATTTCTGTTTTGGTGATGAAGCTCTCCTAGGTGCCAATTCCAATATGGTTGAAAAAGGTACTTGGATCAATATTTCTCCATCTATTGTTGAAAAACCATGGGCTAAAGTCAACATTATTGACCAAGATGCTCCTTTTTCTGAAATCTTAACTTTCTTATTACCTATGCTTGGTTTGGAATTAAATCCAGATTCAGCCAAAAACCTTTTGATTGCTCTTCGTGTGGCTACCCAGTCTTTTTCTATTAATGTTTCTCCAGAAACATTCGAAGCTGGTGCTAACTGTCTCCGCGCCACTCAGGTCTAATTTTTTATTCAAAAATAACAAAACCCTCCTAAAATTAGGAGGGTTTTTTGATGTACAAGCTTTCTTATGGTAAAATTCACCAGTTCTTTGAAAAACAGGTGTGAAACTTACAGAAAGGAGCTGATTGCCTTGTCATTAAACCGAAAATCTGAAATAAAAGCCCATTCGCATCAGAGCCTTTCTCTGACTTTGCGGATATCTACTAGTGAAAGGAGTTGAAAACAATGTTGGACAACGAAAGTCCAAGGGATGAACTTAAAGATTTGGAGAATAAAACCCTTGGTAGCATAATAGTAGTTCGGAATTTCATAATAGAGAACAATATTCCCAAAAGGCAAGAAATTGAAAATTATTTCAATACTATGATCCAACATATTCGTACCAAAAAATTAAACAAGACAACCCTTATAAGTATTCGCCGATCTTTTGACCTTATAGATCAAGAGTTTTTTCGTCTCGAAGCCAAAAAATAATCAAGGGTGGTGTTGAATCAAAAAATATTGCATTTTTTGCTCCTCAACACCTCCCTTAAACCCCCTTATCTTCACACCTGTTATTTTCCCTTTCCTTCATGTTATAATCGTTTCTGACTATATTCGGTCTTTTGGTAGCCATTCCAAAACATTAATTTTTAACCGATAATAGCCACATAATTCTATGGCATTAACCAAAGAAGAAAAACAAGAAATTATTAATAAGTTTGCTCAAGCCAAAGGTGATACTGGTTCTCCAGAAATTCAAATCGCCATTTTAACTAAAGAAATCGATAAACTTCAAGGTCACTTAACCGAAAATAAACACGATTCTCCAGCTAAACGCGGTATTTTAAGTAAAATTTCCAAAAGACGACGATTACTTCGTTATATCTCAGCCCACAGTGCTGACAGATATACTGCAATAATTAAATCTCTTGGTCTCAAAAAATAATTCTGTTTCGTTATAATTAATTATGGAAATGTATACAAAAGATATTCAAGTGGGCAGTAAAAAAATTACTCTTCAAACAGGTAAACTCGCTCCTCAAACCAATGCCTCTGTCGTGGCTCAATACGGCAATACTACTGTTTTAGCCACCGTTTTAATGGGCAAAACCGATGATTCTAAGGATTATTTTCCTTTGTCTATCGAATTTGTCGATAAACTCTATGCTGGTGGAATAATTAAAGGTGGAAAATGGATTAAGCGCGATGGGGGTCCTTCTGATAATGCGGTTCTTTTTGGCCGAATTATTGACAGATCTCTTCGTCCTCTTTTTCCAGCCGATTTTATGAACGAAGTTCAAATTATTGCTACCGTTTTAAGTAATGATAAAGATAATGATGTTGTTATTCCTGCTTTTACCGCCGCTGCCGCTGCTTTAGCTATTTCTGATATTCCTTTTAATGGCCCAGTTTCTGCTGTCCGTGTTGGTTATATCAATGATCAATTGTTTTTAGATCCATCAACCAAAGAATTAGAAAATTCTAATATGGATCTTTTAGTCTGCACTAGTCCTGCTGGTGTCAATATGATTGAATGTGACGCTAATATAGTCAAAAACGACATCGCCCTAAAGGGGATTGAGTTAGCTAAAACCACTAGTGATGAAATTAATAAGGAAATTGCTGAATGGGCGAAAGTTTGTGGTAAACCCAAAATCAAATATGAATCAGCTGGCCCTTCTGCTGATTTAATTAAAGAAATTGAATCTAAGATTAAAGCTGATGTTGAAGCCTTTTTAGAAGCTGGTGTCGATGGTGGTCACATGGCTGGTCAAGAAAAAATTGTTGATCAAATTTTAGAATCTTATGACGCCAAGATTGAATCTGAAGAAGTCTCTAAAAATCATCTTATTGCTGCTGTTGATTCAATTATTAAAAAATATTTAAGAGAAAGAACTTTAAAGGGTATTCGTTACGATCACCGAAAAATGGACGAAATCCGTCCACTTACTGTCGAAGCCGGTGTTCTTCCCTGTGTTCATGGTTCTGCCTTTTTTCAAAGAGGCTTAACTCAAGCCATCACTATTACTACTCTTGCTCCTTTATCAGAAAAACAATATCTCGAAGATTCTAGTGGTGAAAAAACCAAAAGGTATCTTCATTATTATTCTGCTGCCCCTTTCTCTACTGGTCAAACCGGTCGAGTTGGCCGCCCAGGTCGTCGCGAAATTGGACATGGTGCTTTGGCTGAAAAAGCCTTAATTCCGGTCATTCCTACCGAAGAAGAATTTCCATATACTATTGTTTTAACTTCTGAAGTTTTGTCTCAAAATGGTTCATCTTCCATGGCTTCCACCTGTGGATCTACTATGTCCCTTATGGATGCTGGTGTTCCAATTAAAGACAAAGTTGCTGGAATCTCCATTGGTTTAATCGCCGAAACTGACGATAATTATGTTCTTTTAACCGACATTGCTGGTACTGAAGACCACAATGGTGACATGGATTTCAAAATCACTGGCACTAAAAATGGCATTACTGCCATCCAGCTGGACATCAAAAGAGCCGGTCTTACTTTAAAAATGATTCAAGACACTTTTGTTGCTTCTACTAAAGCTAGACTTCAAATTTTAGACAAGATGGAATCAGTCTTAGCATCTCCAAGAAATGAACTTTCCGAATTTGCTCCAAAGATTAAAATGGTTACTTTACCAGAAGACAAAATTGGTGAAGTAATCGGTAGCGGTGGTAAAACTATCAAAGCTTTAATGGAAAAATATGATGTCCAAATCGACATCGATGATTTCGGTAAAGCTTCAATTTCTTCCCAGAATCAGGAGAATATAGACAAAGCTGCTTATGAAATTGAATCTATGATTAAAGAAGTAGAAATCGGCGAAGATTATGAAGGTATTGTTACTCGAGTTGAAGCCTATGGCGCTTTCATTGAGTTTCTTCCTGGTCGTGAAGCTCTTCTCCATGTTTCTGAAATGTCAGGTGGATTTTTATCTAACCCCTCCTCAATTATTAAAGTTGGTGACAAAATAAACGTCAAAATTGCTGGATTCAATGATAATCATCAAATAAAATTATCTTCTCCTGAATTTAAAACCGCTCATCCAGGCTCGCCCGCCGAAGCTTCAGCGCAGGCTGGGTCAACCTTTCCTCGCCGAGACGGTTTTAGAAATTTCACCCCACCTCGTCGAGATGACAATCGTAATGGCGGCTTCCGCCCTCGAAGATAAATAAAATTTAAATTAAAATTTTAACCCCGCCTCTGCGGGGTTTTTTATGTATACTTATTTATGGATTCTACTGTTTTAACCACTAAAGAGGCGATTAAAAAACTCGTCGATAAAGTTGCCGCTATAAAAATTCCTGAAAATTTGTCATCTAAATTAGATGAATCTTTTGCTCAGCTGGAAATTAATTCTCAAAATGAGGAAACTTTTTGGCAAAATTATCATTTAGTTTCTAAATATATTGATTGGATTGTTAATATTCCTTGGTTTAATGAAAGTAAAGATGTTCTTGATCTCCGTGATGCTAAAGAAAAACTTGATAAAGAACATTATGGTTTAGAAAATATTAAAGAAAGAATTTTAGAGTACATTTCCGTTATATCTCTCCAAAAAAGTCGTAATCCAGACGAAACAGTCCATGCTCCAGTTCTTTTGTTTGTCGGTTTGGTTGGCACTGGCAAAACTACTATTGCTAAATCAATTGCCCAAGTCTTAGGTCGAGAATTAATCAGAATCCCTTTTGGTGGCTTAGGTGATCCACATTATCTTCGGGGTCATTCTCGTACTCGTCCTGATGCCGAACCAGGCCAAATCATAAAAGGCTTAGTTCATTGTAAAACTCGTAATCCGGTAATTTTATTAGATGAAATAGATCGTGTTGCCGACGATGCCTTAAACACAATTATGGGTGTTTTAGTTGAACTTCTTGACCCAGAACAAAATAATAATTTTGTTGATCATTATTTAGATTATCCGGTTGATCTTTCCCAGGTAATTTTTTGTGCCACTTGTAATAACACTTCTCGAATTGCCACCGCTGTTATGGATAGATTGGAAGTAATTCAAATGCCATCTTATACCGATGAAGAAAAAATCGTTATTGCCAGAGATTACCTTTTACCAAAAGCGCTAAAAGCTACTGGTTTAACCGTTAGTGATCTTCAAATTTCTCCTTCTCTTTGGGCTCAAATTGTTCGTCCTTTAGGTTTTGATGCCGGAGTTCGTACTCTTCAAAGAAATATTGAAGCCATGTGTCGCAAAGTCGCTAAAATTATTTTAGAGGGTAAAAGTAAACAAATTGTTGTTGATGAAAATAACATCAAAATCTTTCTACCACAGTGGTAAATTTGTCTTTTGCTGTCAATTTTGGTAAACTATCCTAAAGAATCTTACTTTTGATTAATCAACTTCGTTCACACGTATCCTTAATCCACTTAAATCATTTCATTTAATTTGGAAATAATTTAGTAAAATTAAGTAAGAGTTATTTATTTTTCTGAACATTTTGTGGTTGCCGTTCAGATTTTATTATTATTTATATTTATAATCACAAGGATTTTTTATGTTAAAAAAACAAAATTCAAATTTTATTAAAAATGCACCTAATCAGGTCCGCGAATATATTTCTGGTCACGATTCGGTTCGCATTAGTTCTCTTGGTGGTTTTGGTGATGTCACTCAAAATATGTTCGTTTATGAATTCATTCCCAATGGTGATGCCTCCAAAAGTCAAATTATTATTGTTGATTGCGGTGTTGGTTTTCCTGAAGAAGACGCCTTTGGTGTCGATCTTCAGATCCCTGATACTCATTATCTCCAAGATAAAAAAGATCGAATTCTAGGTATTTTCATTACTCATGGTCATGAAGATCATATCGGAGCTGTCCGCTTTATTTTACCGATTTTAGGACAAAACATTCCAGTTTTTGCTCCAAAACTTGCCGCTGCTTTTATCGAAGCTAGACTTAGTGAAGTTCAAGTCCGTGCCAATCTTCAGGTTTACGATGAACTTACTCCTCCTATTACCAAAGGCCCTTTTATTATTGATCCAATTCGAGTTACTCATTCTATTCCTGATACTTTTCATTTTGCCATAAATACTCCAATTGGTATTTTTTACCACGGTTCTGATTTTAAATTTGATCTTTTTCCTTTAGATGGTAAAGGTGCTGATTATCAAAAAATCGCCCGCGTTGGTCAAGGTAAAGTAATTGCTTTAATGTCTGATAGTTTAGGTTCCGATCATGAAGGTTTTTCTCCATCAGAAAGTTCTATTGCTGAAAATTTTAAACACGAAATTGTCTCTGCTAAAGGTCGAGTTTTTGTCACTTCAATTTCCAGCAACATTGTTCGCTGGACTCAAGCCATTGAATATGCCAAAAGTGTTGGGCGAAAAGTAGTTATTGTTGGCTTTTCAGTTGACAGGGCTATTAAAATTGCCAAAGACTTAGGTTATTTAACTTTAAATGATACCGACATTGTCCCCGTTGAAAGGGTTAAAAACTTCAATGAAAACAAACTTATCTTTTTAGTTGCTGGTTTTGCCGGTCAACCCGATTCTGCCTTAAGTAAAATGGTTATGGGCAAACACAAGATAAAAGTAAAATCTGGTGATAAAGTTATTTTTTCTTCCCCAGATTATATTCCAGGGACTACTTCCAATATTTACAATATGATTGACACTCTTTCTAAAATGGGAGCTGAAGTTGTCTATGGTGAAAAAGAAGAATTACATGTTTCTGGTCACGGTTACCAAAAAGAACACGCCCTTTTAATTAATCTATTAAAACCAAAATTCTTATTGCCAATTGGTGGTAATTATCGTCATATTAAAAGTTATCAACAAATGGCCAAAAAGTTAGGCTATACTGACGACCAACTTGTACTACCAGATTTTGATTCCTCTGTTACTTTTCACAATAATGGTACTTATGACACTAATTATCATATTTCCATTAGAAAAGTCTTAATTGATGGTTTTGGTGTTGGTGATGTTGGCACTACCGTTTTAAGAGATCGAAAATTATTGGCTGAAGATGGTATGTTTTCAGTGGTTCTTTTAATGAATAAAGAATCAGGTGAAATGGTTAAACCACCAGTTATTTTAAGTCGTGGTTTTGTTTTTATGAAAGAAAACACCGAACTTATGGATTTCTTAAAAGTTGAAATTACTAATAAATTTAAACAGGCCACCAGTTCTCCAGCCAATATGGATTTTATCCGCGAGGAAGTTCAGGCTTATGTTGAAGA
>Ga0172381_10004479_pt1 | contig 14452 bp, 11 predicted proteins | sample Leawel6488metaG_FD_119754 | JGI IMG/M metagenome (GOLD analysis project Ga0172381, IMG submission 119754) | Leachate microbial communities from a municipal landfill in Southern Ontario, Canada - Leachate well 64-88 metaG | ecosystem: Engineered > Solid waste > Landfill > Unclassified | place... | reverse complement strand
TTGGTAACAATTATCGTGCGGCCGGGTTCATTGAATACCCCTTTTTCGTATTTGTAATTTTGGCCGTGTATCAATCCCGCGAATGGGATGCCGAACAATGTTATTTGGCCGCCATGGGTATGGCCGGAAAGCAAAAGCTGGGCCGCGGGTCGATATTTTTCCAAGTACGCCGGGTCATGGCTCAAATAGACCGCAAAACTGGTTGCGTTTGCCATTGCTTTGGCGCCGTCTGGTTTGCCATACCAGGTTTCGTCGGTGCCGGCGATGGTGATTTCTGATTCATTGATGGCGATTTTATTATTTTCGTTGACAAGCGGCGTGATGCCGGCATCCCGCATGGCTTTTTGAACGCGGTCTTTGCCAGCTTCAATATCATGGTTTCCCAAGACGCCGAACTTTCCCAATGGTGCTTCGATTCCGGTAATTTTGTTGAAACAAGCATCGGTATTTTTGCCATCGCGGCTGGCATAGTCTCCGCCCATGAGCACAATATCGGGTTTTAGTGAATTTATCTTTTGGACCAATTCATCGAGGCGTTCAATCCCGAATCCTTCGCCGCAATGAACATCGGAAACAAAAACAATCTTTTTCCCGGAAAATTCCGCAGGCAGGCTGTCGCTTGAAACCGTTGTCGGTATGATTTGCATCCAATAAGTTTCCCAATGCGCGTATAAAATAAGAACAGCGGCAATTACCGCCAATAGCAAAAGATTTTTTTTAGAGTTTTTGGGCATATTCGCAAAACAGATCGATTTTGGATTGTAACAGCAAAATTTTCCGGTGGCAACGCGGTATTGCCGGATTTCCCTTGAAATGGGGATATAAATTGTGTACAGTGTAAGGGTGAATGAGCCCAATGGGCCATTATGGTTGGTTTTGGCAGTTTGTTCCGATTTTTGGACATTTGAGTTTAAGTTGAGTGGTCGCCTTTGCTCCCGCCTTCGTTAAAACTACGGTGGGCAAGAAAGCTTCGGCGTACCGAAGGTCGCCTTTGCTAAAGCTTCGGCGTACCGAAGGAGGGGTCGCATAGTGGCCGAGTGCGTGCGCTTGGAAAGCGCATATATCGAAAGGTATCGCGAGTTCGAATCTCGCCTCCTCCGCACTTAATTAAATTACTGTCGTATTGTGGCCGAGCGCGCCCCGCATCCTGCGGGGTATATCGAAAGGTATCACGAGTTCGAATCTCGACTCCTTGAGGCTTTTAAAAACTTAGCTGATCACAAAGTTATGAAAGAAAAAATCAGTCTCCAGGCCAAGTGGATTATCAAGGCGCCTCTAGCGGAGGTGTTTAACGTAATCACTGATTTTGAAAAATATCCTGAGTATTTTCCGAAAGTTGCGAAATCCATACAAGTCATAAGGCACGAAGGAGATAATTTGGAAATGGATGCGACTGTCAAATCGTTTGGCCAAAAGTTTCCGGTGAAAATGAAAACGCGGATACTCCCGGGAAAAGGGTTCATTTCGGATAACGAAAGCCCTAAATTCGGAACTTCCGGCCACGAAGAATTGTTGCTTTCCGAATGCCCGCAAGGAACCGCGATCGATTACGCTTACCAAGTCGCCATTCACAAACGCTGGCTCCGCGTAGTCGCGCGGCCGTTGATCGGCTGGTTTTCCATGAAATACTGGCAGAAAGCGGTCATCAATGAACTAAGAAAAAGGCTCGAGAAATAAAATCCCGAGCGTAGTTTGGTCTTTGTCATGAAGATACATTGTTTCAATTCTTTCGCTACCTTGTTCCACTCCACGTTCTAAGTGCGTTCAGTAGGGGGAGCCAGTAGTCGACCTAGTAGCTTAAAATACCGTGTAAAAACGGTGTTTTAAGTTTGATTATTTAAAAAAATCAATGGTCAATTTTTTGTTTTGTGAATCCGCGCTGATTTTTCTTATTTTTTGCCGTAATAACAATAGAAAATCGAATAAACAAATCACTATGCAATAAAACGGCTCATTTTTATAAAGAAAAGTACCTGCAAAAAAAATATTGGCCAAAATAAAGATGTCTTTGGTATCCAACCTAAAAATACCAATCACTTTTTGGGAAAGTTGCGGATTTACTTTTTGGTTTATTTCCAAAAACATCCCAAAAACCCGAGCCAATGATTTTGTCGCCTCGATCTTAATATCTCTATTCTTTTGGCTTTTAATTAGCATATCCGTTTTTTAAAAAAACTACGCCTTAAGCGTAGCAATAACGGTTGTTTCTGTTTCTTTGTGGTTTGTTTGTATTTTTAGTCTATTTTATTGGCCATTTTTTGTTTTCCGTTGCCAAATTTTACTCTTTTGTTAGTAAATCGTTTCTATTCACTGTTAACAGTCTTTTTTTGGTAGAAAATTTAAAAAAATCCTTTAAATTAAATTCTTTCAAAATCTTATCGTTTAAGCGATAAGTTGCTTGCCGCAATTTCTCTATTTGGCTCGATTGTTGCGATTTTTGGTATATTTCACCCGTTAACTCATAAATCAAATCGCCCAATTCAATACTTGTTTTAGCTTCCTTCGAAAAAACAACTCGACATATTGTTTCCTCTAAGCCTGACACATCTATTGTTTTGCTTTCGCATTCCATTTGCCGTTTATCAATATCGTAATGGATAACAAGTGTCTTGCCCCTTGCTTCTTGCTTTTCTTTTTCTTCGCGTTGTTTTTTTTCTTCGATTTTAAATTCGATTTTATTATATAAATCAATCAATTGATCTTTGTAGAAAAAGATAACCATTTCACGGTTGACCAATGCTTGTTCTGGGTTATCGATGTGCACATCATTGATGCCGCCTAACTTCTTAATCAAAGAAACAATATAGAGCCTTCGATTCGCGCTATTTAAAAGTATGGCCTCATCTTGATATTTTCCCTGTAGAAAATCATTTTCACTCGGAATGGTTTGATAAAATGCGCCGTATGGTTGATAGATTTGGAATGCGGTAGTTCCCATGAAGGGATTTATCTCTTTTTTCGCTGGATAGCCAACGGGCAATTTTACAGTGGAACCGCAAATCTCGTATAGATTCAAAAGGTTTTCGATAAAATCGTTTATTTCTGGCAATAAGTAGTTCTCGATATCCTCTACTTGAAGGTCTTTTTTATATGGCATACTTTTTCATTACAGATTTATGCTTGCTATTAAATTACCTTTTCTGTAAATTCCGTCAATCTTAGTGATCACATTAAAACCGCTCAAACATTGCAAATATTTTAATAATGACCTATAAAATAATGACTTACTCCAAGAGAGTTAATGGATAATTAAGCGGATTTGGCGTATACTTATTTATAGATAATATCAATAAAAACAATGGCATCAATAGATATAACAAAACTAAAAACCATAGTATCTTATCTTGCCGACAATGTGGATCAACTTTATGTTACAAAGTTGATGAAGCTTCTTTATTACATTGATTTTATTTCTCTCGCTGAAAGAGGCTCCTCCATTACAAACGATACTTATTATAAGCTTTCTTATGGACCAGTGCCTTCATTCACGAAGAATGAGATTGACAATTTAGATTCTTTATTAGAGAAAGAAATAAAAAGCCAATTTGCCGATATTGTAAAATTAGAAGCTCCCAAAGATAGTTTTGGCAAATTAATCAAGAACAAAAAGAAATACGATCCAAAGATTTTATCGGCCTATGAAAAGGATTTAATAGATGTAGTAATAAGCAAATTGGGCGAAAAAACTGCTATTGCGCTTAGCATTAAAACTCATAAGGAAAAACCCTATAGATTAACAAGCTTCAATTCGATAATAGATCAAAGCTTAGCCGCTACGCTAAAAGGAAGGGAAGTATTGAATTAAGATTGCAAATAAAATTTTAGTATGGACTATGAGTTTGGAGATATAATTGACTGTAGGAATGCCCCCTCTATTTCAGATGGCGGGCATTTTGTTCTTATATTGGGTGTTCTTAAAAAAGGAAATACCGAAAAAATCTTATATTATTCAATAACTTCGCGCGTATATGCTGTATTTAATAAAATTTTAGATTTTTTTAATGATTGTCTTAGTCGCAAAGACGCGCGATTCTTACATTTTTTCAACAAAGAAAAAAATAAAGCTGCAATTAATCCACATGGAAGACTTTTTGATGCTTTTTTCTTAGACAAAAAAACGAATTATAACCTATGTTTGGACGAAGATAGCATGATCGTGATTAATAAAGACCCAAATATTGAAGATATTACAACGTTTGAACAACTCAAAAAAGAGGGTTTAATTGGTAATGTAAGCAGGTTATCGAATGAAGATGTATTTCGGCTATATACCAACATAAAAACAACCGGCAATATAAGCCCGCGTTATCTTGCCTCAATTGGCAACAATTTCAATCTTGTTAAAAAAAGATTGGTCAAAACTCAATAGATATTTTTCTATTTTTGCCCATTCTGTTTTTTTAAAACGCATCCAGCAGGGGGGATTATAAAACAGATCGCCAGATATCGTGGAGGTCTTTCGATTATTGCACTAGCAACATGGTCCTCGAGCTTTCAGGTTTTGCGCGTTAAGCACGCAATTTATTCGGAGTTTTGCTCAAAAAAAGTTCAAACTTCGTCCAAAAAAACATCGCATCGGAGTTGACAATAGCATTATAAGGAGATTAAAAAAACCAGCGATTGCTGGATTTTGTTTTCAACTCAGGCTAATCTGGATTTAATGAACTTGTTTTAAAATCAATAGAAAATATGGAAAATAAAATTAATTTGGTTTTGGGGGCGGTAGCGGTTGCGTTGGTTGCGGTTGTCGCGGTTTTGGGGTGGCAGAATAATGAGTTGGCAACTATTGTGAAGTCGGGCGGCGGCGGGACTTGCCCGCTGGGAGCGGCGGGGATGGAGGGGTTGAGGATGAATATAGTTACGGTTGCGCATTCGGATGAATTTTATAATATCAAGGCGGAATATCCTCAATTCGCGGGCGCGGACGCAGTGTTTAACGGAAAGATTGCGGCTGCGGTGAACGGCCAGATCGAGGCGTTTAAAAAAGAAGCCAAGGATAATTTTGACGCGCGCAATGCCACGCTTCCGGCCGGGCAAGTCGCGAAGCCGAATCCTGATGAACCGTTTGATTTTGTCGCGGTCTGGACGCCGGGGCAATTCGGGCCGCGGGTTGCCAGCTTTATGCTCGATATTTATTATTTTTCTGGCGGCGCGCACGGCCAGGACCAGATTTTTGCCTTCAATTATGATTTGCAAAACCAAAAAGAAATATTGATGGGCGATTTCTTGGGCGGCCAGGCCAATTTGGAAAAATTGGCCAAAATGGCGCAGGAGCGGGTTACTGGGCAACTCGAATCCGACGGATTGCCGGTCAATGATTCGTTAAAACAGATGGTTCAAGACGGAACGCAAGCTAAACCGGAAAATTACCGCAATTTCACTTTCGGCAATGGCAAATTGTCAATTTATTTTGAACAATACCAGGTTGCGCCCGGTTCCGAGGGAACCATAAAAATCGATTTTTACAAGAAAGATCTTGAGCAAAACGGGATTAGTGCAGCCTTCCTTGATTGAAAATTATCAAAAAGCTTAAAAAATTAGGCTTCTTTCATTTTTTTGCCGTGGCGATGTGTTAATCGTCCGGTTTTTTTGTATAATAAATTAAAGGGGTCATAATTCCTCTGTTTTTACTTGCATTCTAATGTCTTTTTAATGGATTCCGCGCCGCTTAAAATTTTAATGTTCGGATGGGAATTCCCGCCGTATAACTCCGGCGGTTTGGGCGTGGCTTGCGAAGGGCTGGTGGGAGGTTTGGCGTCATTGGGCGCCCAGATCACTTTTGTGTTGCCGAAAAAATTGGATTGCCAAAGCGATGCCTGCAAATTTGTTTTTGGCGGTTCGTGGTCAAGTAAGAAAAAATATATCGCTGGCGTGGAAACCATCGAAATCGATTCGCCGCTGTCGCCCTATCTGACCGCGGAAGGATACGCCCAGGAACGCGCGGTGTACGCCGACAAATATATTGCCGGAGGGTACGGCGTTTGGCGGAAAGACATGGTGGGTGAAGTGATGCGCTACGCGGCTCAAGCGCGCGGCATTGCCATGGCGGGAGAATTCGATGTGATCCATACCCACGACTGGTTGAGCCTTCCCGCCGGAATCGAAGCCAAAAAAATTACCGGCAAACCTTTGGTTTTCCAGGTGCATGCCACCGAGTACGACCGGGTCAATGATAATTGCTTGAACAAGGACATCTGCGCGATCGAAAAGCACGGGTTGGATGAAGCCGATGTTGTGGTGGCGGTGAGCGATTACACCCGGAGGAGGATTATCGATCGCTACGACACTGATCCCAAGAAGATCGAGGTGGTTCCCAATGCCGTCGATCATTCGAAATACCAGGCAAAATTCGCGGCGGATTTTTCCGGATTGAAGCAAAACGGCAAAAAAATCGTGCTTTTTGTGGGCCGCCTCACTTTTCAGAAAGGACCGGACTATTTTTTGCGGGCCGCGCAAAAGGTTTCGCAACTTGATCAAAACGTGATGTTTGTTTTTTCCGGCGCGGGAGATATGGAACGGTGGCTGATCCAAGAGTCGGCGCAGCTGGGAATTGCCGACCGGGTGATTTTCGCGGGATTTTTGCGGGGGAACGAACTGGCGCGCTTGTATCAAATGGCCGATCTTTACGTGATGCCGTCGGTTTCCGAACCTTTCGGGATTACGTCTCTGGAAGCGCTGGCCAACGGCACTCCGATCCTGGTATCGCGCCAATCCGGAGTTGCGGAAATGGTTTCCCATTGCCTGAAAGTTGATTTTTGGGATATCGACCAGATTGCCAACAAGATCATGGCGGTGGTAAAATACCCGGCGTTGAGGGAAACCATGCATTGCAACGGCGCTGCCGAAGTGAACAAATTCAGCTGGAACAAGTCAGCGCAAAAATGCGTGAATGTTTACAACCGAATTTTAAAAGCCTAAAAAATTAAAAATGTAAATATCAAAGATCAAAATGACAGATTAAAATGTTAAAATGTCGAATTTCAAATTTTATAATTTTTACATTGTAATTTTTCATTTTGATTTTTAAATTTTACATTACATACCGTGCCCGCTATTTGTCTCTATTTACACACCCATCAGCCGCGGCGCTTGAAAAAGCTGTCGGTTTTTGAAATCGGGGCGCACGGGAATTATTTTGATGATTCCAACAACCGGCAAATTTTGGATAAGATTAGCCGCAAAAGCTATTTGCCCACAAACCGCATGCTTTTGGATTTGATCCGGCGGTCGCGTGGCCGCTTCAAGGTTAGCATGAGCATCACCGGAATTCTGCTGGAACAGCTTGAGGCGGAATTTCCCGAAGTTTTGAAAAGTTTCAAAGACCTGGTCGATACCGGCTGCTGCGAGTTGGTTTCCGAAACTTATTACCATTCGCTGGCCTCGGTTTATTCCAAGGAAGAATTCAAAGACCAGGTTGCCAAGCAGAATTCGATGTTTGAAAAGATTTTCAACTACAAGCCCGCCTTTTTCCGCAACACCGAATTGGTGTATAATAATGATATTGCTTCAGTGGTGGATGAAATGGGTTTTTCGGGAATGCTGGCGGAAGGATGGGATGAAATATTGGGCTGGCGGTCGCCGAATTTTTTATACAAAGCCAAAGGCAGCCCGTTGCGCTTATTGGTGCGCAATTACCGTTTGAGCGATGATATCGGATTTAGGTTTTCCAACCGCGACTGGAAGGAATGGCCTTTGACTGCGGAAAAGTATGTCGGATGGGTTGATTTGTTGAATATCGAGAGCAATTGCCAGACGCTTAATCTTTTCATGGATTATGAAACTTTCGGCGAGCACCAATGGGAAGAGACCGGCATATTCAAGTTTTTCGAAGATTTTTGCTGGCGGGCGCTGGCACATCCGCAAAACAGCTTCACGACTCCGTCGAAATTGATCGAAACCCGCGAGCCCGCCGGAGAGCTTGATTTCCACCGGCTGGTTTCCTGGGCGGATATGGAACGCGATTTGAGCGCGTGGATCGGCAACAAAATGCAACAGGCGGCGCTGGAAAAAATATACTCAATCGAAAAAGAGATAAAAAAAACCGATGATCCTGTTTTGCTGGACGAGTGGCGCAAACTCCAGACCAGCGACCATTTCTATTATATGTGCACTAAATGGTTTTCCGACGGCGACGTGCACAAATATTTCAATCCCTATGAAAGCCCTTACGAATCGTTTATCGCCTTTATGAATGTTTATAGCGACTTAAAGATGAAAGTTGATAATCTTTTGAAATTAAAAAAGGTCGAAGTAAATAATTAAAAAATTAAAAATCAAAATGTAAAATGACCTGCGCTACGCCGTCGGCTTTGGCAAGGCGAGCAATGTAAATTTAAAAAATTTTTTGATGAATATTTTTACATTTTTAATTGTCATTTTGATCTTTGATATTTACATTTTAAATTAGTATGCAAAAAACAGCTCCAAAAAAAGCAGTACCGTCGGTTACCGCCGATGTCGATCCGGAAAAGGCATTCTGGCTGAGCGACGGCCGGATGTTTAAAAATTTAAGGGAATTGGCGGCCGCTTTCGAAACCATGGAAGATTCGGTTTGGGACTACCATGTCACCGCCGAAAAGAACGATTTTGCCAATTGGATCGAGAATGTTTTCGGCGAAAACCAGTTGGGTGGGTCGATCCGCAAAGTGAAAAGCCCCCGCACTGCCGCCAAAAGAATACAGAGCAAGCTCGAAATACCCAAGTTCTGGTCTTTCTTAATGTAAAACAAAATGGAGGAAACAAAACATGCGAAGCTTCTGCCGCAAGCCGATTTGTTGTTGGAAATTTCCTGGGAAGTTTGCAATAAGATCGGCGGCATAAACACCGTTTTGGCAACCAAGGCGGCGCAAATGGTCAAACGTTACGGTCAAGGCTATATTCTGGTGGGCCCTTATTTCCCCGAAAAATCAAAATTCCAGTTCGAAGAAAAAATGCCCGATGGCAAATTGAAAGAAATTTTCGCCAATCTTGAAGCGAAGGGCATCCGCTGCCATTTCGGACAATGGCTGATCGAGGGCGAGCCGCAAGCGATCCTAATCGATTTCCAGAGCCTTTGGCCGAACATTAACGGCTACAAGCGGGAATTATGGGATCATTACAAGATCGATTCGATGGAATCGGGTTTTGAATTCGACGAGCCTGTGGTGTGGGGTTACGCGGTGGCGCGGCTGGCGGAACAATTGAAATTTGTTTATGCCGACAAGAAAATCGCCATCCACTGTCATGAGTGGCTGGCCGGATCGGCGCTGCTTTTCGCCAAGAAGTTATGTGGGGGCATTCCGTCGATATTCACCACTCATGCGACCACTTTGGGGCGGAGCATGGCTTTCAACGGCAGAGACCTCTATTGCGATATCGACAAGGTTGATTCTTTGAAAGAAGCCTATGCTTACCACATTCAAGCCAAGCACTTGCTTGAACGGGCCGCGGCGCGGGAATGCACAGTATTCACCACGGTGAGCGAAATAACCGGCGTTGAATGTAAATACTTTTTGGGCCGGGTACCTGATATATTTTTGCCCAACGGATTGGATGTCCGCGAATATCTCAGTTTCGAGGAAGCGGCGATAAAGCATCGCATCCAGCGGAGTCGCTTGAGAGAATTCCTTTTTTATGATTTTTTCCCGTATTATGTTTTTGATTTGAAAAATACGCTGTTTTATTTTATGATGGCACGCTACGAATACCACGCGAAAGGAATCGATTCTTTCATTAAGGCGTTGGGCGGGTTGAATTCCCGGCTCAAAAAAGAAAAGACCGGGAAAACGGTGGTGGCGTTTTTGTGGATACCGGCGGGGACAAAAGGCATCAGTCCCGACCTCATTGAAAGGCGGGGCAACTATTTCGACGTAAAGGAATTCGTCGAAGAAAATTCCGGGGATCTGGTGGAAAGCTTCTTGCATTCTTTGATTGCCGGGCGCGATTTGAACGACGCGGATGTTTTTGATGATGAACCGCATCGCGAATTCGAACGGCGATTGCGGAAAATGCGGCGGCCGGGGCTGCCGTCAGTCTGTACCCATGATCTGGAATATCGCGATGACGCGATTTTGAAAGGATTGGCGGCCGCCGGATTGGGAAACAAAGAAGAAGATCGTGTAAAGATTGTTTTTTATCCCGCCTATTTGACCGGTACCGATAAATTATTGAATTCCAACGTCAGGGAGGCGATCCAAGGGTGCCATTTGGGGGTGTTCCCGTCTTATTATGAGCCGTGGGGGTACACGCCGCTGGAAGCGGCCGCCGAAGGAGTGCCGGCAGTCACCAGCGATTTAAGCGGAGTGGGGCGTTTTATCGGAAAATTGCCGCGCGATGAACGCCGCCCCGGAATATTCATTGTCAATAATGACGGGAAAAAAGAAGAAGAAGTCGCCTCGCAGCTTGAAGGCATACTCTACGATTACGCGATGATGCCGCGCGGCGAACGGGTGGAAAACAAGATAAGCGCGCGGGAAATGGTTGATTATTTCGACTGGGAAAACCTGGCGGAAAATTATATCCAAGCGCACAATAAAGCAATTGAAGCGTAAAGCTAAAAGCTCAAAGCGCAAAGTAAAATACAAAGCATTTTTTGTTTTACGCTTTTCGCTTTGAACTTTAAGTTTATATTCGTGGAACTAATTCATAATCTTGGGAGAAAAACAATCAAAAAGACGGTTGATCCGGCGAATGGCGTCAGTTTGATGCTGGGCGGCGCGGGCAGTTATTTGTGGACCGGGCCGATTGCGGTTAGCCGTTACCAGGGCTGGTTTTTCGGTTTGGAAGGCAGCCGGATGTTGAAAATCATTGATGATATTCAGGTGGAAAATGGCGGCGATATTGTGGCGTTGGAAAATAATTTTTGGAACATAAAAAAAATCCGGCCGGATATGTTCGAAACGTTTTATATTTTCGGCAGCGATTGCTTGGCGTACGAATCGAGCAAATTCGCGTCAGTCAGGTTTTTTTTGGATATAAAAGAATCGTATAAAAATCCGGAAATTGGCCATAGCTACCAAGTCCGGTGCGAGGACAATTTAATTTTAATAAAATATCATCTGGAGGGTGCCGTTCAGCTGCCCGATGTTTTTTTGGCGGTTGCCGGCGATTTTGACGGTGCAAAAATCAAACAAGAGTGGATTCGCCGCGACTATGAATTCGACCGCCGGCGCGGTTCGGCGCCGTGGCAGAGATGGGTTTTTGTTCCCGCGGAATTAAACGCATCGAAATTGGTGTTCGCGGCGGGCGGTTCCGAGGACGATGTGGCCAAGGCGGCGCGAAGTTATTGGCGCGATTTTGAAAAAATAAAGTGGGGATTGTGTCAGGAGCAGGCAAAACAAAGTCCGGCCGAAGAGAACGGAACGGCAAAATGCAGCGCTCAAAACGCGCTTCGCTTTCTGGTCGTTAAAAAAGAGGCCTTCACCGGATTGCGCGCCGGTCTGCCGTGGTTTTTCCAATTCTGGCAGCGTGACGAAGCGGTTTCACTGGCGGGGCTGGACCGTTTTGATCCAAAATTGGCGCGTGATATTTTTTGGGAGCAAATCAAGGAATTGACTGACAATAATTTCCATTTTGATACCGCCGACGGGATCGGCTGGCTGTTTTTGCGGGCGGCGGGTCTTTACGCGAACGGGAAATTCAATTTCAAAGAAATCGCCGCAATCAATGATTCGTTGCAAAACTCGATCGATTGGCTTTTGAAAAACAGCACGCAAAATAATTTGGCGGTTATAAATGCCGAAAAAACCTGGATGGACAGCTTGGACCGCTCCGGTGCCGGCATCGAGATCCAGGCTTTGCGGTTGAATATGTATGCCCTAGCCGCGGATTTCGCGGCCGATAAAAAACAAAAAGCCCATTATTTGGAATTGGAAAAAAATTTGAAGAATGATACCCGGATGCTTTTTTTCGACGGCAAAAATCTGGCTGACCGTTTCGATGTCGGCAATAATAAACTCGACTTGGCGGCCCGCCCGAATATTTTTTTGGCGGCTTATATTTATCCGGATTTATTATCGAAAAACGAATGGACCGCGGTTTTTGAGAATGCGCTGGGAAAATTATGGCTTGATTGGGGCGGGTTGAGCACGATCGATAAAAGTGATCCGCGCTATTGCGGTTGCGATAGGGGTGAAAATCCGGCGGCCTACCACAACGGCGACAGCTGGTTTTGGGTGAATAACATTGCGGCAATTGTTTTGAGCCGGGTTGATAAAAACAGGTTTAAAGATTACATTGAAAAAATATTCGAAGCGAGCAAAAACGACATATTATGGAACGGTGCGATCGGCTGTGCCAGCGAAATCAGTTCGGCTCAATCGTACGAATCGTCCGGTTGCCCCAACCAAGCTTGGAGCAATGCTACTTTTTTGGAACTTTGCGCTGAATTGAAAATCTAAAAAAACACAAACGGTTTTTTTGACAAAAAACGGCAAGAAGGTTATTATTAAAAAACAAATTAAATATTGCCGTCAAAGCGATTGTCGCGGCCACCAACCGCGGTTCTCCATGAAATCGTTTAAGAACGATCTAAGCTCAAACGGTAAAAAGAGATGTCTCTGCCAAGGCAGGGGCAATCTAGGTGGAACCGCGAGTTCAAAACCCGCCCTAGCGCTGAATGCCAATTCAGTATTGAGGCGGTTTTTTTTAATTAATTTTAAGTGAAAAAAATTTATGGAAAATAAATCAATTGAAATAATTAGGCATTCGCTGGCGCATGTGATGGCGGCGGCGGTGAAAAGTTTGTATCCGGAAGTTAAGTTCGGAATGGGGCCGGCGATCGAAAGCGGGTTCTATTATGATTTTGATTTTTCGGCGACTGGAAAAAGTTTGGCACCTGAAGATTTAAAAGAAATCGAAGTTAAAATGAAAAAGCTTGTCGGCGGCGGGATAAAATTCGAAAGAAAGGAAGTCGCGATCGATGAAGCCAAAAAGATTTTCGCGGATCAATCCTATAAATTGGAAATAATCGCTGATCTGGAGACCAAGGGTGAAAAAAAGGTTTCGATTTACCAAAGCGGCGATTTTATCGATCTGTGCAAAGGGCCGCACGCGCAATCAAGCAAAGATTTGCCTCTCGATGGTTTTAAATTGACCAAGATCGCCGGGGCATATTGGAAAGGAAGCGAAAAGAACCAAATGCTCACCCGCGTTTACGCCGCGGCATTTTCATCAAAAAAAGAACTGGACGAATATTCAAAAAACCAGCAAGAAGCGGAAAAGCGTGACCATCGCAAACTGGGGCGTGAATTGGATTTGTTCCACATCGACGAAGACGCGGGTTTGGGGCTCGCGCTCTGGCATCCCAAGGGCGCGATGCTTTGGCGCGTGATCGAGGATTTTTGGTATGACCAGCATTTGAGGAGCGGTTATGACCTGGTGCGCTCGCCCCATATCGGCAACCGCCGGTTATGGGAAAAATCCGGTCATTGGGGATTTTTCTCGGCCAATATGTATCCGGCAATGGAAGTAGGGCAATCTTTGGAAGATCTGAAGGCGGGGAAAAAACCGGAAGAATCCGAACAATATCTGCTCAAGCCGATGAATTGCCCGTTCCACGTGCGGATCTATAAAAATAATTTGCATTCCTATCGCGAATTTCCTTTCCGCTGGGCGGAATGCGGCACGGTTTACCGCTATGAAAAAAAGGGCGAACTTTCCGGTTTAACCCGCGTGCGCGGTTTCACGCAGGATGACGCACATATTATTTGCCGCAAAGACCAGGTTGAATACGAATTGAAGCGCGTGGTGGATTTTATTTTGTCGATTTATAAATCATTCGGTTTCGACATTGACTCGGTCAATGTTTATCTTTCGTTGCGCGATCCGCAAAACAAGGATCATTATGCCGGCGGCGATGAAGGCTGGGAGTTCACGGAAAGCATTTTGCGCAAAGTGGCGAAAGATAAAGGATTGAACTTCAAAGAAGAGCTGGGCGAGGCCGCGTTCTATGGTCCGAAACTTGATTTCAAGATCAAAGATGCGATTGGCCGGGAATGGCAATGTTCCACCTTGCAATTCGATTTCAATTTGCCGAGCCGTTTTGAAATGGTATTCACCAACAGTGAAGGAAAAGAGGAACAGCCGTATATGCTGCACCGCGCGTTGTTTGGTTCATTTGAACGGTTCATCGGTTTGTTGATCGAACACTACGCGGGCGCGTTCCCGGTGTGGTTATCGCCAATGCAGGCAAAAATTCTTTCCGTGGGGGAAAGCCACATTGATTTTTGTCAAAAATTAGTTGACGAATTTAGGCAATCCGGCATCCGCGCGGAAATCGACGCGGCCGACGAGACCCTGGGCAACAAAATCCGCAAAGCCGCGGGTGAAAAAATTCCGTATGTTTTAGTTGTGGGCGACAAAGAGGCTGGTTCTGATATGTTGAGCGTGCGCGACCGCGGCGCCAAAGAAGCCCGCCAAATTTCCAAACCCGATTTCATCGCCGAAGTCAGCGCCAAAATAAAAAACCGCAACT
>Ga0172381_10004478_pt1 | contig 14452 bp, 12 predicted proteins | sample Leawel6488metaG_FD_119754 | JGI IMG/M metagenome (GOLD analysis project Ga0172381, IMG submission 119754) | Leachate microbial communities from a municipal landfill in Southern Ontario, Canada - Leachate well 64-88 metaG | ecosystem: Engineered > Solid waste > Landfill > Unclassified | place... | reverse complement strand
TCTGCTCTTCACCGATCAAAACGGCATCGTTGGCACTTTGAATGGCAACACGCTGCTCCTGGTAGGTTCGGCATCGCTCGCCAATTACCAGTCCGCACTGCGTTCCGTGCGCTACGCAAACAGCGCCGATTCTCCCGACACCTCCACCCGCACCATCACGTTCCGCGTCACCGACGCGGATGACGGTGTAAGCAATGAAACCTACCGCAACATCGAATTCACCGCCGAGAACACGCCGCCCGTCATTACGGAAGGTACGAGCGTATCGGTGACCATGGACGAAGATGCTGATCTGACGGCGTTCTCGCTCACGCTGAATGCAACCGACGCGGATTACCACAGCATCAGCTGGAGCATCTCGAGCGCCGCATCGCACGGCACGGCATTGACGAGCGGCAACGGCGACAGTAAAGAAATTTCATACGTACCTACAGCGGATTACTACGGATCGGACAGCTTCGTGGTGCAGATCTCCGACGGCAACGGCGGAACCGATATCATCACCGTGAACGTGACGATCACTGACCGCACGCCCCCCATCATCAGCGCCGTCGCAAGTGGATCTCTTACTACTTCGTCAGCCTTGATTACTTGGACGACAGATGAAAACACGTCCACCAAGGTATCGTACGGCCTCAGCACATCGTATGGATCAAACACATCCGAAACCGACACGTCATCGCGTGTGATCTCGCATTCCAAAACAGTATCGGGCTTGCAGGCCTGCACCACCTATTACTTCGCCGTCGTTTCGACGGACGCAACATCCAATACTTCCACAACAGCGGGCGGTTCGTTCACCACATCGGGCTGCGCAGGAGACGCAACGATCCGCGTGAGCACTGGGTCGAACGTCATTCACAATGTCAACGGTTCGACGGGCAGCATCATGCTCTCGGATAACTCCCTATCGCTCACTGTTCCTATCGGATACATCGCCACCAATGTCACATGTTCGACAGGTGCATACTTCCAGATCAAGGCACTGACTTCCGCTCCGGTTAAAACGGAACTTGGTTCGCCCTCCGGGCGCGACACGATCATCAACGCATACAATCTCTCTGCGTATTGTCCGGATCTCACCCCGGTGACCGAGTTCGATGAATCACTGACAATCGTCTTCACCTATTCCGATGCAGACGTTTCCGGACTCGTTGAGTCCTCTCTGGGTACCTACCGCTTCGGCTCGGGGTCAACCGTGTGGGAAGAGCTGACATGCAATCAAGATACGTCCGCCAACACGCTGACCTGCAGCACGGTCGCTTTTTCATCGTTCGGCATATTTGGTACGCCCGTCTCCACTGCATCTGATACGAGCAATACAACTGGCACCCAGAGTGCCGGCGGAAGACGAGGGAGTGCTACAGGGATGGGCGAACGTATTGCCGCTGCAAAGTCTGCGATTCTCGCACGGTATCAAGGGGATAGGTTGCAAGAGGTTGCTGTAGTAGAGGAGCCGCAACATGCTGCTGCGGAGAAAGAACCTGCCGTTTCCCTTTCCAGTGAGGAACGCAGGATACACCGTGCAACGCAGAAGAGTATGGCAGTGTTTGCGCCTCGCCCGATCGCTACCATCGCACAACAACGAGGCAGGTTGTACGCCTTCATTCAGGAAACACCTATCCTCTACCGTGATGTGCCAATAGATGCGTGGTTCACACCATATGTTGCCATGTTGATTGAGGAAAATATTGCACAGGGCTACAAGGATGAGGCAGGAAAGCCGACAGGAGAATTTGGAGTGGTGAGTCCCATCACCTATGCAGAAGTACTCAAGATGGCACTGGAATCTGCGGGGTACGATGTTGCAGGATTACCCCCACCACGTAATATCTCTGCTCGAGGAAGCTGGGCGAATGCCTACGTAGCAAAAGCTGAAGAACTAGGGCTAACCGTGTTTTCTCTAGAGAGAGATGTTCATACTGCGGCGACCAGAGGAGAAGTGATACAAACAATTCTAGAAGTTCTTAAACTGCCGATTGCAAAACAGTCAGCACAGTTCTCTGATGTACCGCGCAGTCACCCGTATGCCAATGTGATTGCAACGGCTGCATTCTTTGGATTCATCACAGGTGATACCGACAGTGAAGGGAACGAGCTTAATACGTTCAGGCCAGATGATCCAATCAATCGTGCAGAAGTGGCAAAGATTATTGCGCTGGTGAAGGAGGCAATGGAATAGAGACTGTCCGAATCCCGCCTACCCTTCCGTAGCCCAGCATACGCGGGACGAAAGGAGGGCCCAGTACACCGAGCCAAGGCTTGCAAAATACATATTTATTTTGTATAATATTAACGGATAATACCCACATCACCATATGAAAAGAAAAAATGCCTTGCGGCAGTATGCCCGCCCCAAGTTCCAACTCTTGCTTGGAACATATCTTCTTTTTGCTTGTATCGCACTTGCGCAACAGCAGAACATGCGGTTTGCAGCAAATGTAGACACTACAATTCTCCCAGATTTCACCGTCGATGAAATCTCTGTACGGCCATTCCCGATGGAAGCGCATCATTCGTACACATTTCTCGCAAATGTACGAAATATTTCCTCGGTACGGACAGACAGTTCTTCTGCCGTGCAACTGTTTATTGATGAAGGAGACAACGGCAGCATGGACGTTGTCGGCGAACGCAGATCGGTTACACGACTCGCAGCGGGAGGTCATCACCTCATTACGTGGGGCAGCGTACAATCCGTCGACTGGGAAGCCGTTCCCGGGAATCACCGCGCAATGGTGTGCGCAGGGCTTCCACAGAGCGAGCAGCAACAGGGATTTTTGAATGACGCCAATCAGGAAAACAACTGCGTGGATTTTGCGTTCAGTATAGGAGATGTTGCCGCTTCTTCGTCCTCGTCTTCTTTAGAAAATACTCCGGAAGAACAAACCGATTCCAACAATGAAGTAACATTCAGCGATACTCTGCCTGATTGGGCTGCAGTGGCAATCCGGGAACAAGCAAGGCTTGGCATTGTGAAAGGATATGATGATGGAAGATTTGGTGCCGACGACCCTGTAACACGAGGGCAATTAGTAACCCTTCTTTACAGAATATTGCGACACACACAGATCATGACAACGGTGCCTTCCAGTTGCGAACAGTCCTTTGACGATGTGCCACATCAACATTATGCATACACACCTCTCTGCGCACTGCTCAACAACGATCGCATTGATGCCGAACTCCTCTTTTTACCTGATGCCTCCGCATCACGGGCAACTACCGCCATGCTCACATACAGAATACTCGAGAGTGAGCTCCTGGATATCATCGGGATGACTGAAGGAGAAGTTGTGGCATCAATGCCGGCCTACACAGATGTTCCTTCTACCAATCACGCATACGAAGCCTCTGTGGTATTGCGTGCTGCCGAGATTATGACCGGCTACCCGAACGGGAATTTCGGTCCAGACGATCAATTGAATCGAGCACAGGCAGCGCTCATTATGTATCGCCTGCTGGAGAAACTTGAGAATATGCAACCTGCGCAAGCTTCCGGAGGAAATTCGGCTTCTCATGCGGCCGCTCCGTCCTCATTCCCATTCGGAACTGCAAACAGTTCGAGCGCAGCTCCGCAAGCCACTCCAAATCCAATACCAGCGCAACCGAATAATCAACCAGCCCAAAATGCACCCCAGAATCAGAACACGGACCCTGAACCTGAAACAATATTGCCGGACTACATCGTCACTGAAATTGTGCCCACTCCCAATATGTCTGCAAGAAGTGACTATAGTTTCCTAGCATCAATTCAAAACGTAGGAGGAGACTCAGACGTTCCGACATTGGCCTATTTGAGCATTGACGTTGGAAACGACGGCATATACGACTACTGGCGCGTTTCGGATGATGCGCTGCTGCACGTCTCCGCTCTCCCTAGTGGATCAACCGAATCCGTGGATTGGAACAATGTCGGTGCCTCTCCTTCGGTCGACTGGATCGCAAGCGAGGGAACACATAAGATACGCATTTGCGTGAATATGAATCCGGATTTTGCGGAAAGTAATGGATCGAACAACTGCAATACCGTCGTGTTCACAGTAACAGCGGCAGAGCCCAACCCGGAACCGGATCCCGTTCCCCAACCGGCTCCTGCACAGGCAGCTGTCCTACCGAATTTCATAGTAGATTCTACTTACCTTAGTATTGAGATGTCCGGAAAAACCTCCATGGAAATGCTGGCACATAATTTAGGCGGAGCAAGTACCGAGCAGACATACATTAAAGTATGGTTAACGTACAACGGCCTTGTGGAATCAAACACTATCCAATACCGCCTGATGGCACCGATGGCTGCGGACGGAAAGCGGCATTACTATTTTGACCTCGGGTATCTGCCAAATATCCCATACGTCATGCATGTGTGTCTCGACCAATCGTATAACGGCAGCACCACCATTACCGAGAGCGACGAAACAAACAACTGCGCTTCACGAGATGGAAATCCCTACTACCCGTCGTAGAAACCCGTGAAGCTCTTCTTTATCAAGAGAAATTCCTCACCCACGCCATCCTGAAAGGTATGAGCGTGGGTTTTTTAAAACGACAAGAGGAAGCCTATAAATCCAGAGAAAGCGAAGTGCGTGCTGATCCATTCGCAGTGAGAATAATCCGGCAACATAATTTGATTGAATCTACGAGTATCACATAATTGCCTGCAATACGTACATCCAAAACGGATTTTATAAAACACCCAGCCCGAGGAACCAATTGTGGCTTCATTAATCAATTCTTGGTTTTAGGTTTTGCTTATTTCAGACATTGGGTATTGAAGAACTAATTCAATTGAATGATTAATTATCCAAACAGAGTGACTCTTTTGAAACTGTGCCCATGATGACTTGTTTGACACATCCAGAGGCAAATTCATCTGCATAACATGTTCCAATGATGTTTTTGATAGATCCGTGTGTAAGAGCTATTTTTTGCTCATCGGATAATACCGGCGGAAAACAAATTCCACTGATACATTGGCCTCCGTCCGTACAGAGTTCGCCACCTTCTTTGTATGATAAAAGACACGCGTTTTGCTCATCGGACCACTCCCCACCCACGCTCTCGCATGCTTGCCTACTTTCTTGCGGATGATGTCCCGGTAAAGATGAATAGAAAAAGCCCAATGCAATTCCGGCTGCACAAATAATGAATAAAATAATGAAGACGTACAGTATCATTTTGCGCATATAATTTTTTGAAATAAATGAGCTGAATGAACGTCTATCACTATACTCCTTGTCCATTGTAAATGTCCGAATCGCGCCCGCCCTTCCGTAGCCCCGCATTCGCGGGGCGAAGGAGGATCCAGTACATCGAGTCAAATCACTTAGTGACAGATTGTGCAGGAATACTCGTTAGCATGCCGAAAATAGCTTGGTCTTGATGGCCGTTTTCCACAACCCACCGACGTAATTTTCTAAAAACATCAGCTGCGCGGGACGTGTCGTCTGAGTTCCATACGTGTTCATCGGTCCACGGCATGCTAGCGGAGCCATAATTAACGGTCTGTAAATCGCCAGTATCGTAATGCGGTATGTTATTATACCAATCGGGATCCGCTCTTAGATAATCTCTATACATCTCTTCCGCATCCTCACGAATCCTATGATACCTGTCTCCATCTGGATCATCCTGTTCATCGATACGATCACCGCAAAAATAGACATGTTCATCACGAGCTTGAATCCCACGTATCACAGAAACCATCGCAGGCGTATGCGTTGCACTGACCAAAGCAGCATTGGGGTTCTGATCCCGTATAAGATTGCATAAAGCTTTACCCGATCCTTTATAGTGGGCACCAGCTTCTATGGAAATAAGTTGTAACAATATAACCGGAACATGGTCTTTTGGGGTATCTCCCAGTTTCTTGAGCATCGCAAAACCATCGGCTTGCTGATTATTAGCGGTCAAAAACAACTGATCACAAAGACAATAATCGCTTCCGTCAGGATCATCGATCACATCTTTTTGCATATCAAAAGGATGTTCTGGACTGTCCTCATAGAATTGCTGGAGAACCGGGGCAAGAATTGGGACTATCGTCTCTGCAGTCTCGCGTGAATTCCATCGCTCATAATCGGTGACATCAATTCGTAAGGTTTCACGATTCGGGTTTCCGGTTTCAATAACATTGACTTGCGCGATACCATCCAATTTTTCCTTCAATAAAGCACTTAGCGGCTTGTTCACAGTCTCATCCATCGATTCGCGCGTTCGTATTATCCCTGGAGAAAGACTGGCCTCTGGGGCCTCTTGAGTATATTCAACTGGTTTTTCTCTATTAATATCAGTCATGACAACAAGCTTTTACTATTAATAGTATACGCTTATTTTGCAGAATTGACAACTTACCTACAAAGCGAGGGGAATCGATATTGCTAATGCACTGATCTTCATTTCCATTGACATGTGCGTTCTGCATACTGCCCAACAATCTGCATTTACAATGCCATACAACATCACGAAGGTCTTCAATGCGGATATTCAATCTGGTGAGTTTTTGGAGGGTACTTGTGTTATTCGGATGCAACTCCATCGAATTCTTCATCGTTGGCCTCTGCTTCTTCTTTGGTGGCCCGGACGATGCCATCCTTGTGATGCGCCGGAGAATAGATCGTATAGAGCTTTAGATCCTCAGTACCGGAGGTATTTATAATGTTATGCTGCGCGCCGGCTGGCACAACGATTGCCGAACCGTCACGAACTGCATACTCATTCCCATCGATGATGCATTTCCCCTCTCCACTTTCAAAGCGGAAAAATTGATCATTTTCCGAATGAACTTCCATCCCGATTTCTTCATTGGGCTTCAGGCGCATCAGCACCAACTGGCTGTGCTTACCGGTATACAAAACCTTGCGGAAATTTTTGTTCTCCAGTGTTTCTTTTTCGATATCGGCGTGAAATCCTTTCATGAGGATACAGTATCACACATCAACTTCGTTCGATAGCTGTTCACTATTCCGAAGAGCGTACTTTCGAATCGCGCCTGCCCTTCCGTAGCCCCGTCCCGCATACGCTGGAGGACGACGGAGTGGCCAGTACGCCAAGCCAACCTCAAAATATTCTGCGTGATATAGCAAAAGTGTATACTGCTGGTTGTCTACTCTTTCCCCTGTATTCATCATGAAGAAAACTGTCCTTGTCAGCGTTATCGGTGGTGCTGTTGTAATTGCAGGTGCCGTATACGTTCTCTCTGGAAGCGGTTCTGCGGGAATACCCATCTCTATGGAGGACTACATCAGCGGTCGCATCGGCAATGCCCACTGCACTCTTTCGATGAATGAACATGGAGGAAAAATCGATACCGATCTGTACATCTCGGGTCTGCGTATGCGCATGGATAACACCGTTGTCCACGAGGGCGGTACTATGACGAGTCATATTCTCAATGATGGCGAATACGTGCACGTATGGGGAAACGGTCAGGCATTCTCCATGAAGTACGATCCCGAACAGGCGGCAGATACCGGTGCTTTTGGACCCGGTACCGATCAGGAATTAGCCGATGTTCTTTCCAACCAACAAATGAAATGCGTGAAGTGGAAAGTTGATGAATCACTTCTTACCAAGCCAAAGGATGTGACATTTACCGATCTTTCTGCAGCTCTGGAATTTGAGAATATGTTCGACACGGTAGAGGGCGGCGCTGCTCCTACCGAACCTGAACCGCTCGATGTGACGCAGGAAGAGGCCGAGAAGCTCTTGAAGCAATTGCAGGAAGGTGCTCAGAACGGCATGGATGAAGATTATTTTCGTGATCTGATGGAGTAAGAGATGCTCGATTTCATGAATGATCGCCTGGACCGATGGGTTCGGATTCGTGTGCGCGGAAGACGAATGAAAATATGCTTTTGAACTCGAGAATATAATTCTCCATCCAGATGCTTTGCTATACTAGCATTTGTCCATTCCATTACTTTTTATGAATAAAATACCTCTATTGCTCTGTGCCTTATTCCTGCTCTCTGGTTGCGCTCAACAACCAATTTCTGATGCCGAGAAAGAATTCAACGAAAGCGGCCAGGCAAAAGCCATCGAGCGTGAAGAAGATCTCTGGCAATACTACGACGATGTAAATGGAGGATTTTCGTTCCAATATCCATACAGTGTTTCTTTGAATGGTGAGGATGAGGGGCAAATGCAGCTTTCAGTGCTTGTAGAACCTATCGATTCATTTGAAGGCGCTATGGGATACAACAAAGAGACTTCTTTGAAGAATCTGGAAGCACTAAAAAGAGGAAACTACGGAGAGAGTGTTGATTTTGCACTGGAAGAATCAAAAAAAGTTGTAAGAGTTGAAGACGCGTATGCACAGCAGTTTATGGTGCTTGGTCGTTTTGACGTTTGTGATATCACTTTCGAACGCAAGCTCTACTTTTTCCATAATTCCAATCTGATTGTCATCACGCTCTCTGCTCCGCAAGAAGCAGTTGTGCAAAGTGCGCCGGAGTACTTCACGCGTGACCCGGAGAACTGTGGCGAAAGCTTGATCCGGGAATTTGAAAAACAAGCAGATTTCTACCAAATGCTTGCACAAGGTGAGGGAGCAGAACCTGCACAGGAATGGTTTGATACCTTCGATGCTATCGTAAATACGATAACATTCGTTGATACGCCTGATATTTCCGCGCTCCTGCAAGGTATGTGGACATCGCTCGATGATGCCCAGTACCAGATGGAATTTGTCGGAGAGACGAAAAAGGATTTTTACGATAATGAAGAAAATGCCAGTGGAACGTTTGCACTGACAGACGAATCCCCTCTTGCGGAAGAAGGAACTGAGGGGCCGTACCTCATTGTTGATGAGGATGACGAGCAATTCGTGTACGCCATCGTGGACGTATCCGATACAGAACTCACGTTGATGTATTTGCCTCGCGGCAACATTCTACGGTTCGGACGGTAGAAAGATTTTTTGCACTTCTTGTAAGAAAAAACGGGAGCGGATCAAAAGACCCGCTCCCACCCATTCGGCTTTCTAACCTTGGGTTAGGACAACTCGGAGAGTAGCTCCACCAGGTCGACGCAGCGGTTGGTGTAACCCCACTCGTTGTCGTACCAACTGTAAATCTGCACCATGCAACCTGCCACGACCATGGTTCGTTTGGCATCGATGATCGACGATTCGGGTCGATTCACGATGTCGGTAAGGACGATTTCGTCCAGATCGTCATCCGCAACAGCCATGATGCCGCCCAGGTAACCACCTGAGGCATCCTTCAGTGCTGCGTTGACTTCCTCCGCCGTCACATCGGTTTTAAGGAGAAGATCCAGAACCGATACCGATCCGTTGACCGTTGGCGTCCGGATGGATCCTCCGTTCAGAAGGCCACGGACGCTCTCGACCACTTGGCCGGTTGCAATCGCTGCACCCGTACTGGTAGGAATCAGATTCCCAATAACCGAGCGTGCGCGACGAAGGTCGGAATGGACCGCATCGCAAACACGCTGATCGTTGGTCGCAGAGTGAACCGTTGTGAGAAGTCCGCCTACGATACCGAACTTTTCACTAAGGACACGAACTGGTGCGCCGATCGAGTTTGTGGTGCACGATGCGTTACTCACGATCCTATGAGAAGGATTGAGACCGCGTTCGTTGCAACCGATCACGGTGACGAAGTCGATTTCGTCCTTCGGTGGGACAGTGAGCAAGACACGCGCAGCGCCTGCGTCGACATGACACATGCACTGCTTCCGGGTGCGGAAAACGCCCGTGGCCTCAACCACAATGACGTTTTCACCATGAGAGCCCCAGTTGAGCTTGCTGGGATCGCGTTCCTTGGTGACAGGAATGCGCTGACCGCCGATGATCAAGGCATCTTCTTCATACGACACGTGTGCGGGGAAACGCCCTTTGACGGTGTCGTTGCGCAGAAGGCCTGCCAAAATCCTCGTGTCGGTCAGATCATTAATCCTGACCACCTCCAATTTTCCATCTCGCATGTGGATCGCACGGAGTACTGCGCCTCCAATACGACCAAGTCCATTGATACCAACTTTGACGTTCATGAGAGAGCCTCCTTCTAAAACAGGGTTAAGATTCTCTCTGGAAACACTTTCCAGATTACGCACCAGTAGTTCACTCTTTCAGGTTGTCCTCCATATGAAAGCCAGTGGGCTAAAAGATCACCTTATTGCACGGTTGCAATAAGGCAAAAAATGTTAATGATAATTTACTTTAAAGACAATGAAATATCCCTAGAGAAAGAGAGGACGAGTTGTCTATACGCACTGAGCAAATTTAACACGATTTACTCATCCTCACTTTCTCTGCCTTCTACTAGCTAAAAAGGTCTTCCATCCGTATCCTTTGGCGGATTTTTATGAGTATCAGGAATACCCGCTTTTGCCCTCCCGCGTTCGCGGGACGGGGCTGCGGACGGGCAAGTCGCTCATCTCTCGTTAAAATATGAAGATACGTAACATTGCTATTATCGCGCATCCGTCTTCGTTCGCCTCAACCCTTCGGATTTCGGCGCAACTACGCCGAGAATGCGTAAACGTTTTATTGGTTAATCTATGAAAATACGGAATATAGCTATCATCGCGCACGTTGATCACGGCAAAACCACACTGGTTGATGCCCTTCTGCAACAGGGCGGTGCATTTTCAGCACATGAGGCCATAGAAGAACTGGTCATGGACAGCAACGATCAGGAGAAGGAGCGCGGCATTACAATCTACGCAAAGAACGCCTCAATTATGTACAAGGACTGCAAAATTAATATTGTGGATACTCCCGGGCATGCGGATTTTGGATCGGAAGTGGAACGCATTCTGCGTATGGTGGATAGCGTACTTCTGGTAGTAGATGCGCAGGAAGGACCTATGCCGCAAACGAAGTTCGTTCTGAAGAAGTCGCTGGAACTGGGGCTGAGGCCGATTGTGATCATCAATAAAATTGATAAGCCGGCAGCGCGTGCCACCGAAGTGGTGGATATGGTGTTCGATCTTTTTGTTGCATTGGGAGCTACCAATGAACAGCTCGACTTTCCGCATCTGTTTACCATCGCACGCGAAGGTATCGCAAAAAGGGAACTCAATGATGCATCAAAGGATCTGAAACCGCTGTTTGAAATGATCATGGAGAAAGTGCCGGAAGCGGCACAAAACATGGATGCTCCGTTCCGCATGCAGCCCAGCTCGCTCGGATACGATAAATATGTGGGACGCATGGCCATCGGTCGCGTGTACGAAGGAACGGTAAAAACCGGACAGTCGGTTTTTGTTCAACAACCAGACGGAACGATGCGTCAGGGAAAGATTAGCAAAATCTTTGAACGCCGCGGGTTACGGCAGACAGAAGTACCGGAAGCGGTGGCAGGAGATATTGTGACGATTGCCGGCCTGCCAAATATCTATGTTGGAGAGACGATTACCACGGATGAATCTGCAGAACCTTTACCGGCAATTACCATTGATCCGCCGACCATTTCGATGGTCTTTATGGTGAATAACTCCCCTTTTACAGGGAAGGAAGGCAAACTGGTAACAACGCGCCACATCAAAGAACGGTTGGAAAAAGAAAAGGAAACGAATGTCGGTTTGCATGTAGAGAGCGTGCCCAACAGCGATACCTACAAGGTATCCGGTCGCGGAGAACTGCACCTTTCTGTACTCATTGAAACCATGCGACGCGAAGGGTTTGAACTGCAGGTCTCTAGGCCTCAGGTCATCATGCATGATGAAAATGGTGAAACTCTGGAGCCGATGGAACAAGCTATCATTGATGTGCCGGAAGAATTCAACGGTACGGTCATTGATATGATGTCGCGCCGCAAAGGAGAAATGCTCGATATGAAAACACGGGAAGGACATACACGCATGGAATTTAAAATCCCTACGCGGGGGCTCCTTGGTTTGCGCGGCGACTTTATCATCGAAACGCGGGGGGAAGGAATTCTGACGCATGCATTCATCGCATACGAAAAGCACAAAGGGCCGATTGCGGGACGATCGCACGGATCGATGATTTCCATGGAAAACGGTGTTGCTATTGCCTATGCGCTCTGGAAATTGCAGGAACGCGGACAAATGTTCATTACGCCTCAGACGAAAGTTTACGAAGGAATGATTATAGGAGAGAGCGCAAAGAATGAGGATTTATCCGTAAATCCGACGAAGGAGAAGAAGCTCACCAATGTGCGCGCATCCGGCAGTGATGAGGCGATCAATCTGACACCTGTGCAGGCGATGAGCCTGGAACAGGCGTTGGAATACATTGATGACGATGAACTGGTGGAAGTCACACCAAAATCGATCCGCCTGCGGAAAAAGGTGCTCAACGGCATTGAGAGGAAGAGATCGGAGAGAAAGGAATAACCCTGACAACCCTATTTGAACCACATTCCGTTCTTGGCACCAAAGCAGGATTACAGGAGAGAAGCAATACGTCGAATAAAGCGTTTTTTCGGTATGTATGCGATGATTCGCTGCAGATATTCCATGAACAGTATATTAGTACATGTTGCGAAAAATAACAAGATATTGACATTATTATTAACATGATGATAAAATCAAACAACTTCCTCATCCCCTTCCTATGCCCCACATTCTTACCAAACTCCGAGAACGACACGGATACACCCAGGAGGAACTTGCTGATGTACTTGGTGTATCACGTCAGCACATCGCAAAAGTAGAACGCGGTGAGGCAGACCTTAAGTTATCTCAAGCCAGTCAGTGTGCGAAACTTTTTGATATTTCTATAGACAATCTCTCTACTGGTGAAATGCCTGTTGAATCCACTCTTGCAAAGAAAGCAGAAAGAAAGACAGAAAATGTTTCAGCCATTGAAGAAAGAGACCCTACACCTCAATTATCGGTAGACCCAGACAGAGTGCAGAAGTTTAAAGAGGTTTTGCTTTATATTCTTGAAAAGGTTGGCGCAAAGCCAAATGTAGGAAAAACTGTTTTATTTAAATTGCTTTACTTTATTGATTTTGATTTCTATGAAAGAGAAGAGGAACAGCTTATTGGTGCTACATATAAGAAAATTGCATACGGACCTGCTCCAGTTGAATTTGGAAGTGTAATTGCAGATATGATTGCAAATAGCGAAATACAAGAAGTACGAGGAAATTTTCATGGAAAAGAACAGATTAAATACCTCCCATTGCGTCCTCCTATAAAAACTCGTCTACCAAAACCAGAACGTGATTTCATTGATTATGAACTAGAGCGACTGTCGGATAAGACTGCCACCGAAATAAGTGATTTTTCTCATAAGGATGTGCCATGGAAAGTACATGAAATGGGGGAAGTAATTGATTACGAATCCGTTTTCTACCGTGATGCAGAATTTTCCGTACGTGATGACGATGATGAGCTATAGCTTTACCAATCAGTGCCAAAATGAATATAAGAAGCTGATAAAAAAGTTTCGTAGTCTTGAAGCTGACATAGAACGATTCTGCAAATTCACCCTAAAGCTAGAAGAAGACAGTGGGTTTCCTAGTACCAACAAAAATTACACTCTTTTGAAAGAGCGAGTTGGCGCAAGTGTATATAAGGCAAAAATGCCCTGCACAACTCTGCGGGGCAATAAATTCCGTGTTATTTACGCCAGACATGATGACTCAATTGAAATTATCTTTATCGAGCTGTATATCAAGAGTGAGAATAATAGAGAAGATAAGCAACGCATTGATGACTACTTATCAAATCAAACCCAATGAAGCTCCGCTAGCTTACCTGCCTGCTGCCGGCAGGCAGACCCTGCAAAGGCGGATGAAGTACTAGCCATTGGAATATAATTCACTGATTGCCTAACCGCATCTTAGAGTCAGATGAGAATCAAGAAAACCCCGACTACCCACTAAGTAACTGTTTTTAGAAAAGGAACCATGCATCCATCCACAACTTTCTCCATCGCGCCAAACATCACTGTGCAATATTCACGAGCTTGAGTGGATACGAGAGAAAATGAAAGTACCCATGCTTTGCTTTTTGTAGCATCGTAAGACCTCGCTTTGTTGCATTTTCTCCTGTGAACACTAGAACATCACCATCGGTATAGAACCACGCATTATTGCCATTGGATCTAAAAAGTTTGGGGAGGAGGTTTGTTACATAGTATGTCGTCATCTTTGGGGAATGGGATGCAAAGACTCCCCCAAGCAAATCTCGTTCATCATCAATATTGGGGGCGATAATGTGGGTTGGCTTGAACAAAAATTTCAATGGAGCGAATCCGATCATTCGGTCATACGAAGCTGTGGCGTAATACACCAGTGTTCCATCAGGTGACTGTTCCTTCCAGAGACGAATGTGGTGCCGATGATCAATGGTGCTGTCTCCCCCTTGGTACGCAAAATCCTGCGAACGTCCAAAAAGATACCGCGTACTGATGGGTGTTGTACTGTTCCCGAGATCCGACACTGCCTTTGTAATTCCTTCCACCCAAAACCCCTCCAGCTTCTGCCATCCTGCTTGCTCGAAGAGATGA
>Ga0172381_10004476_pt1 | contig 14463 bp, 13 predicted proteins | sample Leawel6488metaG_FD_119754 | JGI IMG/M metagenome (GOLD analysis project Ga0172381, IMG submission 119754) | Leachate microbial communities from a municipal landfill in Southern Ontario, Canada - Leachate well 64-88 metaG | ecosystem: Engineered > Solid waste > Landfill > Unclassified | place... | reverse complement strand
TACACTTCAAAAATTCCTCTGCCGGATCAAACCAATCTACCTCGACATTCTCTTCAAATGCACTCTGAAAATCTTCTATTCTCCTGACGATACAATTTCGATTACTGCCATCGATTCATCCGGATTTACCAGCGGATACTGCAGCCATTATTACTCGGAAAGAACCGGGAAGATCCGAAAACATTTCCTCAAAACTTCAATCGTTGTCGATATCAATCAACAGATTATCACCGGATTCATGATATCGAAAAGCCGGGTCCATGATTCCCAACATGCATTTCCTCTTCTGAAAAAATGTCATAAACTCCATAAATCCGAATGTTATCTCATGGACCGGGGTTATGACTCCGAGAAAATGCACCGGTTTATCCGTGAAACACTGAAGGCAGACTCGATTATTCCTGCCAGATCTCATCAATACTCTAAAAATGTCTGGGGGAAATATCGGAAAGAAATGACGGATAATTTCGATTTCGTCAGGTATCGAAAACGGTTCCTGGTTGAGACTAAATTCTCTGTCTTAAAAAGAAGATTTGGGGCTGACCTGAAATCCCGGATTTTCCAGATTCAGAAGAAGGAAATCTCATGCAAGATCATCCTCGCTAACCTTGACAGATTCATTCAATTTGTTTGGGTTGAGGTATTCTACAGAGCAAAAATCAGCAGCCACTGTATCCAGAGAGATCATCTCATTCTTCACAGAACACGACGCATTGGTTCTGATTTTTTTGCCGTTTTCACCCAAAGGCACCAGATTAATGCTCTTGAATGCAGGCATAAATTATGTCACTAATTTAGGACAGGAATTTTATGATGCATAATAAACTTTGAATGTCAAATCTCCACTATCAGGCTTTGAATTTAAATATTCAGAACCATGATAATATAAATCCGCTTTGCTCGACCATATGTGTATGGCATTTTCCGGAATTGAATCCGGAGAATCAATGAAGAAATAATAGGACTTGTTGGCAGAATCACTCATTTTTGGAAATTCGAATTTATAATATGAATTAGGAAGATAATTAATTTCACGGGCATTTTTCGTAACAGATACAATATCGTTTGGAGATTCCGGAGATTCCCGTAAATGAAGGGTCACCGTGTTCATATTCGTAGGTGTCAATCCATATCGCCCCATCAAAACATCAATGGATTTTAAGTTTGGATACAGCGAATAAAATGTCTGACCTGCGGTATTGTTTCCAGCAATCGGACCTACGATAGTATCTGCACTTGTTTGGGATACTCCTAAATTACTGTTACTTATTGAAATAATTATTAAGAATAATATAAGCGACAGTCCGATAGCAGTAAGAAGTGAAATAAATACTGGGGAACTTAAATTTATTTTAAAAGAATTCGATAACCGGTTAATTGAACTGAAATGAACGTAGCAACAAACCAGAATGATGGCATTAATCAATAAAAGAATTATTGTTAAGTGGTAAGGTGAGATTTGTGAAGTATAATACATCCTACAAAGGGCATCAAGCGCAAAAAACAATACCCCCACAATATATGCTACAATTGATATAATAATAATTTTTTTTATTGTGGGGTTAAATGAATGAGAATTATTGAATATTATAAAACCCAACAGGGCAAATCCGATGAAATAACGCCCTTGGATATTGCTAATGATAGATGCTCCCCATCCCCCATTTAATAACATTGCTGTCGCAATCATTCCCGCTGAAATGGCGAAAATAATGAGGCATATTGTTTTCTGTTTTATATTTAACGTACTCTTTTGGTGATTGTCAATAATCCCGAGAATAATGAGACAAAGGAAAAATATATAATAGATATTCTGCGGAAGCCAGATAGTGTACCACCCTAATGCTCCGATAAAGGTACTTAAATAGAACGCCCCATTCAAGTAAAATGTTGTTAATAATACGTATCCATATCCAAACGGATTTGATAATATATACTGCATCAGGTTATGGAAAGAATCATTTGGTAAATTTGAAGAAAGAACGCTGGAATTTAAAATTTGCCAAAGGATATATGCTAATATACTTAGCAGAATTATAGACAAAACAGTAAACCAATATTTTTGTTTTGAAGAGAATGCATTTACAGGGATTATAAATAATAATAAAGACAGAGGAAAATATCCTTTTATCAGAGAAATTGCAATACTCATTATTAAAAGGATCAATATTTCACTATTAGATAATGGATTTCCAGAATTTTTATTTACGGCACAATAAATTACAAATGCAATAAACAGGATGCACAATCCATTATTCAATGCATCTGGAGAAAGGGAAGCGGATTCAAAAAGGGTCATTGGCATCAATGAAATCCCTACTACCAGCCATTTAGCAAAGGGGATTTTCCTTATTGCAAGATATACTAAAAATATCCATACTCCCAAATTTGCTAATCGACCACAATAAAATAACAAGAGCGGAGAAAAATTTAAAATTTTACCAACGTGCATCCCCGCAGCCTGAGGGATGTATCCTATAGGAGAATAAACACCATTGGAAAATTGGAAAAAATCGATACTATTCTGATTCAATGGAACGCTGATTTGAGAAAGAATAGATTCATAAGAGGTATACGAATCTGGAGCAATACCGGGATAATTTACACTAGGAAAGTTAATGATAGATTTGGGAAAATAATACCCATAAGTATCCCCATTTTGTACAGGCCAAAAATAGAATTCTGAAGTCGCATAGGATTTGATCTCATGATAATGCTCATCTGGAACTTGAATTGGAGGCGTTAAAAATACGAAGATAATCCCAAAAAAAAGTGCAAGTATTAAAAATATATTCTCTGGAACAAAAAAAATATTGAATGTATCCTCTAATCGCTGATTATTAACATTTTTTGCCGTATTTTTCCCAGAATTATTTAAAATTAAACTGGTCACAACCCACCTACAAAAATTTTCATTAGCCGATTATTTATCCTCAATTGAAAAAACAACAATCAATACCCCGTTTGTTAATAAATTTTTGTTCTCATCTATAATATTTGTGAGTATTCTTGAAATTGATTTCGATGTTAGATGTCATTTTTATCGAGCTGGTCCACCAAGTTATGACCCCTTTAGAATGGTTTGACATTGGTATTGGTTAATCATCACAACCAGAATTCCAACTAAACGATGTTCAGGATCTTACATAATCGCCATAAAAATACTAAAAAGAAGGTATTGTAACCGAACTCCATTTAATCCCGGCACACTAAGTAATTATTTGAATGCTGCGAAAAAAGATTCTCCAGTTAATTATCGTTTTGATAATGGTAGTAGCTTTCCTGTATATTATAACGTCAATAAATATCAGTGAGATCATCAGTGATTTGACAAAAGTAGATACGCGTATAATCATCCTCTCAATGGTCTTGGTTTTTCTGAGTTTTGCACTGTCTGCATATCGCTGGCAGATTATTACTAAAGAAATTGGGGCAGAACAGTCTAGCAAATTTTTTAATAGTCTCGGTTTCTGCTCATTGGGTTTTTTAGCTGGACTTGTTATCCCCTCCCGATTAGGGTATTATGGGAAGGCCCCCCTCTTAACAAAATATGATGGTATTCCGTTAAGTAAAGGTATTTCCGCTGTCAACATTGAAACATTGCAGGATTTTTTTTTCCTAATTCTTGCAACGGTTGTTAGTCTTTTTATTTTAATGGGATATCACGTGAATTCAACGATTCTTTCCAACGGGATTCTGGTAGTTTCAATAATCGCAGTGACGCTAATGTTCAGTTTTCTTTTTTTTCATCCGACGATTATTCTAAAATTCTGTAAAAATATTTATGATACACATTCCCGGATGAATGATTCAAACCGGATTGTCAAATGGGTTAAATATGGTTTTTTTAAAATATTTCAACTCATAGAAGATACCCACGATTTACTTTTGAAGCGACGACTCATGGGTGAATTGTTTCTTATCACAATAATCTATCAGTTAATAATGATTTTAGGATTTTTTTGTGTCATTTTGTCGATGGGAAAATTTATTTCCATAATATATGTATTCGCAATTTTGATTATATCGACTGTAATTGGGATACTCAGCATGATCCCTGGAGGGTTCGGATCCTTGGATCTCTCTTTTATTTTTTTCCTCCACGTTGGAGGGTTAAGTTTATCAGAATCACTGGATATTGCTATACTTTGGAGATTTTGTATAATATTTCCCATTCTTTCGATGGCAGCATTATTTTTTATAAAAACAAAATGTGATTGCACAATACCAACCATGGAACTATAACTCTTTAATTCTTGGAGGAGATCATTACCCGACAATCCGCAGTAAAAAACACCGGTGCCCGATATTATCGAGCACAAGATCTTTGTACCATGAGCCAATAACGTAAAATATGCCATTATACGATGGATTTGATGATGAGTCCATCAAAACCGTAGCCCATTATGGCATAGTTGCTGGAGCATATGATACCCTTGGCATAGCCGGGGTAATAGATCGTGCTCTTCCGAAAACCCGGCACCATAACGTGAGCCATTCTCAGATAGTCAAAGCAATGGCGATCAATGGGTTGGGCTTCATTGAACGTCGACTGTATCTTTTTCCTGAATTTTTTGACGATATTGCAGTGAGTAGGCTACTCGGATCCGGGGTAACGCGGGATGACCTGAACGACGATGTACTTGGTCGGACACTGGATGCCATAGCGGCATATGGTCCAACGGAGTTGTTCAACGAGATAGTCGCCGAATGTTTATTGCCGACCGAGTTCGGCTCGCACTGTGTGCATGTAGATACCACAAACTTCAGCGTTACGGGAGAATATGAATCGGATTTCAATGTCGGAGAGATTGGGATTACCTATGGCTATCCCAAAGACGGGAGATGGGATCTGAAACGGTTTGTCCTTGGGATGGCCTCAAACCAGCACGGAATCCCCCTGTTTCTTCAGACGTTTTCCGGCAACGAATCCGACAAAGAAACGATCCGGACGATTGTAAACGCATTAACAGACAATCTCAAATCGAAAGAAAAAGTCTACCACGTCGCGGACTCCGCATATTATACCGCTGAAAACATTCAGTCCATAAGAGAACATACCTTCTGGATTACCCGGGTACCGGCAACCGTCTCTGAGGTAACCGATCTTGAGAATGCCGATCTCGAATTCACCCCCGGGAACGATGAGCGGTATTCCTGGTTTGAATGCCCTGCTGATTATGCTGGTATCAAACAGAAATGGGTTGTCTACCATTCAGAGTTGATGCAGGAGCGCCAGGAGAAGACGTTCGATACCAACCTTGAGAAAGAACTGGGTATGGCAAGAAAATCCGTAAAAAAGATCTGTTCTCCCGAATATGCCTGCGAACCGGATGCACGCGCAGCTGCCGAACGGTGGCTGAAGAAGAATCCACGATACCGGTTCCGAGACTGTGAAATCTTTCCGGTTAAGCGGAAGTTGGGAAAATGTCGGGGTCGGCCTAAATCGGACGAGCATCTTGAAATCTCTTATAAACTCTCGGTCGACGTTGAGTTCAATGATGATACCATTGCCAATGAACGGAGAAAATTAGGGAGATTCGTCCTCGCTACCAATGATCTGGAACTATCCCCGGATACTCTTTTGATGTATTACAAAGGCCAGAGTGCTGTCGAACGGGGATTCCGGTTTCTCAAGGACAAATCTTTCCGGGTTTCAGAAATATTCCTGAAAAAAAATTCTCGGATCCAAGCTCTTGCGATGATCATGGTACTCTGTCTGTTTATTTATTCCATGACCGAATTCAGACTCCGACGCGAACTGGTAACCTCTGAAAAAACCGTGATCAGTCAGACCAAGAAACCGACTCAACGCCCCTCTCTCAAATGGGTCTTTTTCCTTTTCAGGAGGGTTCGCGAATACTCAATTATCCGAAATGGTTACAAAACCGTCAAAATTGCCAATCTATCGGACGATTTGAAGAATATTCTTGCTTTGCTTGGAAAGCCTTATGAAAATTATTATTTTTGATGCTCAACCTGCGGAATGTCGGATTACATAATCATAGTCACAGAGATTGGATCCAAACTCGAGTTCTTCAAGGTTGGGATGGAATTTGAGGGGGTTTGACATCCCCGGATAGTTCATCAATCTCTTTTTAGTGAAAGAACAAATTCATTTAATACTATTTATGTAAACTTTACCATCCCTTCTTCATTATTGGTCGGGCAATTTAATGAGGTCGGAAAGATTCATTGCTCTGTGTTCTTATTTGTTGCAATTCACAGTCGGATATAGAGCATCTTCACTTTTACAGCACTTCGTGTACACTACCGGACATTACCAGCAATTATCTTAAAGTATTAAAAAATCAACTAGATAAGTAATGGTAAACTTAGGTGGACTTTCATATCAACCCTTTGAAAAAATTAAAATAAAAAAACCAGTTAATCGAATTGAATATCTTAAAGAAAAAGTGAGAGGCAAAGTTGTTCTCGATATTGGAGCTTATGATGAAACGGCAATTTTTAAAAAGGGGACAAAATATTGGCTTCATGAAGAATTGTCCAAAGAGGCATTAATAGTAATTGGGATTGATAATTCAAATAATATTCCAGATTTGGGCATAATTACTTCAAAAAATAGTCATATTTTAAAGGGTGACATTAACGAATTGGATTATAATTCATTAAATTGTGATATTGACATTATTATTGCGGGAGAATTTATTGAACACCTCCCCAATTGTTTAGATTTTTGTATAACTTTAAAAAGTAATCCAAATATCTCAAATAAATTGTTGATTTTTACTACACCAAATTCAACTTCTTTTCACAATATTATTTTAGGAGTCATTTGTAGAGAATCTACCCATCAAGATCATTTGCAAACATATTCCTATAAAACCTTAAATACAATATGTTATAGGGCAGGTTTTAAATCTTGGACTATAATGCCATACCACGTTTCATTTTCTGAAACAATTTTAAATTCGAACGGCCCAAAAAAGACGGTATTTTTTATATTTGAAAAAATTGTTAATCTAATCGAAAAACTTTTTCCTTTGTTTAGTGGAGGATATATTGTTGAAATTGTCGTATAAATGAAAATATTGTTGTCTCTTTCATGATACAATCTTTTAAATTCTATTGTTGGTCATATTTTCTCAAACCTACAATATGTAACTTATAACGCTTGGACTATTTTTTTAGAGTCAGCTCTTCATCCCTTTTAAGTTGATCCGCCACTTTTTTTTCATCTTTATTTCTTAATTTTGTCGCTACCCCATAAATCAATGGCGTCAGTGGAGATTGCAAAACGCATTTGGCACAAATTTCACTATTGAATAGGATCCAAGACAATCGATCGATTATGGTTTTATTTACAGTGAATCTCATCGAATATTGTTTCCAATCGTTGTTTATTGTAACATTGGATAGATCGGTAGTACCTAACCCCTCTTTTTCTGCCAGTAATATATGTTCAACCTTTGATAGGGGAACTCCCATGACCGCGGAACCCAACGCATCTGCAACAACGGGATTGTTAGCTGCTAGGATCAGGTTTGTTTTCACCGGAGTGCCATACATCGGCCCATGGCCATCCAGAGAATAAGTTCCATCAATAAGGACGATCTGGGGATTGAGGGATTTAGTAATTAATGTCAGTTTCCTGCTTAAGTCCTTGTGATGAAGACCCCGCATGGTATCTGGGTAGCATCCCCACAAATTTTTCATACTCAAGGTTACGGTTGTCATCACATGAACTTTCAGGACGGGGAGAGAAATAAAGCAGTCAACATCATGAAGAAGCAGCTTTGGGAGCTCGACGGTCACAGATTTTCCCTGTATCTTATCCTCAACGATTTCTGCTGGTGTGGTGGAGAGATTAACAAGTTCTGCCCCGGTTTCCTTGCAGATTTCGTGCATACCATGACCTTTAAATGCTTGATCTGCAGTGAACGAATGGTTCCCACCATCAGATTCTCCAACAATTACTCTGTTCGCGTTATCTTTTAAAAGTTCAAGCAGACTGCGGATTACGAGGGGATTGGTCGTAACCCCTTCCATGTAATAAGGAAAAGTAAAATTCGGTTTAATGAAAACCGTACTATCCTTTGAAAAATGTTTTTTCCATTCAATAAATTCAAGACTATTGGAAATGTCTTTTTTTAAATCGGAAATCTTTGTAATATATGCACGATATTCATTGGGCATTAATAACCTCCTCCAAGCATTTCTCAAAAGTGTGGGTGATTGCATTCCAGTCATTAGGTTCTACGAACTGGCGGGATTTCGTACCGAACTCACTCCGTTCACCAGGATCAGAAAGAGTTATGGCTTTCTGAACCGCCTCATCGGGTTTATCTATGTATACCACACCATTATTCGTTCCAAACTCTTTCATAATTCCCGACAGGTTTGTGGCAATTACTGGTTTCCCGGCTGCCATGTACTCATACATCTTAATAGGCACAATATTTTTCATGATATCGTTTTTCTGTGCCGGGAGAAGACAAATATCGGAGGCAGCGATGAAATCAGGAATTGAATTGTATGGTTGCCATCCGACAGTAATGATTTTACTAGACATACCGGGCATTTTTTTTATGTTTTGCAAATATTCCCAGAGATCGCCGTTTCCCACAACAAGGAGTTTAAGTTTGGAATTCTCACCTTGCTGAATAAGCGCTTCAGCAACTTCTTTTAAACCGGAAAACTCATAGAGCCATCCCATGAAGAAGAGAACGATGTCATCTTCTGCAAACCCAAGCTCGTCCCGTTTCGTCCTCCGATCAGCATGACTGAACCATTCCAGATCAACTCCCGCGCGAATGACACGGGTTTTTTCACGCATGGCACCCATATCGACAGTATACTCGCGTAACCCTTCATTAATGGAAAGGACAAGATCAGCAGTTAAATAATTCTGTCTCTCAATAGACCTTGCAAGTCTCTGGAAATGAGGTTGCGGTACAAGTCTGTGTAGTTCATCAATGATATAATATACAAAGGGAACTCTTCGTTTACGACAAGAAGAAATTGCGATTCGGGCATTCAGAATCCCAAATCCGATAACTATATCCGGTTTGAATTCATCCAACTGCCGGATAATCTCTTTTCGGTGAGAGTATAAGAGGGAGATGTATTCCAAAACGGGAATTTGAATGATTGATGGTCTGATTACCGTGATCATTGCATCAGGGATCGCTTTTGGAGACGCAGAAATTATGGATCTTGATGAAATTAATGAATGGTCCGCACTTTTTCGCCACAGAATATCATAATCAATAACCCGTACTTCATGTCCCCACTGGACCAGTCTTTCCATGAGATGGTGACTCTGGTGGGGGCCACGATCTATCCAATTTGATTCCTGAACAACAAGAATTCGCATGAGATCCCGTATTAAAACTCAGCACATTTTTCAATATGATCCCAATTCGCAACGAACCAGCGGTGAACTTCTTTGAGCCCGTCATCAAACTTCATTTTCGGAGTATATCCAAGTGTTCGGTTTGCTTTGGTAACACAGGATAACAATCGGGTTTTGACATCCCAGTCGCGCCTCTCCTTGTATACAATACCCGCTTGATTGTTCGTAAGCCGGTTAACCGCATTCGCCATGTCAATTACCCGCTGCTCTTTTCCAGCACCAAGATTGATTGCTTCTCCGATGGCTTCTTCCCGAACGCCCATTGCAAGCAGACCGTTTACGATGTCCCCCACATATGTCCAGTCCCGTGTCTCGGTGCCGTCACCGGTAATCGGAAGCGGAAGTCCTTTCATTGCCCAGAAGAAGAAATTCGGAATCACATTCCGGTATTTTCCTGGCACTTCGCCAGGTCCATACGAGTTGAAAAACCGGGCATTCACAATAGGCATTTCGTAGAGGTTATGGAAATAATTGGTATAGAGTTCCCCGAGAAGTTTGGTAACTTGGTATGGGGTGTGGAGATGAATGGAGATATCATGTTCCTCAAAGGGCATCTTTGATTCAAGACCATAAACACCACAACCGGATGAGGAATAGACAAATCGTTCTACATCTACCAGTTGTGCATATTGAAGTGTTTTCAAGATACCAAGCCCGTTTACCAGAAGATCCTTTTCAGGGCTGTCAACTGAGTTCTGGTTTGCGAAATGAGCGGCGAGGTGATATACAATTTCAGGTTTTGACTTAAATGCCCATTTAAGGTTTTCATCATTCAGGATATCTCCATGAATAAATTGTATTTTTGGAGACTGTGGAATATTCCATGGATATGATGATGAGAGATTGTCGAGGATAACAATCTTTTTCGTGTCAAGTTCGTTGAGTGCACGGACAAGATTGCCACCAATGGCACCAGCACCTCCGGTCACAAGAACGGTTTTTCCAGAAAAATCGTTTTGAATATTATCCATTTTCGCCTCTATTCTGCGTTTCCATAGTATTGTTTCATCCACTCTACAGTTCGTTTGATACCTTCTTTAGGAGAGATCACGGGATTATGTTTTAAATCTCTAACCGCTTTGGAGAAGTCCATACGTTTGACTTTTGTAGTGAATGGTTCTGACGCTTCATATGTAACAAGGGAGTCATCTTTCCCAACAGATTTTATGATGAGGTCGGAATAGTCTTTTATCTCCATTTCCCACTCAGGCTTACCCCCCACGTTATATACTTCACCCGGAATAAAGTTTTCAGCGATATTTGCCCACGTTCGGCAGGAATCCTCAACATAATCAATGATGCGTTTATGTCCTTTAAATACTGTATATGGTTTGTTGAAAAGTGTATGGTAGATGAATTTTGGGATGAATCCCCTATATGGTGTGTAGTGTTCATGCGGCCCGTAGCAATTCACTGGTCTAACTCGGACAGTTTCTGTATCGAACATCTTTGCTGAGTTCATACACATAAGTTCCCCGGCCCATTTCGTGATTGCATAATCATTCATCTGATAAGTGTCGCGAATGGGATTCTTCTCCATGACATTTTCGGTCATAACTCCATCATAATCCCCATATACTTCCGCGCTCGAAAAGAAAATCATTTTAAACTTCAATTTCTCTTGAAGTCGAATCATATGTTTTGTGCCGATTACATTAGTCTGCCAAAGGTTTTCGTAATAATCCTCGCCATTCCACCGGCCATATTCAGCTGCTAAGTGGTAGACATAATCAAATTTGTTCTTTTCAAAAACCCGCTCAAGTTGTCGATAATTTCTGACATCGATGCGAATATAATTGTCTCGATCGGTGTTACAGAGATCCGCCGCAGTAACATCATGACCCCGCTTACGTAACTCATTTACCAGATTAGTACCGATAAATCCAGCTCCACCCGTGACTAAAACTTTAGATACATCCATAATTGCACCTCATGTTTCAACTATACTCTTTTGTTACTCACATGCATATCTTTATAATGATCTTCCCTGAATTCCCATCTCCATATGGATTTCTCCATTTATTGTCAGCATTTGCCATTAAACTAACTCCTTCAATAATCTTATCAGGATCACACCCTACCAGAACATTCGATTTCACAGACAGAGTTTCCGGTCTTTCCGTGTTCTCCCGCAGAGTCACACAGGGAACACCCAATATACATGATTCCTCCTGCAACCCCCCGGAATCTGTTAAAACCAGTTTTGCATTTGCTTCGAGCTGAAGAAATTCCAGATACCCCAATGGATCTGTAATTTCGATTCCATCTGTGGAAATTTGGAAGTGTTCTATCATCTTCTTCGTTCTTGGATGAATGGGAAAAATTACTGGGATAGTATATTTATCCTGCACTTGCTGCAACCCTGTTATAATCCCATCCAATCGTTTTTTGTTATCCACGTTTTCAGCACGATGGGCAGTAACGAGGAAAAATTCTTTGGGCGTCAGATCCATCTTGCGTAAGAGATCCCCTTTTCTATCAGCAATTTTTTTGTTTTGATAGACTGCATCAACGATGGTATTTCCCGTTACATGGATCTTTTTATCTTCGATCCCTTCTTTTAATAAATTTTGTCGCGACTCCTCCGTTGGTACAAATAGAAGATCCGATATATGATCGGTTAATATCCGGTTAATCTCTTCAGGCATCGATCGATCATAACTTCTAAGGCCGGCTTCGACATGACCGATTTTAATATTCATTTTGGATGCTGCCAGCGCACCTCCAAGAACGGTATTGGTGTCTCCCTGGACGAGAATAACATCCGGTTTTTCTTTCTGCAATATCTTTTCAGTTCCCATTAAAATTTTACTTGTTTGTTCAGCATGGCTGCCGGAACCCACATCCAATTTATAGTCCGGTTGTGGCAGATTCAGATCTTCAAAAAAAATCTTATCCAGTTCATAAGAATAATGCTGCCCGGTGTGGAGAATAAAATAATCAAGATTTTGTGATTCACATTCCCGGATTACAGGAGACATTTTTATAATTTCCGGGCGAGTACCAAGGATAATTGCAATCATGTGGCTCACTTCCTTTTGATCTAATGCTCCTTCGAAAGGATTTGACTTATTGCATGAAGCATTATCCCATTGAAAATTGAAATCACACCCACCATTACAGCAAGGATTGCAATCAGGGATGTACCTATGGCAAATTGTTTTGTTGAGGAGTATATCTCTACAACCCAGAGGCCAAGTGATAGGCCAATACCAGTAACAATAACCCCTGACAACCCAAAGAACAGCAGGGGTCGCCGTTCTTCAACAATTTTAAGAATAGAATTGATTACGCTCAATCCGTGATGAACCGGATTCATTTTTGATCCATGTTCAACGTCGTACCTGCAGGAAATGGGAACTTCCATTATTCTTAAATGCAGATCATCAGCAGAGCGCTGCATATAGGATTCTATTCCGATTCCTGTTTCCTCCAATGAAAGGGACATGATTGCCTTTTTAGAAAACGCTCTGAATCCGCTTTGCGAATCAGTCACCTTGGTATGTGAAATAGAATTTGTCAGGGAATTTAATACCGACTGCCCCACTCTGCGATATTTCGGGATGGAACTTTTTTGCTCTAAAAACCGGGAGCCAATGACCATATCTGCCAGATCCTTTTGGACCGATTCTATTAAACGGGGAATTTCATCCGGATTATGTTGCCCATCCCCATCAAGACACACAATAATTTCAGCATTAAGTTCCTTTGCTCTTACAAAGGCATCATGAATTCCCACACCTTTCCCCAGATTACTGGAGTGCCGAATAACCTCGGCCCCAGCCAATTCAGCAATCTTCGCGGTGGAATCGGAACTGCCGTCATCAATAACAATAACGCGATCGACATACTTTTTCGTTCGCAGTACTACACTACCGATAGCAACTTCTTCATTATATGCGGGAATTGCAGCAAGGATCATTAATTGTCATCCTAATTTGAAATGTTAATTATACATCTGACTCTTTCTCATATTATGTTAACTTCTATTTGATCAGAAATCTTTTAAAATCTCCCGAAAAATTCCGGTAAACAACGAAGTCTCCAACCCCAATCCGGAACGCTCGAAAACCCCATCAACCTCCCGGCTCGGGAGCCCATTCTCCGTCGGAGAATCCACCCCTTCTCCAAAACCGCCATAGCCCCAATCCGGCCCAGAAATCCCCCCACCCACAACCCGAAACCCATTTTAGGACCCGATCGGCCTCCCATTAGCGTCTATTAGGGGCGGCAATTATGGGCGTTGGCTCCACGTCGGAAAATGGACATTTTTCGGTGAATTTGTCCTGTAATTTGTCCTGCATTTTGGCGAATTTGTCCTGTTGGGCCACCGGAATGAGGGGATCGGGGCCCGCAAAATGCCCGGATTCGTCCATCCCTGAAACGGGTCTGTCCTCCGACGGAGAGGGGGTATGGGAGGCGGAGTATAGATTGGGGGGAATAAGTGCGGAGTAGTGGAGACAGGGCAGGGGAATTGGGCTATGGGAGACGGGGGTGTCATCCCGGGCCAGGATCTCACGCTCCCCGTTTGTCCTTCCCGGGTTTTTCCGGCCCCGGCTTTCCCCCCCCGGGCGGCAAGGGGCAGGCCGTCCCGCCCGATCTCCAGGAGCCTGGAATCTTCCATGCGGAAGAACCGCAGCGAGCCGTACTTCGAGTAAACCCAGAACTCCCGGATGATGTCTGCGCTGCCGGGGAACGATCGGAACAGGGCAAGCTGCTCATGATTTTCTGCGTCGAGTTCCCCGGGAGTGCGCCGGAACGGCTCGGCTCTCCGGATCCAGACGATGATTACCTTCCCGTCCGCTGCGATAACGAACGCAGCCGTCGTCTCTCCGGTCTGCACGAATTTCAGATCGTTTTCATACAATCCTTATCCGCACAGGTATTCCACGTGACAAAAGCGGGTGAAAGTGTATCGCTTGGGTAATTTTGTTTAAACCGAGAGAAACAATTTACATAAGAGCATATGATCACTAATCAATAAGAGGAGCGGAAAACCAGCCTATGACAAATTATCACCTTTCCGTCACCATCTGGGAAGAAGATGGTGTGTATGTTTCAAAATGTGTTGAACTCGAGGTCGCCAG
>Ga0172381_10004474_pt1 | contig 14469 bp, 13 predicted proteins | sample Leawel6488metaG_FD_119754 | JGI IMG/M metagenome (GOLD analysis project Ga0172381, IMG submission 119754) | Leachate microbial communities from a municipal landfill in Southern Ontario, Canada - Leachate well 64-88 metaG | ecosystem: Engineered > Solid waste > Landfill > Unclassified | place... | reverse complement strand
TCCTTGAGACGAACGTGGATGATGTGAGCGGCGAAGAGATCGGGGAGGCGCTTGCCCTGTTCATGGCAGCCGGCGCCCGGGATGCGAGCGCGACACCGATCGTCATGAAAAAGGGGCGCCCGGGATACCTGGTCACCGTTATCGCTCTGCCAGATACAAGCGCTGCCCTTGCACGGCTCATGGCCCGCGAGCTCGGGACGCTCGGGGTCCGGTGCATCCCGGTCGTTCACCGGTTTGTCGCGGAACGAACGATGGCAGATGTGGATGTGGAGATCACCGGGCACAAAAAACGCCTGCCGGTAAAATGCGGGTGGATGGACGGGCACATCTATACGCTCAAGGCTGAGTTCGATTCCGCACGCGATTGGGCGGCGGAGCTGGATCTCCCGGTGCGTGACATTCTCCGCGCCATTGAGACCGCCGCGTGGAACCAGGTACGGGAAAAAACCCTGGATTCTGGTAAGAGGGACACATGAAGACCGACCGGCTCACGAGCGGGAACGCGGCTCTCGATCGGCTGCTCGGCGGGGGGCTCGAACTCCGCACCATCACCCAGCTCTACGGAGGCCCGGCGAGCGGCAAGAGCACGCTCTGCACGATCGCAGCGGTCTCCTGCCTGCGGGCAGGGGGCTCGGTAATCTTTATCGATTCCGAGGGGTTCTCGATCGAACGGTTCCGGCAGGTTGCAGGCAGCGACACCGATGCGATCGCCGACCGACTCTTCCTTTTCGAGCCTCTCGACTTTGAGCAGCAGGGCAGCATGATCGCCGAGGCGGACAAGGTCCTCAAGCTGCACAAGCCCGGACTGCTCATCCTTGACTCCGCGACCGCACTGTACCGCACCGATCTCGAAAAGGGACGGGACGCCATGCAGATGCTCACCCGACAGATGCTCCAGCTCCTCGGATATGCGAAACGGTACGAACTCGCGGTGCTCGTTACGAACCAGGTCTACATGGACACCATGAGGAACACGTTTGCCGGCCTTGGCGGAACCTCGCTCGAACATATCTCAAAAGCGATCATCCGGCTGGATCGGCTCGACACGCCCGGGTGGCGGCGGGCAACGCTCGTCAAGCACCGGTCCCGGCCCGAGGGCGCCTCGTTCGAGTTCGAGATCGTGCAGGACGGGATCCGGGCAAAAGAGTGAACACGGTCTTTCCACCGACTCTTTTTTCGGTTGCCTTGCAGATGCTGAGTTATTAATATTGATATGTCCTAATATTAATCCCAAAATGGTACTGAGTCGCGAGATCACCGCACAGATCAAGGATGTCCTGTCGAGAAACCCGCAGGGCCTGAGTATCACGGATATTGTCAGCGAGATTCAGGTCAACCGGAATACCGCGGGAAGGTGCCTCGACAAGCTGCTCATATCAGGGCAGGTGGAGATGCGCCACTTCGGGATGGCCAAGATCTATGCTCTTGCGCACCGCGTGCCCGTATCGGCGGTACTCTCGATCTCTTCCGAGTTTATTATGCAGCTGAACAGCAGCATAAGGATTGTTTTTGTAAACGAGGTGTTTGCGCACTTTCTTGCCACTCCCGTGCAGGACCTGATCGGGAAAAATATCGAATACTCTTCCGTGGTGACAGCTTTTGACGATCTCTTCGGCAGGTTTCTCGTGCTGCTGAAATCGGGACTTGACGGCACCGAATGGAGTGGCGAATTCGCTCTTACAAAACGGGAGATCATCTTCTTCTGCCGGATCGCCCCGACTGCACTGGACAACGGGCTGAAGGGCGTCTCGGTCATTCTTGAAGACATCACCGAGCGAAAGCGGGCGGAGGAACTGCTGCAGGAGAGCGAAGAGCGGTACCGCATGCTTGCCGAAGCGTCAAGCGACCTGATCTTCATGATCGGCCGTGACGACCGGGTCGAGTACGTCAACAGTCATGCCGCAGGGATCCTCGGAAAAATTCCCAAAGAGTTAATGGGGAACGTACGGGAGTTCCTTCTCTCACCCGAGACGGGACACCTCCAGGAAAATATGCTGCAACAGGTTTTTGTCACCGGTATCCCCTCCAACAGCGAGGGTCCGATCATGGTAAACGGGGAGATGCAATGGTTCGACCATGTCCTTATGCCGATCCCGGATGGAAACGGAGGCATCCGATCGGTCCTCGGGGTATCGCGTGACATTACCCGGCGCAAAAAGGCAGAGGATGCCCTCAGGGGAAGCGAAGAAAAATTCCGGCGGATCTTCGAGGACGGCCCGCTTGGCATGACAATCCTCGATCCGGAGCACCGGTTTGCCCTGGTTAACCGGAGATTTTGTGAGATGCTCGGCTTTACCGCAGAAGAACTCCTGGGACGATCATTCGAGGTGGTGACGCACCCTGACGACATTGGTTGGAACAGAGATAGACTCCACAATATCTATACGAAAAAAATTCGTGTAGATCAACGGGCCGAGAAGCGGTACATGCGAAAGGATGGCGAGACCATCTGGGTATCCATCACCGTAACTCCACTCATGGACCGGGAAAAACATATCACCTCCACGATCTCGATCATCGAGGATATTACAGAAAAAAAACTGGCAGAGGCGCGCCTCGTGGAGAGCGAGAAAAAGTTCCGTGACTTTGCGGATCTCCTGCCGCAGTCGGTCTGGGAGTGCGATCTTTCAGGTAACCTGACCTTTGCCAACCGGGGCAGTTTTACGATCTATCGGTATTCCCCGGCAGATTTTGAAAATGGTCTGACGATATGGCAGATGATGTGCCCGGCCGACCGGACGATGGTATCGGCCCTCGTCTCTCAATCAATGTCAAAACCGCCGGACCTGTTCCCTGCCACCGTTGAATATACCGCATTACGCAACGACGGGAGCACGTTCCCGATAAAGACATATATATCCCCGGTTATCAGCAACGGTACGATCACCGGAATGAGAGGCATCGGGATCGATTTAACCGGGCAAAAACAGATGGAACAGGATCTCCGCGAAAGCGAGCGCAGGCTCCGCGATCTTGTCACGATGACACCGGATATCATCTGGCAGACCGATGCGTCAGGACGCTTTGTTTACGTGAGCCCCCAGGTGGAGGCCGTGCTCGGGTACCGGCCGGAGGACCTCATCGGGAATGATGTGGATATGTTCCTCGACCCCGCCTGTATCGAAGAGAACAAAAGAACATTTGCCGCCGCGTGCACGGCGCACGGGAAGATCCTCTGCGTGTCATGCTGGCTTGACAGGACCGGGAAAAAGGTCTGCCTTGAGAGCCATGCAGCACCGTACTATACGAGGGACGGTGCGTTTGCCGGGTTCCACGGGATCGACAGGGTGATCCCCGACCAGACCCAAAGAGGCCAAAAACACCAGAGAGCGCCCGACGGGTGAGGCTACACAAAAAAAGGGCCTGAATTAATCCGCTCCGGCGTTTTTCGTGAGGTAACCGGTGCAGTCACTTTCACTTTCCGCATCCCGGCTCCGTCTATCCCGCTCCTATTAAAAGGGAGCAAATGCCCGGGGTGGGGGAAAAACCGGCAAAATTAACCTTCGGGAGCCAGTACGATATCAGTTAGCCGGGAGAGTGCGTGCAGACACTCACCCCGGGGACCGGCTGCGTACCTGAAGCGGGCGGTGCCGGTCCTCACGTTCTCGCACGAGAGGGAAGAGATCCTTGCCGGGAAAAAAAGGAAACCCGGATCAGAAGGGAATAATACCGGAAAATACCGTGGCTGCCGGCCCCTCCATCTTTGCACCGTCAGCGTCAAAGGAAATCGTCAGAGGGCCGCCTTTTGTCTCGACATGGATCGGCCCTTCCATGTACCCGAGATGGTGCACGACCGCAGCCGATGCCGTCGCCCCGGTTCCGCAGGAGAGCGTCTCGTCCTCGACCCCGCGCTCGAACGTGCGGATCCGGATCGTGTCATCGCTTATCCGCTGGACAAAGTTCACGTTTGCCCCGTGAAGGAAAGTTGCATGGTGCCGGATTGGCGGGGCGGCTGCAGCGAGATCGATGCTGTCAACAATGTCCACGAGGACTACCGCATGGGGGACGCCGGTGTTTGCCGCGTAGACATCGAATTCCCCGATCTTTTCATGGTATTCGCCGTTGCCGGTTGCCGGGATCTCATTCCTTATAAACTTCAGCCCGCCCATCCCGATTGTCGCGAAAAATTCCTCATCCGCGTACCGGAGGGTAACCGGGAGTTCCCCGGCTTCAGTCTGAACCGTACAGGTCTCCTTGATATAACCCGCATCGTACGCGTATTTTGCGAGACATCGGATCCCGTTCCCGCACATCTCCGCCTCGCTCTCATCAGGCTGGAAGACCCGCATCCGGACATCGGCCTTCTTTGTCGCCTTCGAGATAAAGAGCACACCGTCAGCTCCGATCCCGAAGCGCCGGTCGCAGTACAGGGCCGCGAACTGCCCCTTCATCTCGTCCGGGATCACGGTCTGTTCGTATTCATCGATCAGCACGAAATCGTTCCCGTTTCCCTGCAATTTGGTAAAGGGTATCTCCATATCCATCCGCCCGGCCATTTCATTAAAAAATCCGGCCTGATTCGTTATCTACTCTGCCGCTCGTATTCAATAAACGCATCGACACTCCTCTGCGCTACCGTACCGGAATCACGAACCGTTAAGCCCTCCAGTAACAAGCGGATCGCCGAACTCGCCGATCTCCCAGCCGAGATAGTCGCGGATGATCACGTACGCCATCTGCGGCGGGATCGCCCCTTTCTCGGTCACGATCAGGTCGACGTACTCTGCCGGGGTCACATCAAACGCCGGGTTCCTTACCGTCACATGGGGGAGCGTCCGGGCGATCTCGTCAGAAAGCACCTCGCTCCCCGGCCGCTCTTCGATCCTGATGAGTTCCCCGAGGATTGTGCGGGGCGCAAACTTGTAGGTCTCGGCAGCGACGACCATGTTCACCCTGGCCTCGCGTGCGGAGTGGGCAACCTGCGCAGTTCCGATCTTGTTAACCACTGCGCCGTTCACGGTCACCGCATCGGCGCCAACTATGACGAGATCTACGTCGTTGATAAAGGACCTGACCGCAGAGTCAACGATGAAATTCGTTTTTATGCCCGCATCGTTCAAGGTCCGGATCGTAATGAGTCCCTGGTTTCTCGGACGCACTTCCGTTGCAAAGACCTCAATCTCCTTACCCTGCCGGTGTGCCTCGATAATGCACCCGAGCGCGACCTCCGAGTTGCAGTGCGTGAGGATCGTGTCGCCGTCCCGGATGTGGCTGGCGCCGAACCCGGCAATTTTTTCCACCGCTTGCTGCGAGGACCGGATGAATTCGTCGGCCCGGGTCACGATACCGGCCCGGGCTTCGTCCACGGTCATCGCGTTTTCCAGGCCCGCCATTACGATGTGGACTGCGTTCGGGAGCGAGACAGCAGTCGGCCGGGTGGCAAGGAGGGCTGATGCCGCCCGTTCCATCTCCTGTCGGAACGCTTCGGAGGTCGGGGCCCGGGCGGCAAGAGCGTGGTCCCGCAGGGCTTCCGCGACAGCCCGCGCAATCCGGCCTGCCCCCCGGATTTCCATGCTCTTTATCTTGTCTGCAGTTTCAGGTACGATCATCAGCTTCAATAGAGAGGGGCAGATACATAGAGTTTATTACCGGGTGTAACAATGACGGTCGCCGTTGTTTTCGATAGTGCCGGGACGCTTTTAAACACGTACCGGGTCGCAAAAGATGTCTCGCGCCAGGTGCTCATGCCAGGTATAGAGACGACGACCCTCACCTTCACGTCACCGGATCGCGTCCTGATCGTGATTCCCGTCCATTCCAAGCATATCATAACGGCCCCGCCGGACATGCTGCTCTCGGCATACCTTTCCGACAACAATATCGGCTTTGGGATCAGCTGCACCCGGAAGATTACCACCGCCCAGGAAATAGGGAACATGCTGTACACCGACACCCGCACGCGTGTTGGCGACCTCCAGGAATGTATCCGTAACGTCTGGGGTGTGTGCAGGGAAGAGGCAATACTCACGCTCAACAGCGGGGCTATCCTTAACATGGCCGAGAATGCTATCGAGTTTACCATCACGGCAGGAGGCTGGCCGTTTGCCGGGGCAAAGGAGACGATAACCACACTTCACAAGATGGGCGTGCCCACATTCATTGCGTCCGGTGACCGTTCGACAAAACTGGAGATCATGGCCGATCATCTCGGGATCCCCCGGGACCGGGTCTATGGGGTGGCAACCCCTTCGGTCAAGGCGCAGATCGTGGCGGATCTCAAAAACGAGTACGACCGGGTCGTCATGATCGGTGACGGGATCAACGATCTCTGTGCGTTTAAAAAAGCAGATGCAGCCGTCCTCACCGTGCAGCAGGCCGGCGACCGTCCTGAGGAACTCTTCAGGGCCGCAGACTACGTGATCAGTCAGGTAGGAGATGTGTTGCCGATCATACAGGCACTGCTTGAAAACCCCTGCACTTCCCGATCGTGACGGTGGCGTGCATCATATAAAAGGTAATATGACACGAGTACCACATTAGGTACAAGGGAATTATGAAGGCACCACTGATCACGGTCGACAACATCTGCATGGATTTTGACGGCACACAAACCCTCAGGAATATTTCTTTTGAGATCTCGGAAGGGGAGATCCTGGGGATAATAGGGCGGAGCGGCGCCGGCAAGACCGTGCTGATGCACATTATGCGGGGTGTGGAACAGCCCCCGACAAGCGGGAAAATAATCTACCATGTTTCAGCCTGTCCCTCCTGCGAATTCATGGATGTGGCCAGTTCTGCCGGCAAACCCTGCCCGCACTGCGGCAGCATGCTCGCGGCAATCGATGTAGATCTCTGGAACGAGACAAATGAGGCGCTGAAACGCCGGGTCATGCGCCGCACCGCGATCATGTTCCAGCGGACGTTTGCCCTGTATGGTGACGACCGGGTAATCGAAAATGTCCTTCATGCACTCGACGATATCGATTACCCTCAGGACAAGGCAATCAACCGGGCGGCAGACCTTATCGACCAGGTCCGGCTCTCCCACCGGATGATGCATATCGCCCGCGACCTTTCGGGCGGCGAGAAGCAGCGGGTCGTGCTCGCCCGGCAGCTTGCAAAAGAACCGTTTTTACTCTTTGCTGATGAACCGACCGGCACGCTCGATCCCGGAACCGCGAAAATTGTCCACACGATGCTCAACGAAGCGGCAAAGACCAACAACATGGGCATGGTGGTCACATCGCATTTCTCGCAGGTTATAGAAGATGTGGCAGACCGTGCAATCCTTCTTGCTGACGGCAAGATCCAGAAAATCGGTGCCCCAAAGGACGTGATCTGCGAGTTCATGAAAGGCTGCGATGACACAGAGACCTTCGACCACGCAGAAACCGGCGAGAAGATCGTGGAGGCACGGGATCTCATCAAGCGCTACATCTCGGTCGACCGGGGTGTCGTCAAAGCAGTTAACGGTGTCAGTTTCGAAGTCTATGCCAAGGAGATATTTGGCATCATAGGAAAAAGCGGGGCGGGAAAAACGACGCTCTCGCAGATCATCGCCGGCCTCATCGAACCCACGAGCGGGGAGATCAATATCAAGATCGGCGAAGAATGGGTGGACATGACCAAACCCGGTGTCGATCAAAGAGGCCGGGCCAAAGAGTACATCGGTCTCCTCCACCAGGAGTATGACCTGTACCCGCACCGGACGGTGCTCGACAACCTGACCGATGCAATCGGCCTTGAATTTCCCAAGGAACTGGCCATGCGAAAGGCGGTAGTTACACTGAAGATGTCCGGGTTTTCCGAGGAAAAGAGCAAAGAGATCCTTGACCGCCTGCCCAGCCACCTCTCTGAAGGGGAGCGCCACCGCGTCGCCCTTGCGCAGGTGCTGATCCGGGAGCCCAAGATCGTAATCCTCGACGAGCCGACCGGTACCATGGACCCGATAACGAAGATCGATGTGAAGCACTCCATCATGCACTCCCGGGACGAGATAGACGAAACGTTCATCGTGGTCTCGCACGACATGGAGTTCGTACGCGACATCTGCGACAGGCTTGCCCTGATGCGGGGAGGAAAGATCGTTGAGATCGGAAAGACTGCCGAAGTACTCGCGCACCTGACCGAAGACGAACGCAGGATCATGAGCCAGAACCCGCCGCCTGCTTGAAAGGAGGTTCTCATGATCCGTGTTCACGTTGACGGGGAGATTCGTGAAGTCAGCGAAAGGAGCCTGCTTTCCACACTTGTCCCGGGCCAGCCTGCCGGTTGCGCTGTCGCTATTATCCGGCCCGCCACGCAGGAGCAGGAGAAGACCGCAAGCATCACGGTCACCACGACCACCGGGGAGATCACGCTCGAACTGGCCGGCCGCGAGGTGGATGTGCTCGACCACCCGGAGGCGGCCGGCAGCCTCGTGCTCCACTGGACAGACCGGTACGCAGCTGCATTCGGGCCGTTTCCCTCCGTCATCAGGCCCGAAAGGAAGCCCCACCTCTACGAGCGGGGCGATGTGATCCTCGGCTGCGGCGGATACGACCCGAAGACCTCGTACCTTATTTTTTCAAAGAGCCGCCACCTCGCGGATCACGGGGCCGATGAGACCGGCGGCGTGGTCGGCCGGGTGGTAAGCGGGAAAGCCGTGCTCGACCGGTGGGCAGCGGGCGACCGGGTAACCAAAACCGAGCCGGTTATCAGCTGGGCTGACACCAGCCGTTCGTTTACCACGACCGATATGACGCTGGCCCTTGAAGATGAGATGCAGATCGTGACCCATGTCGAAATTATGGCACAGGGGTATACCCTGGAGCGGATCACGACAGAGGCGGCAGGAAGCGTCGAGCACCTGCTCGTCGCCCTCCAGTCCGGGCGGTTTACAGTCGGCCGTGCGACAAGTACCCACATCCTCGACCAGAAACTGGTCGGTACCGATGTACCGTCCCAGTTCAGACGCCCGCGACGGGAGGGCACCGTTACCGTGCGCACCGGGGGGCCTTCGGTCGGGGGAGTCTACATCTACCGGGCGGATGTCCCGAGCAGCCCGGCCCACAGCGTGGTCGGGCAGGTCGTGCACGGGATCGAACTCGTAAAACTCGCTAAAGAGGGGGATCTTCTCTTTACCCGAGTGGTGCCTTCGCGCATCGATCTTCTCGGCCTCCCGCTCCCGGATGCAAAGGAAATTGCGGCAGCCCGGGGGATCGCCCTTGCGATCGATACCGACAACGCAGACCGGATTGTGGTGTCACAGGAACCGGGCACGACGCTTGACGTGCTCAACGAACAAAAAGCAACGGTGACAACGGCACCATTTGATCAGGTAGTCGATATCGAGCTTGACGATGCACGGGCCCCGGTGAGCTGCGAGGTGTTCCGCAGAATAACCGGGCTCGCGGAACACGACGCCGGCATGATGCCGGCATTCTTTGTTTTCGACGATGTGTACCTCTTCAAGCCGAAGATCCCGACCACCGTCAAGATCTATCCTGAGAACTGCCCGACCGATGAAGTCCCTGCCGCGAGCCTTGCAATCACCAACGATTCGCGCAAAGGCACCGGTCTTGTCGGTGTGCGGTTATCGGCGAACCGGGAGTTCGGCCCGACATCGGAGCCGTTTGAAGGGACCAACCTCATCGGGCGCGTGATCGATACGGCCAGATTAAAACATGTCAGGGAGCGGCAGACGGTGTATATCCGCGAGGTGAAACAATGACAGAGTACAACCCGGCAAACATCGGGACCGTAACCCGGTACGTGGTGGTGGAATCGTACAATGTTACCCCGGCGGACGTCGCGATCCGGGCATACGAAGTGGCAAAGGGTGTGATGGTAAAAGAGAACTGTTTTGGCCTGGTCATCATGGGAACGGAGTTTGAGGTCGACCGGGTGATCGCAGAAGTCAGAAAAATGGACCCGGCCCACATCTTTGTCAAGGACCGGGGCTTTCCCCCGGGTGATGCCCGCAGGTGCCGGGCGACCCTCGGGGGAGCACGGCCCGGCTTCCACGGGATCGAGTTCGAGATGGGGATCCTTCCCTATATTTCCCACGCGCTCGAAGAACTCGACCGTCGCGATGCCACCACTATTCCCACACCGAAGAGTACACAGAACGTCTCCCGGCTGGACGTGTACACCTTGAAGAAAATGATCGATGCACAGGAGCCCTGACCATGGCAAAAATATTCATCTATCCCGCAACGAGCCTGATCCTCTCGGACATGGTATCCCGGTTCGGGCATACCCCGCTTGGTTCAGCAATCGCTATTCGCGAACGCGTCCAGACACCGGGCCTTGAGTCCGCACCGCTCCAGATAACACCGGAGGAACCAAAAAAAGGGCTTCACTGGGCGGCCGTAGAAGTCCCCAGCGGCGTAAGGGGGCGCATGTCGCTCTATGGCCCGATGGTTGAGGAGTGCGATGCTGCAATTATCATCAACAACGCCGACCTGGCATTCGGTTGCATGGGCTGCGCCAGGACAAATGAACTTTTGAAATTTTTAATACGGCAAAGAGACATGCCAAAACTCGAACTGGAATACCCAAGAAACGAGGAAGAGGGCACGCAGTTTGTCGCAGCAATCAAACGGTTCCTGACTGACCTTGGAGAAAAGAAATGACCGCACCGGTACGCATCGCCCAGCTCTCCTGCGGCGCGGAATACTCAGGAGTCCAGCATGAGATTAACGAGGCGGCAAAATCTGTCAACGGCGAGATCTTCTACCCCGATGTTGCACTGAAGGATATTGTGAGGGACTTTGACAAGTTCGGCCTTGAAGTCAGGAGTCCTGACCTTAAACTCGCTATCGCGCGGGCGATGGCCCTCGTTGACGGCCGGGTGGAAGCCGACGCAGTCTTTATCGCAACCTGTTTCCGGTGTGCCGAGGCTGCAATCGTGAGAAACGAACTCAGGCGCTACATCCTCGAGCATTCGAAACTTCCTGTTGTCAGTTATTCGTTTACCGAACGCACGACATCGGGAACGCTCCTCACCCGCATGGAGGCACTCACGACCATCGCCCGGAGGCGGGCGCTCCTTGCCCGCGAAGTCCAGGAGGGAATCACGCTCGGGATTGATTCCGGTTCCTCGACAACAAAGGCCATCCTGATGAAGGACAACAAGATCATCGGCAAGGGCTGGCAGCCGACAACCGAGGTGCTCAAGTGCGCCCACGATGTTGTCGATCATGCGCTTGCCGAGGCGGGAATAAAACTCGAAGAAGTCCAGGCTATCGGGACGACCGGCTACGGCCGGTTCCTTGTCGGAAAAGACTTCAACGCCGACCTCATCCAGGAAGAGCTGACCGTCAACTCGAAAGGGGCAGTCTACCTTGCCGGGAAGCAGCACGGGCCGGCGACCGTTATCGATATCGGCGGCATGGACAACAAGGCAATCACGGTCATGGACGGTATCCCCGGCACCTTCACGATGGGCGGTATCTGCGCCGGTGCAAGCGGACGGTTCCTGGAAATGACCGCAAAGCGTCTCGGCGTTGATATCACGGAACTCGGGCCGCTTGCGATGAAAGGCATGGGCAACCGGGTGCCGATGAACAGTTACTGTATCGTGTTTGGCACCCAGAGCCTGGTCAACGCCCTCGCAGCCGGCAGCACCCGGGAGGACGTGGCAGCGGCGGCCTGCCACAGCGTCGCCGAGCAGGTTTTCGAGCAGCAGCTCCAGGAAGTCGACATCAAGGAACCCGTGATCATGGTCGGCGGCACCTCGCTCATCGAGGGGCTCGTGCACGCGATGGGAGAACTCCTCAAGATCAAAATTGTCGTCCCGCCGCATTCCCAGTATATCGGTGCGGTCGGTTCGGCGCTGCTGGCATCAGGGTTTGTAAAGGACGGGACAGATGCAGGCCATTGAATACTTCGAAGTGGAGTGCACGGAGAAACTGGGCGGAGAGTACTACCGGCAGATCGCAAACGACGTGCTCCTCGACCACAACCTCCTCCGGGTGCTCCACAAGATCCACATCTACATCGACCCGAAGGTTCCTATCTTTGTCGCGGTAGGTGTATTAAAGAAAGTTACAACACTCGTTAAAGTCGGCGATGTTGCCAACGTCAACCCGCTGGAAGGGAAGATTACGCTTGCGATCTCTGACGAAACCTGGCTTGCCCCGATGCTCAAGATCTTCTGGGACCGGTTCGGGAAAGATCACGTCGACCAGCCGGATCGGTTTACGGTCGTCCTCTATGGGGTCACGGCCAGTGCACACGATATTGAAGAGATAGCGATCGCTGACCCAAGCAAGGCGCTGTACAAGGATCTCGTCTACGCCCTCCGATGCATCTCTCCCGAAGGATTCCGGGTCAGGAGCGAGAACTACGGTACCGAGAAGTTCTCGTTTGTAGCAAGCGAGGACACCCTGACCGACGCCGGTATGGCGCTTGTACGAGAGAAATTCGCGCTCATGGGGGAGACGCCATGATCCTTGTCCCGATCACGTACAGGGGCGGGGTGTACCGGCACAGCGAGATCATCGACCTGATCGAAGATCTCGGCGGTTACATCGTCCAGAAGCACATGATCGCACAGGAAGTCGTGATCCAGTGCTTCGTCCCCAAGGACGATGTGGAGCTGATCCGTGCAATCGGAAAACCGCTTGCCGGGGAAGTGACCGATTCGCCCCTCGTGGGTACCGAGATCGCGGTCGTGAGCATGAGCCTTGAGATCCACCACCTGCCCCACCCGTCCTGCGATATCGCCGAGTACGTGCGACGCCTGGGGGCTAAAAGCAACATGGTGGGGATGGCCCGGGGTGTCGGGAAACGTATCGCGGGCCTGAACGATGAGGAACGCGACGTGATCAACGAGCACGACATCGCGGTGTACCTGCTCGGGAATTTCGAGACCTGCATCGAGAAGAAGATGCCCTTGCTGCTCCGGGGGATCGAGGTGCCGGTCGTTCTCTGCGGCGGCCCGGACAAGGACGTGCTCCAGCGCATTGTTGAGCCCAGAGTCGCAGGATACGTGGGAAACGTCGGCCGGTTCATGCACCGGACCAAAGAGTCCGAGGAACTGGAAAAACTCGACGAGATCATCGCGGAGATCACCCGCGTGCTCGAAAAGCGTCGGGAGGAACTCGCCAAAGACCCGCTTTCGGTCTCCCCGGCCCGGCTCATGGACGTGATCCGTGAGCAGGTGCCGGCCATCCTTGACGTAACCTCGCCGACGCCGCTGACCGTGCAGATGTCGGGCCTCCGGGTGAAGCTGCCATACGACACCTATGCGGACGTGCTCCGGAAGACCGAGATCGAGGACGGGATAAAGATCGGCGATATTGCAGAGATCGAACCCTCGCGGATGCGGGACTACATCATCGTGAGGGTCAGGCCGTTCTCCGAGACAAACACGGTGATATGAGGTTATCATGGGACGCAAACAGGAAAACGAGTTTGAGGATCGATTAAAACAGATTGTCGATCAGGGCGCCGATGCCACGGCCGAGGAATGGCTGAAGATAATCGAGCACGAGTACGGCAAGGTGCCGCTCATCTTCAAACGCATGGGTGAGCGGCCCGAAGTGCTCATCTCGCACCTTTTGTATAAAAGTACCGTGGCAGAGACAAGCCAGCTCGATCCCAAGTACGTGGAACTGATCAGCATGGCGGTCGGGGCGGCCCTGAAGTGCCCGTACTGTACCAGTTATCACATGCAGGCGGCCGTCAAAATGGGTGCGACCCGGGATGAGATCCTCGAAGTGATCCTGCTCTCAGGCATGATCGCAAACTCCTCGGTGCTCGCCAATGCCTACCGTATCATTGACGATCGGCTGGAGAAATGTTTCCCCTGCGAGGTAAAAGCGGTGCCAGAGAAAAAGGCCGGGAAGGCAGCCGGGAAAAAGAAGGCCGGTGCAAGCCGGACGAAAAAGTGAGACCGTTTTCCTTTTTTTGTTTTTTTGTGAACAGGGCAGATGATCGCCCCTGTATCCGGGCCGGATCTTACTGATTTTTTCATGCAGGGAACGGGAGTCCTCATGCTGAGGGGATTCATCCTTCACCACCGCGTCCGGACCTGCACGCCCGGTTCCTGTGCACTGTCCCACAGGGAGAGGTACACTTTTACCCTGCCCGACCCCCTCCACAAATTCCAGGTGTACCCAATGCCATTATAACAATAATTCTTCATTGGAAAAATGACTCTTTTTTGTGGAAGAAACCGGGCAAAAACGGGAATGTGCTGAGGGGGGTCGGATAGGGGAATTTTGTTTTTGGCCGGAATCTTGTGCAGATATTTTGGCATAATTACGAGAGGATACTACGGAAGTCCCCCTGTCCCCTATAAACAGTTCTACCCTATGCGACCCCCCCATCATCCCGTGCCGGGATCCCCCGGGGACCCGACAGCCTCCAGCCGGGGCATGCCCTGGTCGTTACCCGGTCCGGCATACAGCCGCAGTTCCGGTACTGGGATGTGAAGGTGAACCCGAAGATCGGGGGTGATGAAGACGATGAAGCGGTCGCGGCACACCTCCGCGAGCGGCTCCTTGAGGCGGCCCGCATTCACTTAAGAAGCGATGCGGC
>Ga0172381_10004473_pt1 | contig 14470 bp, 10 predicted proteins | sample Leawel6488metaG_FD_119754 | JGI IMG/M metagenome (GOLD analysis project Ga0172381, IMG submission 119754) | Leachate microbial communities from a municipal landfill in Southern Ontario, Canada - Leachate well 64-88 metaG | ecosystem: Engineered > Solid waste > Landfill > Unclassified | place... | reverse complement strand
TCACGTTCGTGGACGTAGGGACTGACATCGGGATCGTTCTCGGTCCGGTTCTCGATCTGGGTGATGCCAAGGTTTGCACAAACATCCCGCACCTTTTCTTCTGCACTTCCGGGCGATGCAGTCATGGCGAGGATCAGGGGATTGTCGGCAGAGTCGTGATATCGCCGGGCCAGGAACACGTACGCGTAGTTTCCCACCGCCCGGTGACATTCATCGACAATCATGAGGGTCACGTCTTTTAAGGTATAACGCCCCGCGATGAGATCGTTTTTGATGACCTGCGGCGTCGCGAAGATCACCTGAGCCCGATCCCAGTCAGCGGTGCGTTCCGCCGGCGGGGCTTCCCCGGTAAACATCGCAAACGGGGATGTTTCAGGACCGGCCGGGCTCTGTGCAACCAGAAACTTCTCGAAAAAACGGAGGTGCTGTTCCACGAGCGGCTTTGTCGGGGCAAGCATCAGCACCCGGCCCTTCTCGTTGTAGAGCCGGGATGCGGCAACGATCAGGGCGACCGCAGTCTTCCCGAGACCGGTCGGGAGGATCACCATCGTGTTTGCATCCAGGGCCTTCATCGCGATCGCGAGCTGGTACTCCCGCGATTCGATGCTGTCGGGCCGGATGAGGGGATGGCGGATGCAGGTCATATTTCTGATGAGAATTTGTCTCGCCGGGTAATATAGGGAATTGTGGTGGGGGCCGGGATCGCAAAAAACCGTTACCCCCAGGCCCCCACCCCCCTCATCTTCCGGATCAGAAATGCGAAAACCGGCGGTCACATATTCATGCGATATTCGCATGTACATGTGATTATAACATGTACATGTGACTAAAAGCCGGACGTCCACGCCGGACGATCCAGCTTGAGGGGGGTGGGGGGTCTGTGTAAAAATAAAGAGTGGGCCGGCCATTTTTTCGCGGGCATGGATGATACCCCCCGGGGGGGTCACGCGATCAGTAAAGGGTGGGGGCAGCGATTGGACCGGGCCAGTGGGTATCCGTTTGTAATTTTCATTTGAAACGCGAGAGCTCCCGCATCAGGGCCCCTCACGGGGCCCGGCGGGAATCACATGTCCAGAGAGATAGAGATCAACTGACAGATATTGCAGAGTAAAAAGAGATTTTAAAAAAATTATCCCAGTTCCGCAAACTTCTTCTCGCCCCGGACCAGAGCGCTCACCGTCTCCGGTATCGTATCGATTGCAATCCGGACCTGCTTCATGCTGTCCCGGTCCCGGAGCGTGACCGTGTGCTGCTCTTTGGAATCGTAGTCGACCGTGATCGCAAACGGCGTCCCGATCTCATCCTGCCTGCGGTACCGACGGCCGATAGCCCCGGAGTCATCGTATTCGGCAAGGATGCCACGTTTCTGGAGCGTTGTCGTGATCTCTTCTGCGATTGTATCGAGGTCGTCGCGGGTCATGAGCGGGAAGACCGCGACCTGCACGGGAGCGACCTGCGGGGAAAGCCGGAGAACAACGCGTTTCTCGCCATCAGCGGTGTCCTCGGCGTAGGCCTGTTCGAGTACCGCGTAGCACATCCGGTCAATACCGTACGAGGGTTCAATCACGTGGGGAACGATCTCCTCACCCCTGACGTCAATGACCTCATCACGAACCTCGAAAAGGTTCGCGGGGATGTGGATCGTCTCACCGTCAACCGTCACATCGGCGCCCTCTGCTGTAGGGATCGTGGTCTCAAGGGCCGCAAAGATTGCCTTTGCCTTCTGCCGGTACTGCTTGCCGAGCACGCCCATGTTCGGGATGATGCGCCGGCGCTCGACCTTCTTTGGCGTATCGTACTGGATGAAGACCGTCATCGAGGTGCCGCTCTGCTTTGCGTGGGCGTTTAAGTCGTAATTCGTCCGGTCGGCAATCCCGACGGTCTCGACCCAGCCGAAACGCTCTGAATAGACTTCCGCGTCCCAGCAGTCGGTTGCATAGTGTGCCCGTTCGTCAGGAAGATGCTGGCGGAACCGGAGCCGGTCCGGCCGGATACCGACCGTGACCAGCAGGTCGTGGGTGAGAGCGACGTAGTAGGCAACGTACTCGTTTGCGATAATCCCCTTGTCCACCGCCTCCCGCATCGACATATCAACAGCAGGTTCGCATTTCTGCTGGTGGGTATAGGTCAGAAGAGGCATCCGGTAGTCCGTGTACCGCTTGAAGGCCGGGTGGTGGTTCTTCCCGTTGGGGTGGACAAAGATCTCGGCTTCCGCCTGCGTAAACTCTCTGAGCCGGATCATTCCCTGCCGGGGGGAGATCTCATTTCGGTAGGACTTGCCGATCTGCACTGCGCCAAACGGCAGCTTGTCCCGGTAGAACCGGAGCAGCCGGGAAAAATCCACGAACATCCCTTGGGCAGTCTCGGGACGGAGGTACCCGACCCTCTGGGAGCCGGGGCCGATAGAGGTCTGGAACATCAGGTTAAAATTATAGACCTCGACCTTCCCGAGCACTTCCCCGCAGGCAGGGCATTTGCAGGGTGCAATTGCAGCGGCCAGGGTCTCGTTATTCATTATCGCGGCTCCACTTACTCCGCCGCCATCGGCCACATGGTCGGCCCGCAGGTATTCATTGCAGTGCGGGCACTGGCACATCTTGTCGGAGAAGCCCTTCACGTGCCCGGATGCGATAAAGACAGATTCCTGTGCAATCGTCGGGCACTCGATCTCATAATAGCCTTCCTGGACCACGTAAAAATGCCGCCAGATATTCTCGATCCGCCGCTTCATCATGGCACCGAGCGGGCCGTAATCGATAAACCCGGCAACCGCCCCGTAACATTCCGAGGTTGGCCAGATAAAGCCCCGGCGCTTGGCCAGATCCATTACATTCTCAAAAACATCGCTCATGGAGAATCACTGATACTTTGTCTGTTATCTTATACAGTTACACGACTCCCGACAAAAAGGCTCTCATCCGGGTCCGGTGACGGTCGGTAATTATCAGATCCACAGGTGTGTCAGGTAAATGATATGTGATGGAGAACCCATGCAGGAATGTCGGGCATTCATGCGGATAATATATGAGGTGTTAACTGAAGATCCAGAACCAAATAAAAGGTTTCTGGTCAAAAGAGCCATAAAGATAGGATTAAATAGTTGACGAAGGATTGTATATCCTAATCCCAAGACGGGGAATGCAATGACGGAAGACAAACGAAAAACACAGCTGCTGGAACTTTTCAGCACATTGTCCGGCAAGACAAAGATTGTCGAGCCGATGAAAAACATTCATGGCACCCTCAGGGACAGCGATGCAATAGAACGCGAGGTCGCGCTGGTGATGCGGGAGATCATTGAGCAGGGGATCTTCAAGACTTCGCTCAAGCCGATCCAGCTCGCCAAGCTTGTTACCTCGTTTTATGCGGGAAAGAACGACACCGAGATCGCCCGCGAGCTCGGTGATGAGAAACTGAGTAAGACGGTTGCCCGGGCACGGGTCAGGCTCAAACTCTTTCGGGAACTTGACTTCAGGATGCCGTTTGACAAGATAAAGATGGAAGAACTGATCGCATCGGGAAAGACCATGAAGGAAGTTTCAGATGAACTGAGCGTCAGTCCGTCCACACTTCGGGAATACCGGCACGTGATCGAGGAACAGGAAGACCCGACCATCGATCCGTATATCACCCGCATACGGGACGTCATGGAAGACCGTGATCTCTCCGAGCAGATGACCCGGAGTGCCACGGCAGACAATCTGGGCGAATCCATCGATATCACCGAAGCAGAACTGATCGATGTGACCTGACGGGTAATTTCACCGTCACCCGGACATTCTTTTTTTACAGAGGCTGTTCTATCGGCTGTTTATCCCCCGTAAACGCTATCGAATCATCGCGACAGCCATGCTGCACATAACTTGCGGGTGATCCGCGTACCTTTAGGATGAAAAATTTCATCCCCCGGCGCTACTATCTCCATACATGCATCTTACCTGGCTTGGCCATTCGTGCGTGCTGCTTTGTGGCACAAAAAAAGTCTTAATCGATCCCTTCGTGCCTGATGACAGCGTAGCATCCACGGACCCGGATATCGTTGCGGTTACCCACGGGCACCGCGACCATCTCGGAGAGGCGGTGGCGCTTAAAAAACCCGTGGTTGCGATCGGTGAGATTGCCCGTTATCTCCAGGCACAGGGGGTCCCTGCCGAAGGGATGAACATTGGCGGGACGATCAGCATCGGCAGGGTCTCTTTTACCATGACTCCGGCGGTGCATTCAGCCGGGATTGATACAGCGGCGGGCAGCCTGCCCGGCGGGGCTGCGGCAGGGTATGTAATCCGTATGGACGATATTTCCGTTTATCATGCGGGAGATACCGCGCTCTTCTCGGACATGAAACTGATCGGGGAACTGTACCACCCCGATGTTGCACTCCTCCCGATCGGGGGAAGATACACCATGGGGACACGGGAAGCAATGATGGCGGCAAACTTTGTCGGGGCAAAGACCGTGATACCGATCCACTACAACACATGGGACAGAATTACGGCAGACCCGGTGTCATTCAAGACCGCTCTTGAACGGACAACAGATCTCACGGTAAAGATCCTCAAGCCCGGCGGGAGTATTGAAATTTCCCCCGCTCCCTGATCAGTCACCATTTTTATGGCGTGTTCCGGGGATGCGTGGGCATATGGTACAGTACCTCTTGAACCCGGCTGGTTCCAGAAGTTTTTATGCAATTAAAAGATACTAACACCCTGTTGAAATGAAGAACCACCACCCGCCCCAACACGATATCGATCTCAAGACCATCGCGTGGCATGCGATGGAAAAGTACGGTTTTGAACCACGATTCCCCCCTCACGTTATTGACGAGGTCAATGCGATGCAGGAGAGGGTCTTTTCCGACATTCAAAAAGACACCCACGATCTCCGGGCGCTCATGTGGTCATCGATTGATAACCATGATTCACAGGATCTCGACCAGCTTGAATACTGCGAGCGCAATCCCGATGGCACGATCCGGGTACGGGTCGCCATAGCAGATGTCGATTCGTACGTACAAAAGCAGTCGCCCACCGATGAATATGCTGCCCACAACGGAACCTCGGTCTATACCGGTATTCTCACGTTTCCCATGCTGCCCGCACGGCTCTCGTACGGGCTCACATCCCTGCTTCAGGGAAAGGACCGGATGGCAGTCATTATTGAATTTACCGTCAAACCTGACGGGAGTTTCTCTCCCGGAGAGGTGCGTCGGGCGCTGGTCTGCAACAAGGCCAAACTCGTGTACAACGATGTGGGTACCTGGCTGGAAGGCACCGGCCCCCTCCCCAGGGGTGTAAAAGAGGTCGCCGGGCTTGAAGAGCAGCTCCGTCTCCAGAACGATGCAGCGCAGCTCCTGCGGAAATACCGGCGTGACCAGGGTGCACTTGAGCTGGAAACCGTAGAGCCCGAGGTGGTTCTGGAAAATGGCGAGGTCAGGGGACTTGTCACCCTGACGACGAATCCGGCCCGGGCATTGATTGAAGAGTTCATGGTCGCAGCGAACGGGACGATGGTCGCCCGGCTGGGCGCTGGCGGTGTGCCGATGATCCAGAGAGTTGTAAAGACGCCCCGGAACTGGGCCGGGATCATTCTTACCGCGGCTACCCGTGGCGAGACCCTGCCGGAGAAGCCGGATGCAAAAGCCCTTGCAAAATTCCTCCTCAAAGAAAAGGCTGCCGATCCCCTCCATTTCCCTGACCTGTCTCTTGCCGTGGTAAAACTGCTCGGGCCCGGCGAGTACATGATGCTTGAACCGGGCGCTGCCCCGGCCGGTCACTTTGCCCTTGCGGTCATTGATTACACCCATGCAACGGCCCCGAACCGGCGCTACGTCGATATTATTAACCAGCGCCTCGTCAAGGCGATCCTGACGGGAAAATCCTGTCCCTATTCACCGGGAGAGTTGTCAGACCGGGCCCTGTGGCTGACCGACCGCGAGAAGGCGTCAAAGAAGGTCAAACGGTTTATGAGAAAGTCGGTTGCGGCCATGCTGCTCCAGGACAATATCGGCAAAACCTTCGACGCCCTTGTGACCGGGGCCGCGGACAAGGGAACGTATGTGCGGCTCCTTGCACCCCCGGCCGAAGGCCGGGTTGTGAAGGGTGAACGGGGACTTCTGGTAGGCCAGAAAGTGCGTGTCCGGCTCTTAAAAACCGATCCCTATAACGGGTTTATCGATTTCGAGTGTGTCAGCCGGGAAAAAATGGTATGATACCAGGGAGTTTTCCACTTTTTTTCTTGACAACTTGAAATGGCTGGCCCGGTAGAAATCCCCCCCGAGCGTGGATTGAATGGAGCTATGAAAAAAGATTAATAGAGAATGTTTACCTGGTTAAGTCCACCGGGGACTGACCGGGTAATACCTAATGCTGCACCAACGCCAGGCTTGATTTCAAGGGTGAACTTGTCATTAGGGTAGATCGGGTTCGTGGGCTCGGCTGAAATTTCGAACTGCTCTCCTGTTTCCAGCAGTCGGTTGCCAGTACCCACATCATTGTTGATTTTATGGACTGCCCAGTATCCTGCACCGGTTGGCTCACGGGGATACGTTCCACCCGTCTGGTTTAATGTCTCTAAAACGGTTGCATTGCTGTAGGTCAATATTACCCTGCCAAAATCTACGGGTGTGCCGCCCGGTGCCAATGCCATGGTGAAGTTAATGTACGAGACACTGGCAGTTGAACCTGTACCATACACATTCCCTACAATTTCCAGAGTCGAGCTGGCCTGCTGGACACTGGTATGCACGGTTTCCTGTGCTTTCTGCGTGGTGAAGAAACCAGCGCCGAGCACTACATACGAGAACACCGCTGCGACAACAACGAATGCGATTAGCACAATTGCAGCCTCGAGACCGGTGAATCCAAGGTCATTTGATCGTTGGGAATTCATGTTCTCTCCCTATTATTTGTGGACACTGACCTGTCCCAGCATCCCTGTTTTCAAGACGGTTTAATATTATTTAAATTTTATTCATGTATGTGGCAGGTTTTTTGGCAATTTTGGCTCTGTAAAACTCATTTGATTCCTTTTTGTGATGCCCCCTCCGCTGTGGCATCTCCCGGTTGTGATAGTGCCTTATTATCCATACAGAAATAGGTTAAGATTTTGTAAAGGTACTTCTGATACATCACACAGCTCCCTGTCACCCTCGGGTGACTGGTGACGCAAGAGGGGGGCTGCATATGATGAAAGAGGTTTTATACAGTGCAGTAATTTTCATTTAAAAAAAGATTCGGAAATCCCCGGTATGCAGGAATGCCTTACAGGTCACGGCCACGCGATCTCCTCTTACCTCCCCCGGATCGTCCTCCTGCACGAAGAACAAGTGCAATGATAACAAGAACCAGGATCACACCTCCAATAAGGGGCAGGGTCCATGACGATAACCCGCCGCCCGAAGCCGGCGGAACTGTTGTTTCGGTTACGACCCGGGTTTCCGTCGGTTGTACGGTCGTACTCAGCGTAGTGGTGACCTGAGTCGGAGTAGCCGTGGCGGCCGGTGCAGAAACGGAAATATAACCCGGTCTGATTGTGGTGTTGTGGCCTCCCGTATTTAGTGCCATCAGGCTGACCGAATAGGTGCCGCTTTTTGTGTAAATGTGCGAGGGGTTTTGTTCGGTGTTTTGTATCCCGTCACCAAACGACCACTGCCATCCGGTCGGGGAATTTGTTGAGGAGTCTGTGAACTGGACAGAGAGCGGAGCGGTTCCGGATTGTATGTCTGCGGTAAACGAGGCGATAGGTGAGGTGGCAACATTAGTAACCGTGATATATTTTGATTTGGTGGTTGTATTGCTGCCAGCAGTGTTCGATGCACCCAGTGAAACCGAGTATGTCCCGACAGAAGTGAACGTATACACCGGGTTCTGGCTTGTAGAGGTCCCACCCTCCCCAAAGGTCCAGTACCATCCGGTCGGGGCGTTTCCTGATGTGTCGGTAAACTGGACCGTCAGAGGTTTAACCCCCGTGGTTACGTTTGTCGTAAACGACGATGAGGGGATCGCAGCATTCACGGTGATGTATCCGCTCTGGGAGATGGTGTTACTGCCTACCGCATTCGTGGCAGTGAGGGTAACCGTATAGGAACCGGCTGTTGTGTAGGTATGTGTCGGGTTCTGGAGCATGGAAGTACTGCCATCCCCAAATGACCATACCCATGCGTTTGGTGAATTACCCGAGGCATCCACGAACTGGACATTCAAGGGGGCATATCCAGAAGACACTGTCGATTTGAATAACGGGGCAGGAGCGTCCGTCACCTTACTTGCAGTGATGGAGTTTGTCTTGGAAATGGTGTTACTGCCTGCAGAATTGGTAGCCGTAAGGGTGACCGTGTATGTTCCGTCTGTTGCGTAGGTGTGTACCGGGTTAGAAAGGATGGAGGTACCCCCATCCCCGAATGACCATAGCCATGCCGTCGGGGAATTGGTGGATGAATCCAGAAATTGTACTGAAAGCGGCACCGATCCTGAAGTCACGTTGGCAACAAAGGCTACACCGGGAACTGACGACGCTTTCGTGGCCGTTATATATCCCGTCTTGGTGAGGGTATCGCTGCCTGCTGAGTTTGTTGCGATGAGCGTGACAGTATACGTGCCGGTAGTTGTATAGGTATGCGTCGGGTTCTGGCTGGTGGACGTGCCGCTGTCACCAAACAGCCATGTCCACGAAGTCGGCGAGTTCAGGGACGAGTCCATAAATTGTACCGAGAGCGGAGAAGTTCCTGATGAGGCATTCGATATGAACGAGGCAACAGGCTTATCCGCGGAGACCGGGCTTACAAGAAATACAATGGTGATAAGGACAAGGAAGCCCCAAAACACAGGAATTGTTTTCATGCCGAACCATCCGATATTTTTTTCCTTTGATCTGCATTGAAACCGGAGATCTGCATATTATTCCTCTCTTTTCATGTAACATTGCTTTTACCTGTGGTTATTAATGTTTGCTTTGAAATCTCCGGTTATATGAAAACCTGCATCATCCATGGGATGACCGGGACAATTATAGAATCTGGAACGTGAAAGGATGCATTAAGGAGCACCTCATCAGGAACATACGGGTAAGGTTCAGGCAGTATTGGCAGGATTGCCTTACCGGTCTGCCGGATGTGATGACAAATCTCATTTCCGGTATACCGCTGATTTCACGAGGTTTTCCCAGTATGTATCGCACGCATCCGTGCAGTAACCACCGGTCATTACCTGATCCGGGTCAAGGTGCGACAACGCACCCCGGATCGCCTCGTTATCCGGATCCATCACGATCAGCTGGTGGAGATCGTATTCGTTTGCAAGATCGAACACGGTCTCAAGCAGTTTTTTACCCACTGCAACCCTGCGCTGGTGTTCCATGAGGATCCGGAGACTCTCCTCGTCCGGGGCGGTCGGGAAAAAGAGAACGTTATCCCGGGCAAGCGGGGAGATATCAGCCTCAATCATCTTTTCGCAGAGGAGGATATGCCCGCCAATCCCCGCGTCCCGCATCGCCCGCATAATTGTTCTATAGGCTTCGGCGAGCGCAGCGTTCCGCTCATCCTCATCGCGATAGTACCTGTCCGCGATCCCTAACTCATGCGGGGCGGGGAGTGCACACCAGGCACCCTTTTTCAGCCCCACAATCAAATCTGCGTCCTCACGTAATGAGCCGGATTCCACACTTATCTCATCAGTAATTGTCTCTCCTTTCAGGCCGCAAAGACTCCTGCGAACTTTCTCCCCGCAGAAAAGGCCACCGGCGCAGGGCCGGGTAATGCCGGCTGCAATCTGCGGCACAAGAGACCGGTCGAGCCGGTACGCATGCAGGTCTGCGGCAATCCCCCGGTGATCCGCGACCCAGGCAGCGAGCGCGGCGACGTCTGGTGCCCCGGGTTCAGCGCCAAATGCCCGTGTCGGAAGCGGGACAAACTTTGCCATGGTACAGGAATTATTACGTATCAGATGCTAAAAAGTACCTTCAATGACTAAACCACCGCTGCTGGTTACCTGCGGGCTCCCGTACACGAACGGGCCCTGCCATCTCGGGCATCTGCGAACGTACGTCCCCGCCGACTGTTACGTCCGCTACATGCGGCGGACGGGTGAAGAGGTCGTGTTTGTCTCGGGCTCGGACAACCACGGAACACCAATTGTAGTATCGGCTGAAGAGCAGGGAACATCCCCGAGGGCGCTGTCCGAACGGTACCACAAGCACTTCGATGAGACCTTCAAACGGATCGGGGTCAACTTCGATTACTTCGGCATGACCGACGACCCGGCCAACCATCACCGAACGCAGGAGATCATGGAGCGTCTGGTGAAAAACGGCTATGTCTACAGGCAGGTTGTCCACCAGGCATACTGCCCGAAGTGCAAACGGTTCCTCCCGGATCGGTATGTCGAAGGAACCTGTCCCTACTGCGGCAAGCAGGCACGCGGGGATGAGTGCGACCAGGGCTGCGGCAAGCACCTTGAACCCGGCGAGATCAAGGATCCGGTCTGCAAGGTCTGCGGAACAAAGGCTGAGTTCCGCGACCAGGAGCATTTTTTCTTCAGGTTGTCCTCATTCAGGGATTACCTCCTGCCGTTCCTGGACAAACTTAAAGGCACGAGCAACGCGAAGAACTATGCAATCGGCTGGATCAAGGATGAACTGCACGACTGGTGCATTACCCGGACGCTCGAATGGGGCGTGAAGTTCCCCGGCCGCGACGATCTCGTGGTCTATGTCTGGGTCGATGCCCCTATCGGTTACATCGCATTCACGGAAGAGTGGGCGGCAAAGGCCGGCAAAGACTGGAAAAAGTACTGGTGCGGGGAAAACCGGGTCACGCATTTTATCGGCGGCGACATTATCTACCACCATTGCATCTTCTGGCCGGGCCTCTTGAAAGGTGCCGGGTACGGCGAGCCCTATGCGGTCGTTGCAAGCGGGATGGTAAAAGTCGACGACCACAAGTTCTCGAAGTCCCGGGGCTACGTGGTCTGGACAAACGAGGATTATCTCGACAAGGGTCTTTCCGCAGACTATCTGCGTTACTACCTGCTTGCGTATACGAGCCACACCAAGGAACTCAATTTCTCGTGGAAGGTCTTTGGCGAGCGGATCAACAACGAAGTAGTCAATATTCTGGGGAACTTCATGTACCGCACGCTCTTTTTTGCGCACAAGGAGTTTGGCGGCGTCCCGGGGGGAGAGGTCGATCCGGCGATCCTTGCCGAGATTGAAAAGTGCACAAAGAGCGTGGACGCCCAGATGCAGGCCTACGAGTTTAAGGGCGCGGTCGACACCGTCATGGCGCTTGCCGCGTTCGGTAACACGTATATCCAGACAAATGCGCCGTGGAAACTGATCAAGATCGATAGGGCTGCGGCTGCGCAGGTGATAAGAAACGGCTGCCAGATTGCAAAAGCCCTTGCGCTCCTGATCGAGCCGGTCATGCCGGTAAAAGCGCAGGAATGCTGGGAGCAACTCGGGTATATCGACAGGGTTGCAACCCACCGGGTCGATGAAGGTACGGAGACCGTACCCGAGCGGCAGATCCCGGCCCCGGCCCCGCTCTTTGCGAAGCTTGACGAGAAACAGATCGCTGAACTGGGTGCCGTGCTCCAGCAGCGTGTCCGCGAAGCCAATAAGAAAATGGAGAAGACACCGATGATCTCAATCGAGGATTTTAGTAAAATCGAGATGAAGACCGGAAAAGTGCTTGCAGCAGAAGCAATTCCAAAGTCGAGCAAACTCTTAAAACTTCAGGTAGATGTCGGGGGAGAGACCCGGCAGATCGTGAGCGGGATCGCTCAGTTCTACAAGCCCGAAGAACTGGTGGGAAAAGACGTAGTCGTGCTCACGAACCTGGCGCCGGCAAAGATCTTTGGCGTGGAAAGCAACGGGATGATCCTCGCGGCCGGAGATGCGGCATCGCTGCTCACCCCGCTCAAAACGGTGGAACCGGGCACAAAGATCCGATAGATTTTTGGATCTTTGGGCTCTGTTGAATCCCTTTACAATTCTTGCATATTGACGGTATTACAGAAAGGATCAAATAAAAGGGGTCTCCATTTGAGAATTTCAACAAAGCAGATCTTTGCTTTTTTCACACTTTATCCCTGAATCTTCCCTTCGGCACCACGATCTCAAAGCGCATCATTTTCCCCGGTTCACCGGTTTCGGCAATAGTAATCCCGGTAAAGCCGAGCAGTTCGCGGATCAAAAAGAGGCTGACGATATTTTCATTGCTGTATCCGAACTCGAAGATCTTCTCTTTTTCACCAGTCGGGATCCCCTCACTGTCATCTTCATATACAAGGACCAGGAACTCGCCGTTGTGGCGGGAGGTCATCCGTATTTTCGAGAGACCCGATTCGCCATGCCAGAATGAATGGGACAGAAGGCTGAAAAAGATCCGGGCGAGTAACGGATCGGCATAGATCCTGATATCCCCCATCTCGTCCCTGATATCGACACGATTCTCGGGAAGCATCAGGACCGCTTCGTCAAATGCATAATTTACCGATTGCCATGTTGGTGTGATAACATCCGGGTTCTGGAGGGTCCGCTCATAGGCAATCCGGTTCTTTATGGATTCCACCGATCCAATGGTTTTGTCAAAGAACATCTGAATTGCCTCATGCGTGGTCTTGAGCTGAGCCCGTTCAAGGTAGGTCATGATAATGGCAAGCTGATCGAGAATATCACTTCGGGTAATGCTGAATATCAGGTCCTTTTTGAGGGTCGTGGCATCATCGGTCACATCTTCTGATATTCCCAGAATGTACCGTACAGACTTTTTTGAGTCAAAGATCGGTACAATAATCATGTGAATAACGCGCTCTCCGTGCGTTTTGGTCGTGATTTTCTTATATTTGATCTCTACCCGGCTGACCAGCGCTTCTGTATCTTCTTTTTTGATTTGTGCCGCTGCCAGTACAGAGAATATTTCATCGTCCGATCTCCCGATCACTCCAGATGCTGACAGCTCAAAGATCTCCTCGCTTGCCCGGTTCCAGAAAACATACCTGCCGGTATCAATTTTTTTAAGGAATATTCCCACCGGCATCTGGTCGATCAGGTCCCTGTGGAAGATCTCATCATCTTTGAGCGACTGGGTGGCGGCCTTGAGTGAATCCACCATCGTGTTGATACCCTTTTCAAGGGTCACAAATTCCCGGGCCTGCGTGGTACCGATACGATGTTCAAAATCCCCGCTCGCGATAATGTCTACATCACGGGCAATTTTTTTTATCGGGCGGGTCATCCTGCGGGAAAGTACAAAGGCGAGGATACACCCAATCCCAAGGGCGCATCCCCCAAACAGGAGGTGGACGAATACGAGACGGTTCAGGGCATCCTGGACACGCCCGGTATTGTAGGTGAGCGCTACGATTCTGCTGAGATCTGAACCATACCCGGGATCTTTCAGATCGATAAAGAGGTACCGGGTCTTCTGGTGATTTGCCGGGTCGCTGATTTCCAGGGTCTGTCGGCTGGCACTTACCTGCATCAGATACTTTTCGGTGCGATTGTCCGGCAGGGTGTTGTTATCGGTACGGTGCCCCATCATGTCAAAAACACTGAACTGGTCGATATAGGGATTGACAGCGACAATTTCTGCAATATTATTCTGATCATCCAGCCTGAGGTTGGTTTCCCTGAAAGCGGGGGTTGAATAGCCGATCTCCAGGACATACTGGTGATCCGGGGTAGCCTGGTAGGAATATTTACGGTACGTGCCGTTACCCAGCATCTCGTGCACCACGCGATCGGGGAAGAACCCCTGGGACAACCGGACTTTTGTCAGGTACGTGTAAAAATAGGGAACTTTTCGGAAATCCTGCCCCAGTTCCGGGGGATATGTGGTGTAGACAATGACACCGGTCTCGTTGATGACATAGATGTCGTACCCGTCTCCGAGCGTCTCTTTGACCTTTGCAAGGTTCATGGCCGACGGATTTTCTCCCGAGCGATTGTATTCGGCAAAGAGCACATCAAACCCATTAATCATCTGTCGGTTGAGCTGCTCGTCCATAATAGTGGTTGTCGTGTCAGTCAGCCGTAATGCGGCCGTGATGCTCTGTTCTGTCTGGTTCTGGAGAACTGAAGATTCATGTTCGATATTGTTCTTAAGATTTACGTAATCATAAACGGTCATGAAACTTACAAGGCAGATGACAAGAAAAATCATAGCGATGAGAAGAGACCACGAGAAAGAACGGTAATTTCCAGAATGTGGATCATGGGGCCCCAAACGTCATCACCATGCAGGTACACGGGTTAATACGTGCTTATTCCAGTTATTGTATTTATTCATACGACGATAAAGATACGTAATTGATCCTGCTATTCCCGTTGGGATGAGATCTGAAGTTTTATTATCCTGTATTGATGAGCCAGCGGTAATGGCAGGGAATCCTGACAAAAATCCTGCCGTAAATGGGGAGACGTTCCTGCCGGTCATCGTGACGGCAGAGATTTTAGAGGATTTTACCGGGCCGGC
>Ga0172381_10004472_pt1 | contig 14473 bp, 25 predicted proteins | sample Leawel6488metaG_FD_119754 | JGI IMG/M metagenome (GOLD analysis project Ga0172381, IMG submission 119754) | Leachate microbial communities from a municipal landfill in Southern Ontario, Canada - Leachate well 64-88 metaG | ecosystem: Engineered > Solid waste > Landfill > Unclassified | place... | reverse complement strand
CGACGGGCGACGGGCGACGGGCGACGGGCGACGGGCGACGGGCGACGGGCGACGGGCGACGGGCGACGGGCGACGGGCGACGGGCGACGGGCGACGGGCGACGGGCGACGGGCGGAAAATTTTCATTTTATTTGACAATGCCCGTTTGCGTTGTATACTTACAATAGAAAGAGGGTGACACAATGCAAAGAACACTTGACGCAACTATTTTGGTTACGGTTATTGCCTACCTTGCCCTACTATTTGGGGGTGTCTTGTGAGAATCATAAAACAAGCCGTCAAAACTGCCGCGCTTAACTTGCGTGGTATCTTGTGGCGTTATCGTGTGCCACCGAATCTAATAGACTTGGTGGCCCACTTGGAAGAATGGGACGGGTGTCCCGTCGCCTTGTGGTCGATATGTCAAGAGTTATCGGCTATCGCCAGTAAACCCGAATATGCCGAAATTGCGGGTTGTGTGCGTTGTGCCGTCCGAATCATTACCCCTGCCCTTACGGATTATGAAAATGACGAAAAAAGACTTTGTGCTGATTGCGCAGATTCTGCGCGAAGTGCGGGATGAGAGGTATAATCCGGACCAAACGATAAAAGCGTTTGCGTCCTATCTTGCCGAATCTAACGATCGTTTCGATTCGGCCCGTTTTGTCAAAGCTTGTGGGGTGCCCAATGATTGCAAGGTTTGAAGCGATTGCGACGGCTAGCGCGGCTGCGCTGGATAGACTTGGCAAGCAAGGTTTGCCGATTCTGAGGGTTGCGATAATTCGGCACATTATGATATGTGACCAGATAGCAGCGCATTTGCGGGATGGGGATACTCTTGACGATTGTATCGGATTGTACAGACAATTCGAGTTTAACTGTAACATCGTTCATGCCTGTTCTAAGGGTTGATATGACTCTTGCCGATTGTATCAAAGAATACGGTTTGAGCTATGAAACCTATTCTAACGCTTATATCGTTCATGTCGATAAGTTCGCGCCTATCGCCTTATGGCATTGTACCGATTATGTCGTTAGTTCGGTTGTTGCTGGTTGTATCTGGCTTATCAAACGTAAGGGTTAAACCATGAATCTCGATTGCGATGCTTGTATCTGTTGTAAGGATTGCGAGGATTGTATCGAATGTGATGGTTGCTACAATTGTAAAGATTGTAAGGATTGTCGCTATTGTGTCAATTGTACTGGTTTGAGAGGAAAAACGGGTTGGACAAATAACGCGCCTCTTGAGGATTGATCCATGAATACTGCTTGTAACGATTGTGACAAATGTCAGTATTGTATCGGTTGTAACTTTTGTTACACTTCTGACAAATGTTTGGATTGTCTCTGTTGCAAGGATTGTGAGAATTGTACTGAATGTGATGGTTGTTACAATTGTGAGGATTGTAAGTATTGTCGCTACTGTATCAATTGTACTGGTTTGATCGGTTGTGTGGGTTGGGTGAATAATAAGCCTTGTAGCTAGTTTGTTACTTGTACCAATTAGGAGATTTATAATGAATAATCCGCGCGACGGCCCGATGTAACCTATAACCAGTATTATATGAAAAAGTGATAAATTAGGTAGATTCGGAAAGCTAGCAAACGGGGCGCGCCAATAACGCGCCCCGTTCTATTTGCTTGCGACGGGCGACGGGCGACGGGCGACGGGCGACGGGCGACGGAATAATCGGACCACCGAACCCTAAATTTTCTACAATTTTCGCCTATTGGCGTTTTTCGGTTTGCTTGTCAAACCTCTTGACCTATGCTTAATATAGAAAGAGAGGGTTTGACAATGACTATCCTACTTGCTTTTGCCATTGCCGTTATCGTCCTTTGTTATCTGAATACCGTTGTTTTCTGCCCTAGGTATTTCTAATGCAAAACAAAACACGTTGCCCCGATTCGATACTTGCCCCGATTCTCGCCCATGCGGCGCAAGCCGTCGGCGCAACCCTTGACGGGGTTTCCGTTAAGATAACACAAGGGCACGGGGCGAAAATGGCGGGGCTAGCCTATCGGGACACCATGGCCATAAAGCTAACCTTGCCGAAGTGTGGCCCCGATTCGGTTGACCTTGCCTATCGTTTTTGGGCATTGTGCGCCCATGAATTGGGGCATATTCGAGATTATCAAAGTTTGTTGCGTGGGGAGAATCTGGAATTCTCCCATTACGCAAACGCCCATAGTCAAAGGGCAATGCGGCACGATTCGCGCCCGCAAGAAATACGGGCGGAAAAGTATGTAGCCGAAGCGCGGGCGCGCATTGCATCGGGCGAACTACAAGACGCGCCAATTCTTGACCTTGCCATTTATTTTGAGGGGGTCCGTTGACAATGCCCGTTTTCGTTGTATACTTACAATAGAAAGAGGGTGACACAATGACGGGTTTCATTACGAAAAAGACGATACTTGTCCACCCCGTTCTAATGCTAAGGGTTTGCGGGTGGCGTGGGTTGTGGGCTGTTCTTCGGGCGCGTCGAGGGTTGACATTCCTTGGGGTCTTGGTTGCTATCGGGAGAATCTAAAATGGGAAATATCGGTTGTGTGGATTGTGAGAATTGTCTGGATTGTGACTATTGTAGGAATTGTCGCAATTGTGACTTTTGTGCTTATTGCACCGATTGTAAGAATTGCTCGAATCTTGACGGTAAAAAGGGTTGGGTGAATAACTTGCCGCCGCAACCGAATGCGCTTTGACAACCTATCCCCTAGGCTATTTTGTACGGGGTTCAACCATCGGGCAAGGTAAAACCCGATCAAACCCCCGCCCGTGCCAAGGGTTTACGGTAGCCATATAACGGCTATCGACTAGGGGACGGATTGGCAAAGCGCGCCGATTGTGCGCCGAGAAAACGCCTATAAAACAAGGTTTTATAGGGATATTCGGGTTGTAACACTTTTGAGAGGTGCGCCGTGAATACTGATTGTTCATTGTGTGACGGTTGTGAAGATTGCACAAGCTGTTTTCGTTGTGACAATTGTACCTTGTGTGTAGGTTGTGAGGATTGCAACCTTTGTGATGGTTCTGATGATTGTGGAGAATGTACCAGTTGTCGCAATTGTGATAATTGTATCTCGTGTGTTGGTTGTAAGGATTGTGTCGATTGTGATGATTGTTGGGGTTGTGTCGGTCTTGTTGGAAAAACGGGTTGGAGGTGGAATGAGGAACATAAGGATTGCACCGATGAAACCGATCAAAGCTAACTATCGACAATGGCGCGCAACTCTACTATCGGCAATCCGACAAGAGAGGCGCGCGGGTTTGACACCAAGGGACACCGCAACCCGCGCCCATATGGCGTGGGAATATCGACAACGGAGAAAATCATTATGTTCCAAATAACGTATACGCTGGCCGATGGTAGCGAAAGATTCGAGTCTGTCGCTGGTTTGGCTAATGCGCTATTTTGCGCTTTTGAGTATCCGTCCGAAAATGCGGTGCGTTCCGAGGTTCGGGGTTATAACGGATACTACCGTTCCTACCGATTGAAAGGGTTGTAATGAATGTAGTAAAGATTCTGATTGTATGGTGGGGCGCAAGTTTGGGGGTGTGGTTACTTTTGCAATGGTTGCACCGATGTTTCTAATTAAGTGGAGAAATCGTTCTGTATCGTTTCGAGTGATTACGGGACTTGGACGATATACGCGGGAAAATGCGGAAAAACAAGTTGCGCACTGGCGACCCGTTTTTCCCGGTAATTCGTATTATATCGAACGCGCCTAGAATGGGGATTGGGCCGCTAATAACGGCCCTTTCTTTTGCGCTTATTGTAACGATTGTCGTGGTCAAGGTTTGTCGGTCGTCGGTCGTCGGTCGTCGGTCGTCGGTCGTCGGTCGTCGGTCGTCGGTCGTCGGTCGTCGGTTGAAAATTTTATTTGACAATGCCCGTTTGCGTGGTATACTTAAATAGAAAGAGAGGGGACACAATGACACAAGCCGATTTAATCCGACAATCCCGAATTGACCTTGACAATGGTTTTCTTGCCAAGTATCCGGCCGGTCGATTCTCGATTGTCAAAAGCCCACTAATTGCGGGCGGTTTCCATACCGTTCTATGGTGGGTCCCAAAGCGCCCAACTTCGCATAAAATACCGCGAGGGGTGGCAATTGACGAAAACAACGGATTGTCTATCTTTCCCCATAATTCGGTTAATGCTAGTTCTTCACATTTTGCCGATATTGACAAGTTTGTCAAAGCTTGTCAACGGCGCGGAATTCCAGAGGATAGGGTGGGGTTGTTCTTGCATCGGGTGGCAATGTGGCCCGATACTACTGGAATGGAAACTTGGGGATTGTGACGTTTGATCGGATAGGTTCACGGGTAAGGGTTGCGCTAATAACGCAACCCTTTTCTTTTGCGCCTATTGTAACGCTTGTCGTGGTCAAGGATTCTTCGGGCGCAGATTGATGATTAGGCACGATATTTGCAGTATATCGGATACTCTAACAAGAAGGGGTATGCCGATTATGTACAAAATACGTGACTTGTCACCTGAAACGATTGAACGCTTCTGGTCTAATGTTGACATTAAACCCGATAATGAGTGTTGGATATGGAAAACAGGTTATACCAAAAAGGGTAGACCTATGTTTAATACCGATGGTAACACTTATACGGCTGCCCGTATAGCCTTAGCGATTGTAGGAAAAAGATCGGATACTTTGCTTGCTCTACATGATCCGGTTACATGCAACAATCCTAGATGCGTGAATCCACGGCATTTAAGACTTGGAACGGCTAGGGAGAATCAGCTAGATATACGGATTGTATCGACTATCAAATATGATGGGTAATCTATCATATATGCTAGATTCTAAGTGGTTCATATTCTACAGGTTATGTTGATTTTAGCTCATGTACTGGATATGTGCATTGTGAGGATATGATGCATTGTATCAGTTACACGCTTTGTGCATGTTGTAAGTCGTTGGTAGTACAGACGTTACAATGATTGCAATTGACGTAAACCGCGCAACTCCAACAAACGCAATGCTCAGCTTAACTTAGCTAAAAGGAATAAAAATCATATTTTATATAATCGCTACAAACGACATACATAGGATAATGAGACTCAGTATCAATAGTACCAAGTATGTCGTTTATCGTGGTCAGAGGCATTATACTATGTAGCTTGCTTGTAACGATTGTCGTGGTCAAGGGGCAAGCGGAAAGATAAGTAGCGAAGTAAACAAGCAAGCTACTCCGACAATCGTTACATACTTAACAATCATTACTATCGTTACAAGCAAGTTACATAGTATAATAGATACAATCGTTACTATCGTTACAAGCAAGTTACATAGTATAATAGATACAATCATTCATTATACATGACACAATTGATACAATATATCTAAGTTGGTTGTCTGTCGTCGGTTAGGGTGGGGTGGTAGGGATAGGGAGGGTCAAAACGATTGTAACGATAAAATGGGTAATGCGGAATATGCCGACAGCCCTTCTCGCTTTCTACACTCTAATTTTCTCTAAAGTCACGCGTTAAAAGGAGTTATGACGATTTTACTCAAAGTGCGTTGTCTTCGACTAATCAAAATTAAAAAAGACAGTTTTCTTTAACCACTTATAACATAAGTGGTTAGAAAAAACCGTCTCTTGTAGATTTTCACTTCTGGATTTCTGTAAGTCACTATCTCATATTGACTTAAGGGGCTTCTTACTCAAAGTGCGTTGTATTTTCTTAATTTATTATTTGCTTATACGGAAAGTGTTTAAAAATAATGTATATATTGCGCACAGAGAAAAACTTTATTTTTGAATTACAACGCACTTTGAGTAAATTTGCCATAAGTTGTTGCTACACAACAACTTACGAGAAACTAGAAGTGAAAGGCATTTTCCATAAACTGTTACTATGTAACAGTTTACGTAAAATTGACTCCTCAACGCACTTTGAGTAAATTTACCATAAGTGATTACGCAGTAACTACTTACGAGAATCTAGAAGTGAACGCAACTCTTCCACGTTGACATTCGCATCCCGAGTCGTGTGAGAGCGTTTTCCGGTGGTACGTTTTCGAGCAACCCAAACTCTTAAATGATCCAAGGCATCGGAGGGACTAAGTTTCAAAGTGCCGACTCTATATAACAATTGCTGGTAGGTCAAAATAGGTGCCGTGTCTTTAGATAAAGCCCACAGATTTTTATACTTCTTGCTCCGCACTACAAAGTTACGAAGTCGCTTGGCTGTTTCAAAGGGCTCCCCAGCAGCTAGTCGGTTGCGTAATACCAACTTAGTTACTTCACAATCTGAACGTTCGTATAACTCATCAACTGACATTGATGATACCTCCCAAAATCTTTTGCTTTTTTGGCCAAGTAGCAATAATCTATGCATCCTTTTCCTCCAGACCCAAAGGCAACTTGTATGTTGCTTGTTCTAACGATTGTCCTTTAGCAAGCCGTTTCATTAAAGTTGCATAAGATACTTGACAACGAGAATCACGCGAAACGGCTCGGACACCAGAAAAAGACTCACCCCAACAGACTAACCGTGGCGTGGCGACAACTGCCTTTTCCATAGACCAGCCAGCGACTAATCTTTTCATTAATGTGATGTATTTTACTTCACATCGAGGATCACGCGCAAGAGCCGACAGACTGGGAAACTCCACTCCCCAGCAACAAACCACTTTTTGGGCTGGAGGCACAACCGCCTGCTCCAGTGGAATCCCCCAACGAATTAAAGACTGCAAAGCACCATATTTTGTTTTGCAACGGGGGTCCAAGGATATCGCTTTTATAGTGTCAAAATCAGTGTCCCAAATTCTATACATACTTAACTCCTTCGGTGATCTCGTAAAATAACCCGCGAACTATCATCAGTAACTGGAGTACAAAAAGTAATATTTTTATCTAACCAAACATCCATACCTTCTGCTTCCGCTTGATTAGAAGCTAATTGTCTAGCTTCTTGCTCATCATTAGCACAAATCACATACACAAATACCTTATCATACCATGGGGTCCACGGCTTAATAGGTTCTAAAAGATAAAGCATATAAACCTCTTATTGATAATAATCTCGAAGAATTACTTGCGACTTGTTTTCCGGAACCGGAACACAAGAAGTTAGCTTATTATTTAACCAGTAATCTTTACCTTCAGAAGCACATTCTCTTGAAGCTAATTGTCTAGCTTCTTGCTCATCATTAGCACAAACAACAAACCCCTCCACCGTACAAGGGACATTAAAAAATGACAAAGATTCTAAAAGCCAGAGCATAATTTATACCTTTAAAACGGATAATTATCTTCACCATTAGGTGTTGTTTCTAAGTAACTTTGGTACTTAGAATTTTCAACTAATTTCAACAACTCTTCATTTGAGAGTGGATTTTCTCGTAGCCACTTCTCAGCCCGTAGCTCAGCTTTTAAAATCGCATACCGGGTGGTATTTTGTCGCTCAGCCTCATAGGTTAGAAATGTCCACCAATGAGCATCAAAGAGCCAAATCCACAGTAGTCTTATCATAATTTCCTCAGTAATTTTATCCAATATTCAAGTAACACACAAGCTCCGCACAGCGATATAATAGGTAATAATACTGGCCAAAACAAAAAATAAAAACAAAATTCCTCCCAATCCATTTCATAATTGGTAATCCATGGAAGGGCCGTTATCGAACCCGTTATAAAGCCCATCAAAATGTAGCCGAAAATATAGATCATATTAACTCCTCAACCAAGAAACCCAAGAATCTAAAATTCGTAGAATATACCGACCAATCGCCTTGTCTCTAAGTTTTAGTATGATTTGGATTATTAATAGCATAACTGATACATAACTTAAAATGATAAAGACAACAGGCCAGCATACACTTACAAAAAGAAAATCGCCGCCGTGCTCGATAAAAATGCAATCATCTATACAAGTTCGACAGATTGTCAACAGTGTGGCAAAACTAAAACCAAGAATTCCATAAGCAACTAGGATCAAAATTGCGTAGATCATTTTAACTCCTTAAAATCTTAACCCATTTATTCAATAACCAGATAGGTAAAGAACAAATACCAATAATACAGGGTAACACTAAAACCACCGGCCAAAGCGTCATCAGCATCCAAAAATCTGTGCCATTTTGTACATTAAAAAGTTCCGACTTGCAACCATACAAAGTTGCTACATTGGCAATAAAGAAGCCAATTATAAAATAAACTAGGATTAAATCAACTACCATAAGTCAGATACTCCTTTGCGAATCAATTTTACGATGCCTAGGGCGTCTTCTAACGCTGTGTGAGCAACAGTACCAAGCCCAGCCCGTTCATAGCATGTCTCGCTGTTAGGAAGCTTGGTATCGTCTGGACGCCAGAATAAAATAGCGGGGTCAATACAACGAGCACTAAATTTTAGCCATTTATCAAATTGCGGTAGTTTCTTAAGGAACTGAAGGTCAAAACTTGCAACATTCTTACCAGCGAGAGTTATTGATGTTTGTTGATCCCAACCACAAGATACTAACCAGTTAAACAAATCAGTGACAACATGCCATTCATCAAGGCCACCACATCGTGTAATCTCTTTTAGAAGTTTGGCATTCATAGCTAAGGCATAAGCATCACCTGTATACTGCTGATGCGTCACTAATTTTCGGTAAGTCGGCAATTCTTCGATAGGGCCACCATTGTCCCACACAGCCCCTATTTCAAGAATCTGGCACGTTTCTGGATCAAGTCCAGTGGTTTCCAGATCAAGACTTAAATATGATAACATTACTTACCCTTTAGAATAAGAACCCAGGAATCCAGAAGTTTAAATAAAGGCTGACTGGACCAGTGACCGAATTTACTAAGTAATTTAATGAACTTAAAAATACCTACCAGCGACCCTACAAATACGATTACTGGCCATATGAGCATGGCGTCCAAAAAATCTTTGCCGTCTTGAACATTGAGTATATCATCGGCAACATCCCCTATCGTAATATCGCAAATTGTTATGACTAAAGCAGTTAGGAAGCCTAGGTACAGATACCATAATACTAATGCGCAAAAGATCATCTAAATAGTCTCCCCATATACATTGAAAGATACCTAAATTCTCGGCGAGTAAGCCTGTGGGGGGAGGGTTTAAATGCCCATTTTAGAAAGTTCAAACAAGCAACCCACATAGGTTCTCTGTCATTTATTTCAAAATTTTCTGGATTTAGCCCCATTTGGACCAAAGATTGTCGATATCCTGCTCTCATATTATAATTATACCATGGATTATTTAAAAGTCAAATTAATTTTGCAATTTTAGGGTTATAACGGGTGTAATAATTATAGGGAGGAATCTATTTTGAGAGGAAAACACTATGCGTTGTGAGCATACGAGTAGCACAGGACAATGCAATTCTAATGCCGTTGAAGGCGGTAGATTTTGCCCTACACACAGTCGAGACCCACAAGCAGGGTTGAAACGGCAGTATATGCTTAATAAAGCAAAATATCGACAGCGTTATAGCGAATTTGCCGAATCTGATGACCTTAGAACACTAAAAGATGAAATTTCAATTCTTCGCATGGTCATGGAAGAGCGGTTGAATATGATTGGAAATGATTCCGATATGCTTGCAGCATGTGGACAAATTACATCGCTAGCTGTAACTATTGAACGATTAGTAAAATCCTGTCACACTCTTGAGTCACGACTTGGTTCGTTGCTTGCTAAGCCAACTTTGTTAGGCATTGCAAATGATATTGTGCAGATATTGCTCCAAGAGTTAGAATCACAACCTGACTATGAGTTACTGGTTGACCGTATAAGTGAAAAAATTCTTAAGGTCATCACAGAAGCGAAATAAAGAAAGGGCCGTTCTCCGACATCTGCGGCGTGTGTCGGCACAAGCTAGCCGCGAGGCCCTTTTGAAATAATTAGTCGCGACAACAAATTTGACACCAACATCCTTTAATTATTGGAGCTATAAAATGGATACAAAAAAATGGTACACTTCAAAATCCATTTGGTTTAATGTGATTTCGTTGGTAGCAGGTGTCTCAGGTTGGGGTGCCGGTACAATGACTTCCTATCCAGAAATAGTTTGTGCGCTTGTAATTATTCAAGCCGTTGGAAATCTAGTTTTGCGGCGTATGACAACAACCGCTGTCACAAAGTAACGAGTATCTTAAGAAAGGGCGCTAAATTAATGTATATAAAACATCCCATGCACCCAGCTGGCTATCTACAAGTACAGCTGACCGAATTTGTATCAAATATCACGCCCCCGCTTGACTCGGTACGTGTAACAATTCAACCAGAAGACCAAGCTATACGGGTCAGAGACGATGGTATTGATCCAACAAATGCAACAGGTTTACACATTGCAAATGGAGCTACATATGTTCTTGACTCTGATACAAAATCCTTGCGATTGATATCTGAAGCCAGTACTACACCAGCAGTCGCAGCAAATGCAGTGATACTATCTGGACCTGCGAATTCTGATTTAACCTTCACAGCTACTGACACTGGACCTGAATGGAATGCTTATACTTTTGAAACAGTACAAGATGCAGTTGCGCCGGCAAATGCCACAGCTACTCTTGATAGTGCCGCAGTAAATTCTGATATTACTTTTACTTCAGAATCGCAAAGCGCATCATGGAATGGTTATACTTTCACCACGATAGCCGACGCTAACGCTGGTGCCAATGCAACTGCAAATCTAGCTAGCGCTGCCGCAAACTCAGATTTATTATTCACCTCAATTTCTAAAGATGATAGTTGGAATAACTATGACTTTGAAACTGTTGATGATGTTGTTGCCGGTGTTAATGCTGATGCAACATTAGGTATTAATGCAGCTAATGGTGATTTAGTTTTTACAGCACCGGCCACAGGTGCGAGTTATAATGGGACTAACTTTACAGCTAACAGTGCTGGTGCTGAAAGTATTACATACAGCGCACCTAATTTCGCATTAAACTATAATGCTGCAACATCGAATGGAGCCACAATGAAGGCAGCATTTGACGCAGCGTTGGGTGCTAATCCAACTTGGCCACAATGGAGCTGCGCCGACGAAGGTGATGGTTCTGGTACGTGGGATGTTGTAGATGATGACGCTACTATTGTTTCCGCTAACGGAGTTACCGAACAATTATTAGAGGTAACTTATGCCACTAATACATTTACAATCCATATTGATAGTGGGGTTACTAATGCGGCTCAAGTTGATACAGTATGGGGCACAGGTCCTGCCGAGTGTTCTAATTGGGCGTGTGCAGCTGAAGGTGATGGTAGTGGTGTTGTAGATGTTGCCAATACTTCTTCTGCTGGTGGTATTGATGTTGTTGATCCATATATCGTATTTGCCGCAAACACTTTTACGATACATATTTTATCTACAACAGTTGCCTCTGAATTAGTGACTTTGTGGGGTGCTGTGGGAGCACCAGCCAACTGCGCAAATTGGGCTGTTGTTAATGAAGGGGCAGGCGGTGGTGTTGTCGATGCTACTACCGATACATCGGCTAATGGAGCGACAGCTGTTGCACCCTCTATTGATTATGCCTCCAGCGTATTTACAATTCATACAATACCAGCTGTGACTACCGCAGCAAATGTTGTAACTCTTTGGGCTGCCGGACCAGCTGAATGCATAAATTGGAGCGTTGTTGCTGAAGGTGCTGGAGGAGGAGTTGTGGACGCAGCAAATGGAGTTTCTGCAAATGGAGTCGATGCTGTTGGTGCATTAGTTAATTTATTGTGGCACAAAGAACTTTAGAATAAGGCTACCCCGGCCAGTATGTAGACTGGCCGGGGTGGGATAGGAATAAATATGGCCGACGAAATTCGAGTCTGGGATGGTACAACTCCTACAAGACATAATTTATCAGATGTAAAAAATCCGGATCATATGGATTATTTATTTTTGGTAGCTGAGCTACAAAAATTACAACAGGCGTTTTTGTCTTTTGTGCAAAATATTACATTGATGCCTAATTTACAAGATGAATTAATGAAGGCATTCGATAAAATTATTGCCATACAAAAACAAACAAATGCGTTATCACCGCCACAAGATTTAAGGGAGCGATTGAATAAACTTGAGTGCGCGATTTTAGAACAAGATACACGCAAGAAATTGGCCACATTGCAGGGAAGTGCAGAAGATTTAAGAACACATGTTGATAAACATCAGCTACAAGTTCTAAAACTTAAAGAAATGTTTAATACACAAGTAACAGCGTTTCAAAGCAAAATTTGGAACGCAATAAAAACATTAGAAAATGATATGCAAGTGCGACTAAACGCCTTAGAAAAACAGCAAACAGACGTTGCTCGTAGAATGAGTATCATTAATTTGCAGCTAGAAGAATAACATGCGTGAAGGCACTAATAATCAATTTCCAGTAAGTGTATGGGATGGTCTTGCTACACATTATGCTGATCTTAGAATTGATAAAAACCCAGATTTTTTTCTGAGTGATAAGGTCACACAAGAAATACAAGCGATTGAGCAATGGATTATTGATCGCATGGGTATCTGGAATGTTCTACAGCTGTGGGGACCAGCCCAATCTCTACTCATGGTCAAAGATGATTCCAGCGGTCTTGGTTGGCGTAATCTAACGGCCGGTGCTGGGATTTCTCTTACCTATGCTCCCGATACTATTACCATTGAAAATATTGGTGGTGTAGGATCAATAGGGGCCACTGGTCCAGCAGGTGTTGATGGAGCTACTGGCCCAACTGGAGCTACTGGAGCTACTGGAGCTACTGGAGCTACTGGAGCTACTGGAGCTACTGGAGCTACTGGAGCTACTGGCCCACAGGGGGGACTGGGGTTAACCGGAGCTACTGGAGCTACTGGTCCACAAGGAGAACTTGGATTAACTGGAGCAACTGGACCCACAGGTGTTGATGGAGCTACTGGAGCTACTGGTCCCATTGGAGCCACTGGAGTTGGAGCTACAGGCCCGACAGGAGCTACAGGCCCGACAGGAGCTACGGGAATTGGAGCTACTGGGGCTACTGGAGTTGGAGCTACTGGTCCCACTGGAGCTACTGGTTCCACTGGTTCCACTGGTCCCACTGGAGCTACTGGAATTGGAGCTACTGGAATTGGAGCTACTGGAGCTACTGGAGCTACTGGAGCTACTGGTGCGACTGGAGCTACAGGTCCAATTGGCCTTACTGGCTTTAGTGCATCCATTTCTTACTTGAACGGACCAATCGGTAGTAATAAATATAGAGACGCTATCACAGTTGGGACAGATGTTTATTTTACACCCGCAGCTGCGGATAATATACTTAAAGTAGATACCACAACAGATAGTTATGTTGAATTAGGTTCACTTGGAAGCGATGCGTCAAAATGGGGTAGAGCCCTTATTGCGCCAAACGGATGTATTTATGCAGTTCCATACAATGCAGAAACAGTGCTTAAAATTGATCCAACAACTGATACTATTTCAACATTTGGTTCATTAGGCACAGCGTCTGCAAAATGGCTTGAACCAGTTCTCGTTGGAAATATTATTTATGCCTTGCCACACTACACATCATTACTATTAAAAATTGATACTACAGACGATAGTGTCACTACTATAGATTTAGTTGACTTTATAGGTGTTGGCTGTGGAATTTTAATTGGCACAATTATTTATGGTATTCATAGTACTTCTAATCTTGTATTAAAAATTAATACAGCGGACGACAGTCATACAAGTTTTACTTTAAGTGAAACCGGTGGGTGGAATTCTTGTTTATTACTTAATAATTTAATTTACTGCTTTCCAGATGGAAATGGCACCAAAATAATAACAATTGACCCAACGGATGATAGTGATTTACTTTTCGCTACTTTGATTGGTGATGAAAAATGGATTGCAGATTGCATTTATACAAATGAATTTATATTCACGGTGCCCAATCTGAGTGCTGCACATGTACTACGTATTAATCCAATTGATGCATCAACCACATCACTGCTATTTAATCTCGAAGGTGGCTGGACAGGTGGAGCCTTGGTTGGCGATGTTATTTATTGCTCACCTTTTGATTCACCATTTATTTTAAAAATTGGAACAACTGGTCTTTTTGGCCCAATAGGGCCTGAGGGTGTAACTGGCGCAACTGGAGCTACTGGAGCTACTGGTGTAACTGGTGCGACTGGTCCTGAAGGGGCAACTGGAGTAACTGGCGCAACGGGAGCTACTGGGTCAGGAGCTACTGGTCCGCAGGGAGAAACAGGACTAACGGGAGCTACTGGTCCACAGGGAGAAACAGGACTAACGGGAGCTACTGGTCCACAGGGAGAAACAGGACTAACTGGAGCTACTGGTCCGCAGGGAGAAACAGGACTAACTGGAGCTACTGGAGCTACTGGAGCTACTGGAGCTACTGGAGTTACTGGAGCTACTGGTCCACAGGGAACTACAGGACTAACGGGAGCAACTGGCGTTGGAGCAACTGGAGCTACTGGTCCGCAAGGAACTACAGGACTAACTGGAGCTACTGGTGTTGGAGCAACTGGAGCAACT